>VFQS010002624.1_pt1 | contig 14531 bp, 1 predicted proteins | sample 3512361 | NCBI WGS metagenome assembly VFQS01 (sample SAMN10412375, study PRJNA504923) | tailings metagenome | isolation source: Relicate 1 Philex TSF3 active mining | place: Philippines
GAATCTATTTCCTTATCCTTATTATGCTACTTACAAATATTTAATATGAAATATAATTTATAGATATTTGTAATATCATCTGTTTTATTATTATAATAATATTTAAATACATCTATTAAACTTATATTATTGGTTTTCTTTCCACCTCCTGTTAATTTTAATTCAAATGGATTTATATATTTATCTTTATCAAATATTTCTTGAATAAAACCACTAACTTTTTTTGTATAAATAAGTGTTTTGATGGTAGTTAAGTCGCCAACATTTGTGTCTATTATATTATCATTTAATATCACTTTTAAGTCATTATCTATTATAATCTTATTAATTTTTTTAATATCAGAATCATTGCCACTACTATCATTTGAATAAGAATAAGCATGAATAAATAAATATACATTATGTCCTTTGATTATATCAATTGCTTTTTGAATTCCACTTATAATATTTTCAATTGGATTCATAAAATCACCTCCTCCTAATAATGTTAAATTTAATGAAACTGTTTCACCTGTTAAAATAGACCTTATTACTGCCATTCTGGCAATCGATTCATATTGAGCTTCTAATAATAACTTTGAAATTTCATCATAATTAGATTTATAATGTTTATAATCTGTATTTCCATGTTCTTCTTTAAGAGATGGAGCTGCATTAAATACTTGAAGAACTTTATTATTACTTCTATTTATTTCTGGTTCTCCCCACATTGATAATATACATAACTCATCAATATTTTTTTCTAATAATTTTTTGAAATCATCAGATTTATCTCTATCAAAATTAAGATATCCTGAAAATCTATTTTCTCCTGATATTGCTTCTGCAGTATTTTCATTAGAAACATATCTATAATATTTATCTTTATTTGATGACGAGTCTTTCTTTTTGATTTCTATAAATGCATTATAATTCATTACCTGTCTTGTTATCAATGATTTTGACATTCTCATTACAACAGCTGGGCCTTGTGTTTCATCAAATCTATATAAGTCTAATGAACCCAATGATGGGATTGTTGCTTCTAATCCATTAAATTGGGAAGCTATTTGAATTAATCCATTTATACACAATTTAGAATCACATAATTCTAAAGAATCAAACTTACATATAACAAAAACTTGTTTATTTATTTCTAAAGTTTTTTTCTTAATATCTTTAATAGTATCATCATATAATTCTTTTATTTGCTTTACAGTAAAAAAATCTGGAAACTTATTAGATGGCTTTTCATAAAATTTTTTAGCAATTTTTACTAATTCTTCTTCTTTTTTACCAAAAATCTTTGGTAAATATTCATCTGATTGATTATAATATATATCTATTCTTAAATTTGTAGAGATATGAGTTGTATCTAAATTAGATTTTGGAGTAATAGTTGGAGGATAACTATCATATGAATCCGGATTTATCAATAAATTTTTAATTTTTTCATTTGAATCTCCACCACTATATGCTTCTGGTTCTTCGATAAAGGAAGGTGCTCCTACTGCTGGTGCTGCTGGTGCTGCTGGTGCTGCTGGTGCTGCTAGTGGTGCTGCTGGTGCTGCTGGTGCTGCTAGTGGTGCTGCTGGTGCTGCTGGTGCTGCTAGTGGTGCTGCTGGTGCTGCTGGTGCTGCTAGTGGTGCTGCTGGTGCTGCTGGTGCTGCTGGTGCTGCTGGTGCTGCTGGTGCTGCTAATGGTGCTAGTATTCCTCTTCTTCTTGGTGCTCTTCCTGTTGGTGGTGCTCCTAGTGGTTGTGTTGGTGCTCCTAGTGCTCTTACTGGTGGAGCTACTTGTTTTATTTTATAATCATAATCCACATAAGCATTGCTAATACTTTGTTTAATATAATCTGGAAAATTTTTATCTTCAATAGATTTAACAATATCAAAATTTTGAGTCATAATTGCTTCAAGTATAAAATTATTAATTTCTTGTTTTAAATCTGTTTTAGGTCTAGAATCATTCTCATCTAATTTATAATATAATACATATGCTTCTTTTAAAAAATCTTGAAAATAAGTATCATCAATTTTATGTGTTCCTTGTGCTATATATGTATCATATCGTAAATCACTAACATACCACCATTTTCCTTGATTATCTTTAATACAAACATAAAAATGTCCACTATTTACAGTTTCTCCTATATGGGAAATAAAACTTTGTAATACATAAAATTGATTATCTATTTCAATTCTTTCATAATTACTAATAGAATCTATTTTTGTTTTTATTGTTTTTTTTGAATCTTTATCAAATCTATATATATTTAGTTTTATAAATAAATGTTTTTGTTTAATATCATTATGTGTTATCATAAAAGCGCCATTATTTGGTGTCCCACATTCAGAGTTATTATTATGATAATCAATTGTATAAATGTTAATATCTTTTTTTAAATCCAGATTTGGATTTGTAGAATCTATAAATATAATATGATAAAATTTATTGTTTTCTATGGTTGGTTTATCTATAGTTGATTTTTTAGTATTACAACAAATTTTAAAAGTGTATTTTTCATAATATAATTCAGATTCATTAACATAACCTATTCTTTTTAAAAATGATATAAAATTTTCTAAAAACTCACTTGCATCCAATTGTCCACCTGTTGTTATATCTTTTATTATAGGATTTATTTGTAAAAGTTGTTGTATTGCATCATTATATGTATCTTTATATGTATCTTTATATATGGCTTTTAATTCTTCAGGAGTTTTAGTTAAATCAATATTTATTCTCATATCATTTAACGGTGATACAAATAAACTATGATATATTTGTTTATAGAAATATCTAAATTTATCACATGTTGGATCTATTAAAGTATCTAGTATATTATATTGATTTGATGTAGTTTCATTATTAAATATAGATTGAATTATATCTGGAATATATTTTATGAGAGTTAATGCAGTATTTCTATAGCAAATAACTGATGTGTTATAAAAATATCTATTTTTAGATACATCTCTATTCAAAACTTCTTGTAAAGTTTGTTGAGGAGTAGGCTTTATATCAGCTAATGTTGCTGTATAATTTAAACAACCATCTGTATTATCTTCTGCAGAATACAATACTGTAGGATAATTATATCCTATTACGTCAACATAATTCGAAGGGTTTTTTATAGTAGTTAATGAACCAGTATCCCTAAAACTAATTGAAGGAGATTCTAAACCAGAATCAGAACGAACAGATTCTAATTTAGAATCTGAATGTTTATCCCTAATACTATTTGGAGAAGATGCAGGTTCAGAATCGTCAGAATCGTCAGAATGAACAGAACCAGAATCAGAACGAACAGATTCTAAATTAGAATCTGAATGTTTATCCCTAATACTATTTGGAGAAGATGCAGGTTCAGAATCGTCAGAATCGTCAGAATGAACAGAACCAGAATCAGAACGAACAGATTCTAAATTAGAATCTGAATGTTTATCCCTAATACTATTTGGAGAAGATGCAGGTTCAGAATCGTAAGAATCGTCAGAATCGTCAGAATGAACAGAACCAGAATCATCAGAACCTTGATAACGATTAGCTTTTACAGGTCTTCCAAACTTTACTCTTGTAAGGTTTAATTGTGGAACTGTAGTAGGTAATTTATATTCCACAAGAATTCTTTCTTGTAAATTAACATATAATTTAAAGATATCTAAATCTTCAGTTTTTTCTAAGTTTATTTTAAATTGTTCATATGCATCTATATCTTTTTTATCAAATAATTGTATGATATTATCTATAGCTGTTTGAATAGATTTCGAATGTTTTCTTTTATATGCATATGCATTTAATAAATGTAATAAATATAATTTATTTATATTTGAAACCAATGTCAGTTTTTTATCATTTCTTCTAATTGAATTTAGAGATTTAGATACATAATCATTAAAAAATGTAATAAGAGCTTGTTCTGATAAATCACTATTATAATTTAATAATAAATTTTCAATTATATATATTCTTATTATATTATTAACAAAAATATAAAATTGTATATTACCTTTAAAATCATTATATAATTTTTCAATAAATTTATCTAATTTTGGTGCTAATTTATTAAAATATACACTTTCATAATTATAATAACTACCATCAGAAATAGCTAAATTAGAGTCATTTTCTATTTTATCAATTAAACCTATAAAATATCCAAATATATAAAATAATTCAATGATGTCATTAATATCACCTATATATTTAATATTATCATGTCCTATACCACCTTTTATCTTTATAAATTCACTTTTTATATCAATATCATCTCGAGTATATTTAAATTTACTGTTTATTACTTTTAATAATTTATTTTTAATTGCTATTTCTATTTTAGATTTATCTTTATCTTTATCTCCACTTATTCTTAATAACTCTTGTTTAAGATTTTCTTCATCGTGAAAAATTTGATTTATTGTTTTACGTATATTTATATTTATTTTAGTTTCTTTTAATAATTCATCTAATTTTTGATAATAATAATCACTTGCTGCTTGGCTTTCGGTTGAACTCAGTTTTTTTATTTTTTTAAATTCTGCAGTATGTAATATATTTATTCTTTTACTTATTTCTTCTCCAATTTTAGATGCATCTTCTTTTAAAGGTTTTAAAGTATCATCATAAAATTTGCTGAATTTACTTGTAAATAATGTATATAAATAAATTAATTTTAATATTTTTTTAACTGTATTATCTGAAAATTTTGAAGTTAAATAATCATATACTTCCTTGAATTTTAAAAATTCTATTTTTCTATCAATATCAGTATTATTACATAAATTTTTGAGAATATTCTTAATTAACTCCTCATTTTTAGTATTTGATGAAAATAATATGGTATATTGCTTATGTATATCTTCAGGTTTATTACAATCTTTTAATACTAGGTCTGGATGAAATTTTACAAGTTCTTGTTTAATTTGAGTATTAGTTATTGGTTTAATTAATGGTTCTTGTGATATATCTTTACAAGTTAATATATATAATTTAATACAATTTATAATTGCTTGTATTTTAATTTTAGAATTATCAAAATCAGATTTAGTTATTGAATGTAAGAAGTATAGTAAAATAGTATTTAAGCAATCACCTTTATTTAATAAATCCTCATATAATGGATGTAAATCCTTAAAAAAATTTAAACATATAAATAAAAATTCATTATTTATATCAGATTTATCAGAATTAATTAAGAATAAAAATAGTAATTTTATAAAATAAGAATTTTGTTCAATCTTAATACTAATATTAGCTATTTTTGAAATAAAATAAATTATTAATGATTTAATTTTATCATTATCTTTATTATCTTCAAGATACTTATCTATAATTTTTTTATAGTTATCATAATTACCAGTAATTTCTTGTAGTTTATCTTTAGTTATATTAGAATTAAAAATTTCTTTAAGTATATAAATTGCTAATAAATTATTTCTTATTTCATTATTTTTACCAGCAAAATTAGTTATATTTAATAATTTTAGAATTAATTTTAAATAACATATAAAAAATGTTTTTTCTGCAGGAGTTTGTAGTATATTTATAGCGTCTATATTTTTTGTGTTTTTATTATAGACTTCTTTGTCTAAAATTTTTGTAAATATATCATAATTACCTGTGATTTTACTTTGTAAATAAATATTATATTCCTTAAGTAATTTTATTAAATAATCTATACTTTTTATTGAAGTAAGGCTTCTACTACTATTATTTTCATTAATTTTTTTTATAATTTCTTCAATGAAATAAATCTTATTAGAATCAACAAAATTATCATATAATTGAGTAAAAGTTGTATCTATATTTATTTTATTTTTATGAATATCTTTAACTATTTCATCTATATTATCTGAACAGTCCGGTATTGCTTCATCTTCATATTTAGTTTCAATAAAATCTGGTAAATTTGGTATGTCTCTTTTTAATTTTCTAGTATGATTTTTAACATCTTTTTCATAACTTGCTATTTTAACTTTTAATCTATTCAATATTTTTTTATATTTTTCTTTTGTTTCTTTAGATTTATCTGTTGTTTTTAATTCATCACTTGCTTTAGCTTGTAATTTATGATATTTATCTTTCAATATTTTCACTCTTTTTTTCTTTTGATTTAATTGTAATATTGATATTTCTGTATTTAAGTTTTTCTGTTCTGAAATTAATTTCTGTTTTTTATCATCAGCTTTTTCTTCAGCAATTTTCAATTTTAATTTTCTTTTTTCTTTTTTCATTTTATATAATTGAATATCACCTTCTGCTTCAACATTTCTTATTTTTGATATTATACGTCTTATATTTCTTTTAACTTTTGTTTTCTGTTCTTCACTAGTAGAACTATCCAATTTTTTTCTCTCTCCTATTAATATTTCTACTAATTTCCTTTTCTTTTTCATTTTAAATAATTTTATTAAACGTTTTATTTCAGGTTCATCAGTTTCTTCTTTAATTTGCTTTTCAATTTCTTGAATTTCAGAATCTTGTTCAAAATCAGATTCATAATAATCATCAGTGTCCATATCTGTTTCTTCTGTTTCGTCTAGTTCAGAATCATCTTCTTCTTCTTTATCTTCTTCTTCAAATTCTTCATCTTCTTCAAATTCTTCATCTTCTTCATCAAATTTTCCTTTAATTGCTTCTTCAAATTCTATCTCCAATTTTTCTTCATCCTTTTGTAATTCATCTAAATATGGTTGTGTTTCTTCTGGTCTTGGTGATGGTAATGGTGATGTTGATTCTGATGGTGGTTGTGCTTCTTCTGATGGTGCTCTTGGTGATGGTGGTTGTGATGGTGGTCTTGGTGATGGTGATGGTGATGGTAATGGTGATGTTGATTTTGATGGTGATTGTTCTTTATCTGATGGTGATGGTGATGGTAATTCTGATGGTGATTTTGATGGTGATTGTTCTTCATCTGATGGTGGTTGTGATGGTGATTCTGATGGTGATTGTGGTTTTGGTGGTGCTCTTGCTGATATTGGTGGTGGTTGTCCTCTTGCTGATGTTGGTGGTGGTGGTCTTGGTGTTGATGGTGATGGCGATGGTGGTGGTCTTGGTGTTGATGGTGATGGCGATGGTGGTCTTGGCGAAGTTGAAATATCTGATACCTGTGGTCGATGTGAAGGAGGTGGATATGGTGGAGGTGGATATGGTGGAGGTGGATATTGTGGATATTGTAAATATTGTGTTTGTGTAATTTTATCTTGTATTGCCCGAAGTTCTCTATTAAGTCTTTCCATAGTATCGTTATGTTTTTCTCTTTTTAACTTATCGCTCATTATATCAAGTTGGCTTTGTAAATTTTTTTGCGATTCTTCAAATTCTTTTCTCATTTGAAGCTGTTGTTTTTGTAATAATTCTTGAGCTCTTAATCTTTCTGCATCAATTTCTTTTTGTCTTTTTTCTTCTAGTGCTGTTTTTTGTCTATCTAGCTCTATTTGTCTTTTTTCTTCTAGTTCTTTTTTTTTTCTTTCTGCTTCTTCTCTTTCTTTTTTTAATTTATCTTCGTTCTCAGCTCTTAGTTTTTCTAATTTTCTTTCTTGCTCTTTTCTTTCTTCCTCTGTCTTTATTCTTTCTTCATTTACTTTTTTTTTTGCTTCAGCTGCCTCTTTTCTTGCTTTTTCTGCATCTTGTCTTGCTATATCTGCTTGTTGTTTTGCTGCATCTGATTGTGCTTTTGCCAATTGTTCAGCTATTTGTAATCTAGATTTAGCTATTTCTTCTTTAGTTTTTGCAGATTGTTCTAATAATTTTATGTCATTATCTCTAGCTCTTTGAGCTTGTTCCATTGTAGCTTTTAATATTTGTTGTTCAAGTTCATATTTTTTTTGTTCCATTTCAAGTTTCATTTGAAATTCTTTATCAAGTCTTGCCATATAATCATTTTTTTGTTGTTCTAGTCTTTTTAGTTCTTCTTCTTTTTTTTGTTCCAATATTTTTTGTTCTTTTTTTGCTTTATCTTCAGCTTCTTTTAATTTATTTTCTGCTTCTGCTTGTATTCTTTCAGCATTTCTTTTAAGTTCATCTGCTATATCACTGAGTCTTTTTACTTCTGCTTCCTTTAGTTTATCTTCAAAATCTTTTAGTTTTTTTTCATGTATTTCTTGTTGTTGTTTAATCTTGGCATCAGATTCTTGTTTTATTCTTTCTAATTCTTTTTCTTTTTCAGTTATATTTGTAAGATGTTCTAATTGTTTTTCTGCAGCTTTTCTTTGTTCTTTTAATGTTTTTTTTTGTTCTTCAAATTCTTTTTTTATTCTTTCTTGATTCATCCTTTCTTGTTCCTTTCTTTCTTGTTCTTTTTGTCTTTCTTGTTCCTTCCTTTCTTGTTCTTCAAATTTTCTCGCTAGCAATTCGCTTGCTTCTTTTGCTGCTTGTTCTGCTTTTGCTTTTTCTTGGGCTTTTTGAAGTCTTCTTTCTGCTTTTGCTCTTTCTTCTTTAACAGCAGCTTCTGCTTTTTGTCTTTCTTCTGCTTCTCTTCTTGCTGTTTCTTCAGCTTCTTTTCTTGCTCTTTCTATTTCAGCAAGTTGTTTTGCTAATTCTTTTTCTGCATCTTTTCTTTTTATTTCTTCTTCTTCTTGAATTCTTTTTAAATTAGCTTCATATTCTTTTTGTTGTCTTATAAGCTCTTGTTCTTTTTGTTTTTCAGCTTCAAATAATAGTTTTTGTTGTTCAAGTTCTCTTCTTGCTCTTTCTTCTGCTTCTCTTAATTTATCAGCTGCATCTTTTCTTTCTCTTTCTTGTGCAGCTGCTTTTGCTCTTTCTTCTGCTTCTTTTACTCTTTCTTCTGCATCTTTTCTTATTCTTTCTTCTGCTTCTCTTGCTTCTCTTTGTGTTTTTTCTTTTTCAAATTTATCTAATATTTCTTGTTGTTTTCTCTCATGTTGATCACTTAACTCTTTTAATCTTTGTTCATTTTGTTGAGTATATTCTCTAAGTCTATCTTCAGCTTCTTTTGCTTTAAATTGAGATAATAATTCTTCTAAACGTTCCTTATCTTTTGCTGTTTCTTCATCTTTTCTTCTTTTTTCTTCTTCATAAATATCTGTAATTCTTTTTCTTTCATCTTCCAATTTTTTATCAATATCAGCTTGTAGTCTTAATTTATCTTTCAATGCTTTAATTTCTAAATCTTTTTCTGCTGCTGCTGTAGATGGATTAGCAATTTGCATCATTTGTTTAAAAAATTCTAGTTGACTAAATGGTGATGACATTTGGTCATGTTTAGTTCTATCATCAAATTCTCTCATCCTTGACATATCATTATCTTCAATTCTACCTTTTAGTGACCTAATTTCATTACGAAGTAATTCTATCATATCATCTCTTCCTCTATCATATCTTCCTCTATCTCCTTCATCTCTTCTTCCTCTATCATATCTTCCTTCATCGCTTCTTCTATCATCTCTTCTTCCTCTTCTATCATCTCTTTCTTCTCTATCATCTCTTCTTCTATCATCTCTTCTTCTATCATCTCTTCTTCTATCATCTCTTCTTCTTTCATCTCTTCCTTCATCTCTTCTTCTTTCATCTCTTCTTCTTCCTTGACCTAATGTATCAATAAATGGAAGTAAAGCACTCTTTCCTTGTAATCTATCAAAGCTTTCTTTTAGTTTAGCAGTATCAAAATTTTTATATTTTTCTTTAAAATTACCACCAACACCACCTGTAAATCTAGTTCCTCTATTAGTTGTCCTTGATATTTCATTAATTTCTGATTTATACTCATTTAAATCTTCACTTAATTCATCATATTTTTCATTATAATCTGCTATAAAATCTTCATTTTCAATATGTTTAATATCATCTATAGTTTTTCTTATAGATTCTAAAGTTTTATCTAATAAACTAAGCATAGATTTAATTGTTTTTTCAATATTGTCATCTTGAGTATTAGTATAAATATCTAATAATTCTATGGCAATTTTAAATCTATAACTAAATAAATCAATATAATAATTATAAAAATTGATTAATTTTTCAGAATATAAAGCATTAAATTCGTCTTCCTCATAATCTTCTAATATAGCTTCTAATTTAGTTATTTGTGCTTGTTTTATTTTTTGAATTAATATATTTGTTTGTTTACTATCACCTAATTCTTTTTTTATTTTTTCAATATCAACATTTAATTTCTTTTTATCTTCTTCACTTAATTCCAATCCCAATTCTTTTAAAGTTGTTTTATCTTCTTCTTTTCTTAATTGACTTAAATATGCAGCCACTATTTTATCTATTTCAGTAATTCTAGCAGGTAATGCTCCTTTAATTTGATTAGTTAAAAATTCAATTAATTCATTTAAAGTCATTTTACTTTTTTTAGGTAAATAGTCTATATGATAGTTAATTTCAAATGGAAAAATTGGTAAAACATCATAATAAAGTTTATCAAATTTAGTAAATCTTTCTCTCAAAACTTTCAAAAAAATCAATAATTCTGCATAATTTACTTGAGTTTTATGAAAATAACCACTTTCTATAGCTTCTGAATTTGTATCTAATTTAATTCCAAAAAACTCTTTAATTAATCTTTTAAGATATAGAACAACATTATTATAATCACTTATAAATCGTTTTAATACAGGATTATTATAGAAATTTTGAGAGTAATAGTAAAATCTTATTATTTGAGTTAATGTCATATAATAAAAATCTTCAAAATTCGGATTAAAATCTGGTTTATTTTTATCTTTAATAAATAAAAATTTATTTATATTATTTAAAATCTTATAAATACTAATAAGAAAACCATCTGAATCAATATTTAAAGGTTCTAATAAAGGTTCATATTTAAAACCATTATTTTTTTTACTAATAATCAGCAAATATTTAGATAATTGTGTATAAATATATCTTAATGTTTCTTTATCATTAAGATTATGTTTACCCAGTTTAAATAATCCATAAGTAATAAAATTGCTAAATAATTTAAATAATGGTCTTAATCTATGAAACCATATATATTCTAGTAAGAATTTTTCAATTTGGTCATCAATGGTATCTGGTGGAAATTGAATTTTTTTATCAACTTTTTTAATTTCCTCTTTAACTTTATAATAACTTTCTCCTTTTAATTTTTCATTTTTTGAAGCCAATGAAGCAAAATAAATATTAATTTGTTCAAAAAATATATCATCGTGAATAACTAATTCTTCTTTCTGTTTTTTTACTATCGCTTCTAATTCTTGTTTTTTTTTATCCTCAGTTTCGTTTTTCTTATTAGGGTCTGTAATATAGAGATTAAGTATATCAGTAACTCTTTGACTATTTATTTGACTATTTGTATTATTGGCAGTGATAGGTTTAATAGAATTTAAATCAAATCTATCATCTACCAAATATTTAATTATAACTTCATTTATTTTATTAAAAAAATCTTCATGATTATTAGCATTTGTATAATCGATACTTAATAAAGCATTTTCAAAATCTTCATATTTAAGTGATTTATATTTTTCAATTTTCTTTGAATCAGAACTACTTAATAATAATATTGATTGAACTATATAAAATAAATATACGAGTGCATTTTTATCATAATTTTTAATTTGATATTTATTGGTAATATAATAATTAAGAGCAACTTGAAATAGTTTATTTATAAAATTATTTAAATTCGTAATTGAATAGAATAAAGTATTATATCCTAAATCTTGTAGTATTTTATCATCAACTTTTTTTTCAAATTTTAAATAACATAAAATATTATAAATATCAAATATTTTATGAAACATAAATAATTCTTCTTTTTCATTTTTCTTTTCTGCTTCAATATCTAAAAATTTTAATTTAGAACTCTTATTATTTATATCTTTAAATAAACTTAATAATTGAAATAAATATTTATAAGCACTATTAAAATTGGTTTCTGTAATAGTAAAATTAGCAGTAGATGTTTTAGTTGTTTGTGTGAAGTTAAAATAAGGTAAAGTATAAATTAATTGTAGAAAATCATATAAATATTCTTTAAGTAATATTTCTTTTATATTATCAAATTTGATTTTATTTAAGTCAAGTTTAGTTTGAAATTTAAACCAATTTTTTTGAGGCGCTTGATATGTATATTTAAGTAATCTTATCAATAATTCATATAATTCTTTTTTGTAAGATTGATAAACATCAATAAATGTTCTATCTTCAACTGAAGGAAGTTCTCTTGAACTTAATTTAAGTTCTTTATATCCATCTATCTTTTTTAATTCCAAAAGAGCTGAATAAATTTTCTTTTTATTTTCAGGTTGATATTCGGTTGATTCTTCTAATTCATTTACTGCATCCAAAAAATCCTTAATTTTATCAATTAAAAGATTTATTTTTGTGGTTTCTTGACTAGTTGCAGCTCTCACATTAGAAGGTATTAATGATAATATATCATCATCTTTGCTTACAACCTTCTCAACTTCATCCTCTTTTTCTTCAGGTTTCTCAATTTTAAGTTTTTGAGCCTCCACCTCTTTTTTAAAAGCAATTTCATCTGCCTTTTTTATATCCTCCTCCTTTTTTTTCTCCTGTCTCTCCTTAAAGGCAGCTGTAGCTTTATCTTGTTCTTCTTTAAGTCCTTCTTGTTTAGTTTTAAGTTTAGCTTCTTCTTTAAGTTTAGCTTCTTCTTTAAGTTTAGCTTCTTCTTTAAGTTTTTCTGCTTCAGCTTTAGCTTCTCTTATAACTCTTGCAGCTTCTTCTTGTGCTTGTTTTTTAAGTCTATCTGCATCTGCTTGAGCTTGAGCTGATGATTGAACTGGAGGTTGAACTGGTGGTTGATTAAAACCTTTAGGTTCTTTTAATAGATTACTCATTTTAGTTGTTTTATCCATTTCAGTGGGAGGAGGTGCAGGTTTTGCTGCAACTTCTTTTAAAATACTTGAAGTAGAAACTTCTTTATCAGATGGATAAGTAATTTCACTTGTAAATGAAGATAATTTATTTCCAGAAATTGCAGGAATAATAATTTGATTAAGATAGTCATTAATAATTTTCTTTCTATCTTTATTTTTATAATAATAGACAGTAAGGAGAGGTATTAAATCTCTCAAGATTTCAGCTCCGGTATTATCAGTATCATCAATTATTTTCTTAATGGCTGCATATTTATTTCTAAATAAATCTACAATAAGAGCAGAAGAAGTTCCTGTATTAAATATTTCATCTTCATTAAAATCTGCTCCATAAATGAAATTATGTAATTTGTTTAATTGAACTGTATCTTCTACAGGAATATTTGTGCCTTTTGTTTTACTATCTTTAAAGGCATTAAATAATCTTAGATATTCAAAAATAGAATTTAATATTGCCCCATCATTCAGATTTGGATAATTTTTCTGTGTCAAATCCTTCATATGTTCTAATAAGAGTTCTTGCCTATTGTCAAAAGAACTACTCATTATTTTTATTAAATCCTATCTAAATTAATTATTAAAATTTTAGTGCAATAAAACTCGTTAATATCCATACAATAAATGAAAAAAGAGCCACTGACTGATATATATTATTTCTTTCTTCATAGTCATAACTAATATTCTTATTATTCTCATCTAACCAAAAAATCTTAATTTTATCCATATTAATCAGATATGGAACAAATAGTAAAATTATTATTACAAGCATATGAATAACTAATCTCATAAATCCATTTGTATATATATAATAATAATAAAGGTAATTTGGAAGATTTGTTATTGTAGTATTTGAAAACAATTCCATTACTGGATAATATACGACAACATTTACAAGCATAATTATAAATATAAAGAAAATCAGATAAATACAACAATACATAAAGAAGGCTCTATGAAAAGTATTAATGATATTAGTATTTAATCCCCAATCAACGAAAGTAAGAGCAATCTGTCTTATTATGAAAATAGAGGCAATAAAAATAGCCCTATCAATAATACTTATTTCAAGAGATTCTGGACTTAAATTTTCCTTATAATTATCATAAACTCCCTTCAATTGTTTAATTGTTTCTGGTCTTGATTTTTCTTTTTGAATTTTTAGTTTACCATCGATATCCTTAGTTTTATCAGCCTTATTAACAAGAAGTTCTCCTATTTCTGTTATGGGTGGTCTTTGTCCAATTTTTGAATCAATCATATCAACTTTATTTAAGAATTCTTTCATGGGTTCTGCACCCTTATATAAATCATATTTATCAATGAAATCTTCTCTTGATTTTATTGGAGGGTCTCCTCCTTTTTTATTGGTTGTATTTAAGAGTTCTCCAATTTTATTTGCTTGAGTTTCATCTAACTTGAATTTATTCTTAATAACACTAGTAATATCTTCAATAATTTTATTTTTATCACTACTATCAAAATTACTATTGAGTCTTTTAATTAAGAGAGATAGATGCTTAATCTTCTTATTTAAACTCTCACGATAATCTTTGCTTTCCTTCACTTTATAAAAGAATTTCTCTAATACAGCTGGATTAGATAATCCGGATACAAATTTAACATAGAAGTTATATCTATTGGGACTTATTGTTTTCAAATAAGTATCATCAAATAAAAGTGAACTGACATCAAAAAGAGAATTGTTGGGATTTGGATTAA
>VFQS010002625.1_pt1 | contig 14526 bp, 8 predicted proteins | sample 3512361 | NCBI WGS metagenome assembly VFQS01 (sample SAMN10412375, study PRJNA504923) | tailings metagenome | isolation source: Relicate 1 Philex TSF3 active mining | place: Philippines
TCCGTTCACCGTTGCATGTCGTGCCGATTGCGCAGTCACGAAGAGTTGAGCTAGATTGCCGCGTCAGAGGCAAAGTCCAATCGGGGCGGGCTCACGTGGCGGCGGGTTTCAGGGCGCTCATCGCGCTGCTCTTCGTCTTGGGTTTCGGTGCAGCGCAGGCCAGCGAATTGCGGAAGGAAATGTGTCCGTCCCGCGCGCTCGGCCGTGACATGCCGTATTGGATCTACACGCCCGACGGCTACGATCAGAGCAATCTCAAATACCCCGTTCTCTATTTGCTGCACGGCGCGGGTGGCGACGAGAACGCTTGGGTGGAGCACGGCAAGATCAAGGCCCTCGCCGACCGGATGATCGGCATGGGTGTCATGCCGCCCTCACTCATCGTCATGCCTGGGTGCCGCGGCTGCTGGTGGGTCGACGGCGCCAAAGACAAGGCGGAAACGGCGTTCTGGAAGGATCTGGTGCCCGATGTCGCAAAGCGCTTTCGCATCATCGAAGGGCGCAAGGGCCGCGTGGTCGCGGGGCTTTCCGCCGGCGGGTACGGGACCGTGCGCTTCGCCTTGAAGTATCCCGATCGCATCGCCGCAGCGGCTGCGTTGAGTCCAGCCGTCTATCACGGCCTCGTTCCCAAGGACTCGTCGGCACGGACGCAACCGCCATTTCTGAACAGCCGGGGCGAGTTCGATGCGTCGGCTTGGTGGTCGCAACATCACACGCGTTTCAGCGGTACCTACTTCAAACAGGCGAACAGGGTGCCGATGTATCTCGTCTCCGGTGACGACGACCACTTCGGCATCACATTCGAGACAGTGACCCTGTTCAAGACGCTGTTCGAGAAACAGCCGGGGAAAGTGGAACTCAGGATCGTGGACGGCGATCACAGCTGGGCCGTGTGGGAAAACGCGATCGAGGGTGCGATGCGTTATCTCTACCGGTATGCGGCCAAGCCCGTTCCCGGTGCCGACGGCGCGGGCGTGCCGCGGATGGCCTCGTACTACTATCCCTGACGCCGGTTGTCCCCGAAGCCGGCCAACCCGTCAGGGGTTCCGTCGACCGGCCGGTCCCGCCGGTGTTCGTCGCGGGTGGCTCTTCCGAAAGGATCCGAGGGGGGCCGCGACACGAGCCGGGCCACCCCAAGGTCTGCTCACCACGCCTTGGCGTTGTTCTTGATGCCCTTGGCCTCGTTGTACTTATCGATTTCCTTGAGCACGGCCGCCTGCGACTCGGCGCCGGCCGTTTCGTGCTTCACCTTGGCATCGTTGTAGCTCCACTCGCGCAGACCGTTCGACATGCGCTGGAAGTGGGGATGGACGTAGCGTGCCATCAACTCATAGCTGCGCTTCGTCGCCTCCCAATCGGCCCAGTTGTGGGCGAGCAGGAGCACGGCTCCGAAACCGCCGTTGGACCCTCTCCACAGGCGCTCGAAGTGGCGAATGCAGTCGTCCGGCGTGCCGATGCAGGCTATACCGTTCGAGGTGAGGTAGTCGACGGGATCCTCGATACCGCCCGGAATGATCGGGAAGGTCGCGACATCGGTGAAATAGCGTGCGAAGTTGGCGAGGCCATACGCCATGTCTGCGCGCGCTTTCTCACGCGTTTCGGCGACATGGGCGAAAGTCACGATGCGCCATTTGGAGCGGTCCGTCTTCAAGCCGGCCGCTTGCGCCGCCTCCTTGTGGATCGACCAGTTCTTGGCGTGGGCGGCAAGTGCCTCGTCGGACGTGCCGCCGATCGACAGCATGCCGATGCCGTATTTACCCGAGGCCTGGGCGCCGACAGGCGAGCGTGAGCTGGCGACCGCCATCTCCATCATCGGCTGGCTGTACGGCTTCAACTGCAGCTTTGCTTCGTTCAACGTGAACCAGTCGGTCTTCCGCGTGACCATCCCGCCTTGCATGAGTTCCATGAGGCACTCCAGCGATTCCGACATGCGGCGGCGCTGGTCGGCGGCCTTGAGGCCGATCTTCTCGGCATCGTAGATGAGCGAACCCGGCCCCACGCCGAACATGGCACGGCCTCGCGTCATATGGTCGAGCTGCATCATGCGCGAGGCGAGCGTGAAGGGGTTGTGATAGGGCAGCGAGACGACGCCGGTCCCGAGCCGAATGTGGCGCGTCCGCTGCGCCGCCGCCGCGATGAACATCTCCGGGCAGGCGATGATCTCGTAGCCACCCGAGTGGTGCTCGCCGATCCAGGCCTCGTGGTAGTTCAGGCGGTCGAGATGCTCGACAAGCTCCATGTCGCGCTCGATGGCGAGTGTCGGGTTCTCATCCAATGCGTGGAAAGGAGCGAGAAACACTCCTGTCCTAAGATAGCGATCTTCCATGGGCGGCCTCCGGTTGGCTCCGTTCGAGCGGACACACGACTTTGGTCGAAACGCTAACATCTTCAGGCGAGCAAATGCTACGGCACCTTGCCGCATGTATTGTCGCCGCCATTCTGCTGGCGGGCGCACATACACCACTTCTCGCGCTGGATTGCCCTACCGCCCCACCGGCGATGCGCGATCTCACAGTGCCGCGCTTTTACGGCGACAAGGCCGGAACAGTCGTCGACGCGGAGTTGGCGGCTGCACACAAGGCCGCCGTGAAGGATCTTACGGGGTATGTCCGTCAGGTAACGCAAGCCAGCGACAAGGCCGTGCTGCGCACGAAGCCCTCCGCGCGCGACGAGGCGGCGCGGTGCGCCCTGGCTTGGCTGTCGGCGTGGGCCGAGGGCGGAGCGCTGCTCGGGCGCATGGAGACGAAACAGGCCGAGTATCAGCGCAAATGGGATCTGGCCGGGCTGGCACTCGCCTACCTGAAAGTGCGGCAGCGCGCGACGAGCGAGCAGCAGCGGCTCATCGCCCCTTGGCTCCGATCGCTCGCGGACCGCTCCCGGGCGTTCTTCGACACCCCGAATCACAAGCGCAACAACCACTGGTATTGGCTGGGTCTGGGGCTCGCTGCGACGGCGCTTGCGACCGAAAGTCCGAGGCACTGGGACGAGGCGCGCCGCATCTTCGACGACGCACTCGGTGATATTTCAGCCGACGGCAGCTTGCCCCGCGAACTCGAGAGACAGGGGCTGGCGCTGCACTATCACGACTTCGCTGTAACGCCGCTCGTCGTCATGGCCGAAATTGCGCAGTCTCGCGGAGAGGATTGGTACGCGCGGCGCGATGGCGCCCTGCACCGGCTCGTGGCCTTCGGTGTGGCCGGCTTCGCCAATCCCGAGAACGTCGCCCGGCTCGCCGGCGCGCCACAGCGTCGGTCCAAGCCTGGCGCGGTATGGTCGCAGTTGTATTCCCGGCGATTTCCTGAACGTCTGCCGGCGCCGTTGCCCGGAGCGTCCGACGGCCATCGCTGGCTCGGCGGGAAAGCGGCGGCGCTAGCATCGGTACTCGCCTCGGGCCGATGATCTGCGAGCTTTTCGCGCCGTTGCGCGCTTGCGAACAGCGACAGGAAGCCCTAACCCGTGGACAACAGCGCATCCGCGCCACTTTTTTTACGGGACTACAGGCCCCATGTCCTTTCGAGTCGCCATCATCGGCCGTCCTAATGTCGGCAAATCGACGCTCTTCAACCGTTTGACCGGGCGGCGCACGGCGTTGGTCTCGGACATGCCGGGCCTGACACGCGACCGACGCGAGGAGGCGGCGCATATCGGCGGCCACGAGGTGCTGCTGGTGGATACCGCGGGTCTCGAGGAGTCACATAGCGGCACGATCCAAGCCCGGATGCGAGCGCAGTCCGAAGCCGCGATCGCGGCAGCGGATACCATCATCTTCGTGATCGACTCCCGCGCGGGCATCACGCCCGCCGACAAGGCCTTCGCCGGCATCGTGCGCGCCTCGGGCAAGCCCGTCGTGCTCGTCGCCAACAAATGCGAGGGCCGCGCCGGCAGCGACGGCTTCTACGAGGCCTTCGAGCTCGGCTTTGGTGACCCGCTCCCCATCTCGGCGGAACACGGCGAGGGCATCGGCGATCTCGAGGCCGAGGTTCTGCGCACACTGGGTCTGAAGTGGAAACGGCCGGCACGCGCGAGGAGCAAAGGTCGGGATGACGAGCCCGGGCAGACGGAAACGGGTCCGGAGGGCGTGTCGGAGGAGCCGGGCCCTACCAGGCCGATCCGGGTGGCGATCGTCGGGCGCCCGAATGCGGGCAAATCGACCCTCGTCAACGCCATCCTGGGCGAGGAGAGGATGATCACCGGACCCGAACCCGGTCTGACACGAGATTCGATCGCCACGGATCTGGAATGGAAAGGCCAGCGCTTCCGGCTGTTCGACACGGCAGGCCTCAGGCGCAAGGCGCGCATCACCGAAGTCGCCGAAAAACTCTCGGCCAGCGACAGCGTGCGCGCGATCCGCTTCGCAGAGGTGATCGTGCTCCTGATCGACGCCGAACATCCCTTCGAGCAGCAGGATCTCACGATCGGCAATATGGCGATCGAGGAGGGCCGGGCCATCGTCATCGCGGTCAACAAATGGGACCTCGTGGAGGATAAGCAGCAGCGGCTCAAGGACCTGCGGGAGACGGTCGAGGAAACCTTCGCCGACGCACAGGGTGTGGCGCTGGTGACCGTTTCGGCCCTGTCCGGGCGCAACGTCGACAAGCTGATGGCGGCAATCGTGAAAGCGCACGAGATCTGGAATCGGCGTGTGTCCACGGCCGCACTCAACAGATGGCTGCAGGAAGCGATGTCGCGACACGCCCCGCCCGCGTCGAAGGGGCGACGCATCAAGGTGCGTTTCGCTACGCAGCCTTCCGCCCGGCCGCCGACGTTCGTTGCCTTCTGCTCGCAGCCGGGCGGGCTGCCCAAGTCCTACACGCGCTACCTGATCAACAGCCTGCGGCAGGCCTTCGATCTGCCGGGCACACCGATCCGCTTCAATCTGCGCAAGGGTGAAAATCCCTACGACAAGAAGTGACTGAGCGCCCGTTATCGGGTCGCGGCGTGCGATCGGCGAAAACGTGTCATGCGGGACTCAGTGGCGGAGAATCTCGCCCTCGCAGACACGCGAATCAAATAACTGTTTACACTTCTCAGAGCCAAGAAAGGGCACTGAGGAACAAGATGATACCCGCTTTGAAGAACCGCGGCTTTGCGGCCGGCCTTGTCACGACTCTCGCCTTTGCCGCACTCACTGCCGCGAGCCCGGCAACGGCCTACACCGCGAAGGTGGAGACTGCGTGCCGGGGTGACTACTTCCAGTTCTGTCCCGCCTATCCGGTCGGCAGTGCTTCGTTGCGACTGTGCATGGAATCGAAGTCCCGTGAGTTGTCGCGCTCGTGCAAGCAGGCCTTGATCGACGCAGGCTATGTGGATCGCCGCCGACTGAAGCGCGGCTATTGAGACTTGCGACGCCCCCGCTTCGCCGTCACCCTTGCCCCTATAGACGCATCAGGTCCGCGAGCCCTGCCAGGCGGTCGCTCTTGCGTTGGCGTCGGGAGTGCGTGACGTGAGCGAGGCCACGACCGAGACCAAAACGGAAGTCTGGTTCTATCACCTCGAGCGGCAACCGCTCGAGGCGGTATTGCCGTCGCTCGTCCAACGAACGCTAGCGCGCGGCTGGCGCGCCGTGGTGCAGGCGGGTACCGCCGAGCGACTGGAAGCGATCGACTCGCTTCTGTGGACTTTTGCAGACGACAGCTTTATCCCTCACGGCACGGCCCGCGACGGCGATCCGACCGAGCAACCGGTATTTCTCACGTTGACGGAGGAAAACCCGTCGGACGCCGCGATCCGCTTCCTGGTCGACGGCGCGACGCTCTCGCGTTTCCATGGGTATCTGCGTGTGGTGCTCATTTTCGACGGACACGAGACGCTTGCCGTCGAGCAGGCTCGTGCCCAGTGGAAAGCCGCCAAGGCGGAAGGATGCAGCGTCACCTACTGGCAGCAGACCGCCGCAGGTGGCTGGGAACGCAAGGCCTGAGGCAGGCCGTCTTTCTGGGCATGCCCAGAGCCTCGATGTGCCGGTTTTGTGACGCACCGAAGGCAGCCCGGCCCCGAGTTGGGCGGAGGTGCCATGTCAAAGCCCCACTGGCACCACGAAATCCAGCTACGTCCGCTCTCGGATCACAGCCGTGGGAGTGATCGTCCGCAAGCAACAGTACATCGTGCGACGGGGCGCGATGCGGGGCCTGGCGCGTCACACGACATGCCAAGTGGCTCGGCACCGTTCCGCTCCGCCGCAGGACGGGACCGGAACATCCAATGTCGTTCACTTCCGATCAGAGCAAGCCCCAGGTAGCCGGTCCGCGCGTCGACCTGTCATGGGACGACACGGGAGGCGACGCCGCGACGAAGGAACCGCGCGACTGGAAGCGCGCCGTCCTTCTCGTCGGACTGGGCGTACTGTCATGGGTTGCCACCTTCGTCGGCATGCTCGAGCTGATCGAAGCCAACATGGGCAACCTGCCGCTCGTGCACAAAGCGATCATCGGATTCTCCGTCGCTATGCTGATGGTGATGGTGGTCTGGCTACTCGACCAGATCTTCTCCGACATCGGTTGGATGACGCGCGGCCTCTATGTCGCCGGCTACGTGTTCCTGACACTCATCTCCGTCGGTTTCGGCTTCGGTTTCTACTGGAAGGTGCTCGAAAGCCGCTCGGAAGCGAGGTCGAGCGCGCCAGCGGCACGTCGTGCCCTAATTCGCGCCCTGGCGACGGTCCGCGACGGAAGATGCGCGACGACGACGCCGCACGGTTCCAGTTCGCCGCCGAGTTCGTGAAGGGCCGCGCGACCAAGGTGCGCACCGAGATCGACGGCCTAAACGGCGATCTCGCCAAGGTCGTCGGCGACGATGCATCGACGCGTGACAAGACGTCGGGCACACGGAACGACTTCCTGCGCAACCTCGGCCGCCGCCTCGAGGCGACAGTGACCGGTTTCAATGCGTTCCGCACGGACCCGCAACTCAAGCAGATCCGCATCGATCTCCACGATCGTGCCGACAAGGTAACGTTCCACGACTCGAAGGGCGGCACCTATACGTGCCCCGACGCCCAGCTTGCGACGGCCCTCAAGGGTGTCGTACGGGCCATCGACGAACTGCCGGCGATGGAAAAGCCGCGCATTGCAGCCGTGGAGGGTTCGGAGGCAGTCGTCGAAGCCTTCCGGCGCCTCACCGCGACCCTTGCCGGCGCGCTTACTTTCAAGATGCCGCCGAGCCCCGAGGAATTGCGCGAGTTGCAGCGGCGTGCCGTTCAGTCGGTCGAGAATGCCGCTGCCCATCAGAGCAAGGTCAACGCACTCGCGGAGCAGGCGGGCTTGGCGCGCCGCGACTACATCCCGCTTGCCATCGCCCTGTTCGTGGATCTCTGCCTGCTGCTCGTTTCGATCCGCCGCTCGGGCGATCGCATGCAAAGCCTCGTCGGTAAGATGCGTAACGCCGAACGCGGGCCGGTGATCCAGATCCTCTCGCGTTTCAACGAGATCCACCGCGATCGGCAGATCCGCGAGAACTTCGAAGTGTTCCGCCACGTCGTCTTCGACTTTCATGGCGACTATTATGCTGCCGTCCCGCTCAACGCGCCCTACCGGCCCAATCCGCACAACGACCGTCAGCGCCAGGGCTACGGCGTGTCCGACGCAGAGGCACTGATGCAGGAAGCACACCTCCTGTCGAACCTTTTTGCCAGCTTCGAGAAAGAGCGCGTCTTCACGCGTGTCTACAGCCCTCTGCTCTCCACGCGCATGATCCAGAAGCGGTTGCGGCGCCAAGGCAGCAAGTTCGCCAACGCCGAGGCGTTCCGGATCTACAAATTCCGGAACGGGGCTTGGTCGGACCTCATCTTGGGGGCGGTGATGGGCGCGGCCCGTCGCGTCGAAGGCGAAAAAAGGCGGCGGCGCATCGAGGAAGATATCTTTCGCACGCCGGAACCGGCATTCGCGCCGGAAGGCGCCGAGGCCCTGGTCGGGTACGGCAAGCGGGATGATGTCGCGCCTGCGGCAGGCCCTGAACCTGCCGCAGCGACGCCGGCATCCTCCCTCAGCCGCCCGGAGGAGATTTCACCGCCGACGTATGCGCGGACGCCCACGCCGCCGCCACCCGTCATGCCTCAGCGCAACACATCGGGATCGACTCGCGGGGCGGTCGGCAGCTCCGCCGCACGCGGCGCCAGTGCCGCCGTCTATTCCATGGCGCGCAAGCCGGAGGCTTGGCCGGTAGCGCAGGCCGCTGGCGTGCCCATCGCAACGCGGCACCAGCAATCCGCCATGACGGACGGCGATGACCTGCCCGAGCCCGCGTCCCGGCCGATGAACGCTGGCCCGATGCCGCGGACCTCTGCCGAAAACGTCGTGTTGCATCCGGCCCTCGGCAAGGCTCAGGCCGAAGCGGCAGTCGACGCCAGCGAGGACCATCGGTCCGTCATAGCCATGCCGTCGCCGGAGCCGCAGGTGACAGTATCGGCCGTGCGGGAGACGGTCACGTACACCGTGCCTGTGAGTGAAGCATCGCTTCCCCGATCTCTCGGCCACTTGATGGCACGGGGGGGCGACGGCACTGCTCCAGTCGAGGGCACGAGGGTGGCGCGAATTCACACCACCGAAGAGGTCGCCGGCGGTGCGGATCCACGGCTGCCGCCCCCGCTGCCACCGATCTCCCCGCGGCCGGCGGCGGAGACGACGGGCTCCCCCCCTGCGCCTCTTGCCGAGGGTGCCGGCGCGGATATCCGCTCTGGGGACGACGACCTGCGGGCCATAGCTTTGAGACTGCGGCCCGAGCCGCGCGACATGTGAGCAGCGTGGCACGAGCCTTGGACGCGCCGGTTCAATCTCTGCCACCGACTAAACGTTTTTTAACCGCCTTGGCGCCAAATGGTGCGGCTGGTGCCTGGAGCCCGGCCAAACCCGCGAGATGGGGAAACAAGCATGCAAGTCAAACCGCCGCAAAAGTGCGAAGCCGAGGATCGGGAGACCCGCGAACAGAGACTGCGAGACTTCATCTTCTCGAGCTTGGCGCACGTCGACGGCGGCATGGACGACGTTCTCGTCATTGCCCGCTCGCCCGAAACGATCGGGCCGCGAGTTCTGCTGTCGCTCTCCGCCGAGCTGACCCAGCGTCGGATCGCCGCCCGCTTCCTCTTCGTCGGTGCCCCGGCGGGCGCCAGCGGTGCGACTTGGCAGGTCTCATTCGCTCCCGGCTTCGTTCACGAGCTGCGGCTGCTCCGCGACTGCCGCTATCTCGACGGGCACGAGCAGATCGTGATCGGCGGCAGGAATGTGTGGTTCGGTGACAGCATGCGCCGGGACCCCGACAAGCGCGACGCATTCTCCAGCTTCGTCGCCGACAACGGTTCGGAAGGCGCCAAGTCCCGCATGACGTTCGAGCGCATCTGGCGCGCCGGCGAGACCATCTACGCGAGCTCAGGCGCCAGCGAGAGCGTCGCCCGGAGCAGCGACGGCGTGCCTGCCGAAACGGTGGCGCAGGGCGCACTCGAATCGCTGGGCGTATGGCGGCCCGTCAACCGCCACTGAACGTGCAAGCCATTGCACCGCGCGGGTCCCGAACGCGGGCTCGCTTCTAACAAAGGCCGGCTTCGCGCCGGCCTTTCTGCGTTTGCGCCCCACCCTCGCGCCCCCGCTTGCCGGTAGTTGCCGGAACTTGCCGCCGCTTGCTGAACGCGGGGCCTGATTGTCCGGCATGATCGGGATCAAATGAACTCTGCCACGATGCCGTCACGCTGTGCTGGTGCCGTGAAGAAAGTTCCATTCCGCTTATTTCGATAGGGATCCGCCATGACGTTCCTGCTCCGGATTTTCGCAGGCCTCGCCCTCGTTACCGCCGCCGTCTTGCCGATGCCCGGGTCCGTGCGCGCGCAAACGGGCAACGCACAGATGCAGAGCAGCTATGCTCATCCCATCGTCTCGAAGGATGCGGAGCGTCTCGACGCCCGCATCAGGCGCGAGGCAGCTCTCGAGACCGCCGGCACGAGGCGCCCGGCTGAAGCTCTGAGACGTGCGGGTGCGGCGTTGCTCGATGCCAAAGGCGATGCCCGCGAGGCGGCACGACTTTTGATGCTGTCGCTCGCGACGGAGTCCGGCAACGCCGAGGCATGGCGGCTGCTCGCCCGGGCATTCCTTTCCATCGAGCCCGACCGGCAGAAGGGCGAGCAATACGAATTGCCGCCGCTCGTCTCCGGCGCCGCATACCGCGCCTACGAGCGTGCGACGACACCGGCTGTGAAGGCCGAGGCGCTGACGACCCTCTCCAACTCGCTCAAGCAACGCTCTTTGTGGAGGCCGGCGCTGGATGCCCTCAAGGCGGCCGTTGCGCTGGAGGAAACGCTCGAGCGCCGCGACGCTTTCGACAAAATGCGAGCCGAGCACGGGTTCCGGATGGTCGACTACAAAGTCGATGCGGATTCCGCAGAACCGCGCCTGTGCCTGAATTTCTCCGTGCGTCTCGCGGATGTGCCACAGGGCCTCGCGTCCTTCGTCTCGGTAGACGGGCGCGATCCTCAGAACGTCGTCACCGATAACCAGCAGATCTGCGTGGAAGGTTTGGCTCACGGCAAGCGCTACGAGGTCAAGGTGCGCGCCGGCCTGCCGTCGGTGGTCGGGGAAGCTCTTCAGAAGACCGCGGAGCTTGCCGTCTATGTTCGCGACCGCTCGCCTGCCGTTCGCTTCTCCGGCCGTGCCTACGTGCTGCCCAACCGCGGTCAGCAGGGGATTCCCATCGTTACCGTCAACGCACGGAAGGTCGCCGTCGAGATCTTCAGGATCGGCGACCGCGGCCTTGCGACCGCCGCGGCCGGCGACAACTTCCTCAAGCAACTCCAGCGTTACGAAATCGACAATTTGCGTGAGAAGCTCGGTCAGCACGTCTGGAAGGGCGAGCTCGACGTCGCCGACAAGCTGAACGAGGACGTGACAACGGCAATTCCGGTCAGCGAGGCGCTGCCCAAGCTGCAGCCGGGCGTCTACGTACTCACCGCCCATATTTCGCGCAAGGCAGCGGCGTCCGACGACGACAACGGCTACAACGGCGGCGAGCGGGCCGCCCAATGGTTCATCATCTCGGATCTCGGCTTGACGGGAATGACCGGCGCCGACGGCGTGCACGCCTTCGTGCGCACGCTGGGCACGGCGACGCCGGTGGCGAACGTCACAGTGCGCCTCGTCGCGCGCAACAACGAGGTTCTGGGCACGACGAAGACCAATGCCGACGGTTATGCGCACTTCGAGCCGGGGCTCGCCCGGGGCGAAGGAGCCATGTCGCCGGCGCTCCTGATCGTGGAGGGGGCCAACGACTATGCATTCCTCGATCTGACCACTTCCGCCTTCGACCTCAGCGATCGCGGCGTCAAGGGACGCGAAACCCCGGGCCCCATAGACGCCTATCTCTTCGCCGAGCGCGGCGTCTATCGCCCCGGCGAAACGCTGCATTTGACGGCGCTTGTGCGCGACCAGTCCGGGAAGGCAGCATCGCTGCCAGCGACGCTCGTTCTGACGCGTCCCGACGGCGTCGAGCATCGCCGGCAGCTTCTGCCCGACCAGGGGCTCGGCGGGCGTACGCTCTCCTACCCTCTTCCCGCGACCGCGATGACGGGCACGTGGCGCGCACGGATCTATTCCGACCCCAAGGGCCAGCCTCTCTCGCAGACGTCGTTCCTCGTGGAGGACTTCGTTCCCGAGCGGCTTTCGCTCAAGCTGGATCCCCTGACGCAGACACTGGTTGTGAACGAGAGCGGCAAGGTCGCGGTCGATGGTCGATACCTCTACGGGCCGCCCGCCGCGGAACTCGATCTCGAGGGCGAAATCCTCGTGAAACCGGCACCCGGCCTTGCCGGCTTCCCCGGCTACCAATTCGGCGTCGCGGACGAGCGTATCACGCCGGTGCGGCGCCCGCTCGAAGACCTGGGGAAGACCGACGCGGACGGAAAGGCACAGGTCGCGTTCCAGCTTCCGCCGCTGCAACGCACAGCGCGGCCGCTTGAGGCCGATATCCGGCTGCGGCTGCGCGAACCGGGCGGTCGTGCGATCGAGCGCAGCGTCACGCTGCCCGTATCGCTCGGCGAACCGCGCATCGGTGCACGCGCACTCTTCAAGGATGGTGCTGTCGCGGAAGGCGACACAGCGGAGCTCGACGTCATCCTGCTCGGCGCAGACGGGAAACCCGTTCCTCAGGCCAGCTTCAAATGGCAGCTCTCGCGGCTCGATCAGCGGTGGCTCTGGTATCAGCGTGACGGACAGTGGAGCTTCGAGGCCGTAACGTCCGCGCGGAAGCTGCAGACCGGCACGAGCGACGGCGCCGATGGCAGACCGGCCCGTATCGCACTCGAGACGAAATGGGGCCGCTACCGCCTCGACATCACGTCGGATGCGGCACCCGGCGCGCTGACGAGCATCACGTTCCGCTCGGGCTGGTATCAGGCCGAGAACACGGAGAGCCCGGAGCAGCTCGAGGTCGCACTCGACAAGGCGAGCTACAAGGCCGGCGAAACGGCGAAGCTGCGCATCGTCAGCCGCGACGCCGGTAAGGCGCTCGTCGCCGTGCTGTCGAACGGTCTTCTCTCCGCGCAGCAGGTCGACGTGCCCAAGGGAGGCACCGAGGTGGCCATTCCCGTGAAGCAGGAGTGGCTACCCGGCGCCTATGTCACGGCGACGCTCTATCGCACACTCGACGAGCGCGCACGCCGCATGCCGGGTCGTGCCATCGGTGTCGCCTGGCTGTCGCTCGACACGTCCGGTCATACACTGGGCATCGCCATGGAGACGAAGGCACAGGTGCGACCGGGACAGGGCATGGACGTGCCGATCCAGATCTCAGGACTGGCGCCCGGAGAGGACGCCCGGGTCACGGTGGCTGCCGTCGACGTCGGCATCCTGAACCTCACGCGCTATCAGGCGCCCAAGCCCGAGGGTTGGTTCCTCGCGCAGCGGCGCCTGGGTACGGAGTTGCGAGATTTCTACGGCCGTCTCATCGATGGTATGCGCGCCGAGCGCGGCAAGCTGCGCTCGGGTGGTGACGATGGCGGGGCCAGCGGGATGAAGGGCAGTCCGCCCGTCGAAAAGCCGTTGGCGCTGTTCTCCGGCATCGTGAAAGTCGGCACGGACGGCAAGGCGCTCGTCAACTTCGAGCTCCCCGATTTCAACGGTACCATTCGACTGATGGCGGTCGCCTGGAGCGCCAGCAAAGTCGGCTCCGGACAGGCCGACGTGATCGTTCGGGATCGCCTCGCCCTAACGGTGAGCGCGCCACGCTTCCTGACGCTCGGCGACACGTCGCGACTGGCGGTGGATGTGCACAATGTCGACGGTCCCGCAGCCGGCTATCGCATCGCGATCGAGCGCGAAGGCGCCGAGAATGGCGGCAGCCCGCAGAGCATGGGGGGGCAGGAGCTGGCCCTGAAGGTCAACGAACGCCGGCAGGTTCCGGTGGCATTGAAGCCGGCGGCGCTCGGCCGTCATGTCTACTCCGTGCGCGTCACCGGCCCCGACGCCATCGAGGTCAAGCGCAGCGTCGCGCTCGAGGTGATGCCGCCGGCTGCCGACATCAAGCGGTCGACCGTGACCAGCCTGGCCTCACGCACGGGCAGGATCGAGATCTCCAAGGACATCCTGGCCGATCTCATCCCCGGCACGGCGCGGTTGACGCTCAACGTCGGCCCGACGGCTGCACTCGACGTCGCCTCGCTCCTGGGGCAACTCGACCGCTATCCATACGGGTGCGCCGAGCAGACGACGAGCCGCGCACTGCCGCTGCTCTACGTCAACGAGATGGCGACGCGTATTGGATTGGCGAACGACGCCCAGATCCGCGAACGGATCGCCAGCGCGATCGAGCGCGTGCTCGAGATGCAGGATGCTTCGGGCGCCTTCGGGGTCTGGGGTCCGACCGACGGCGGAGACCTTTGGCTGACGGCCTACGTGACGGATTTTCTGACCCGCGCCAAGGAGCAGGGCTTCGAGGTGCGCGCCCAGCGGTTCAATCAGGCGCTGGACAAGCTCGCCAACGCGCTCAGCTACTCGCAAGACTTCGAGCGTGGTGGCGAGGCCCGCGCCTACGCACTCTACGTCCTGGCACGGAACGGCCGGGCACCGATCGGCGATCTGCGGTACGACGTGGACACGCGCCTCGCCCGCTTCGCCACACCGCTGGCGCAGGCACAGCTGGGCGCTGCTCTCTCGATGGTCGGTGAGAAGGAGCGCGCCCAGCGTGCGTTCGGAGCGGCTCTGGCTTCGCTCGAGGCGAGTGCCGCCAAAGGCGAGACGTTCTCCCACCGCAGCGACTACGGATCGCTCGTGCGCGATGGCGCGGGATTGCTGACGCTGGCCTCTGAAACGGGGCTCATGCGCCAGCAGACGGCCAGCCTGGCGACCGTGCTCGCAAAGGTCTACCAGACGCGACGCTATACATCGACGCAAGAACAGGCGTGGATGCTGCTCGCAGCACGCGCGCTGAGCGAGGCGGCAAAGGCGACCGTGCTGTCGATCGACGGCCAGAGTCATGCCGGCGAGCTGATGCGCGTGCTGTCGGCGGCCGAGCTTGCGCGTGGACCGATGACGGTGGTGAACGCCGGCGAGGCGCCGG
>VFQS010002626.1_pt1 | contig 14504 bp, 19 predicted proteins | sample 3512361 | NCBI WGS metagenome assembly VFQS01 (sample SAMN10412375, study PRJNA504923) | tailings metagenome | isolation source: Relicate 1 Philex TSF3 active mining | place: Philippines
CCCCAAAACCCCAAAACCCCGGCATGTGTGAGAGTGGTAACTGAAGAAGCCAATAGAAATAAAAGTATACTACAGTGATAAAATTTAAATATAAAGATTCAGAGGAGCGGCAAATTTATTATATCTAATAGGTTTATATTCAAATATAATCCATCCGTTTGAACTTAATTATTATAAGACAGGTAGAAAGTGTAGATTATAATTTTATTTAAGAAAAAACATACTCTCAAACATATTAGAGTAGTGAAAGATGGACATATTCGCTAAAAAGGATCCATCGAAAGATGAGTATATAATCGCTCATGCTCTCACAATGCTAGGCATGAAAAAGATCGGCTAGGAAAAGGTCGATAAAATCGTCAAAAGCGATGATATTAAGTACGTAGCCAGCTAAACTTTCAAATAAAATAAGGGGTTACAGGTGTTGGCGGCCGTTTTTGTGTCTCTCTGCCTGGTTAAGCCAGCCTGAGAGGGTCACTTTTTGACCACCAACCTCCCTACTTACTATACCTCTAACTTACCTCGTTGATTTTCAAACTTTCATCACTCACCTGTTGTTTGTGTTTATTAGGAACGCTCTTAAGGAGTTCTGGGGCAACTTTAACCAGACTTACATCTTCGTGAACCCAACAAGCGCTGATGCTGTGACCTTTGGAACCGACATCCCTGCCCTCGACAAGATCAAGAGGAAGGTTATCATCGTCATCAAGACCCGCCAAATGAAGGCTGAAGAATTCCTTGATGTCAACGTCGCTAAAGACATCATGATGATGGAAGCCAACAGATCAATCCTCGAGAACGTTTTCAACGTCTGCCAGGTAAGTTAACGTCCTTCCTTCTTTTGTCGGCTTTTTAAGCTGCTCCTTCTTAATTCAAATAAAAATTATAACGCCTTATTAAATAGGAGGTGTTCATGCCAGTTCTCGGCAACCCCCTAAATCAGATTGGATGGTCAGACCTCGTCTCCAAGGACTTGATGGACAAGTTCCATAACTTTATGGCCCACACTTATGTAACCCTCGGCCAGGTCAAAGGACGTACTCTCCTCCCTCTGCCTCCCAGTGATGTAACGTCCTCAGAGAAGACTTCTTCGAAAGATAAGGCTCACATTCTAGAAGGTAAGTTTAACGACTTTAAGGGCGCTAATTTTGCGATCATTTGGTGAAATAATTCAAATATGAAGAAAGTTTCTTAATTTAAAAATTTTAGGCGCAATTATCACATGGACTAAATAAATTAAAAATGTCCTCAAGTAAGATCCTGAAAGCGCACTGAAGGGTGACAAACATCCAGATCCCTTAACTGAGATTGAATTCTGGAAGAACAAGTCGGACAACTTGAATGCCATCTGCGAGCAGCTTAACTCAGAGCGCATTAAGAAGGTCCTGAAGTTCTTAGAGTAAAACAAGTCAACTTACACTGGCCCATTCAGTAAACTCTAGAAAGAAGTCTAGGCTGCTAGGTCAGAGGCTAACGAGAATTACAAGTATCTTCAAACTTTGGCCAACCTATTCAAAGACCTTACTGACTTGGGTAGAGAGTTCACCGAAGTGCCTGATTTGTTCGTTCCCATCATGCACATGATCCTCTTGATCTGGACCTACTCTCCTAACTATAATACACCAGCCCGACTTGTTGTTTTGATCCGCGAGATCTGTAACGCCATTATAAGTCAATGCCGTAAGTACATTGATGGCCAAGCCATCTTTGCCTGCATCAAGAACGAAGAGCCCAAGGAAGCTCACGATAAGCTTACTCTAGCTCTTGAGACCTGCTCAAAGTTCAAGGATGCCTATTTTGAGTATAAGGGTAAGGCATAGGGTGCCAATCAGTGGAAGATCACCACAAACGCTCTCTTTGTTCGCCTTGACTCATTCCAGGAGCGTTGCTAAGATATTATGCACTTCACCAGCACAATTATCTAATTCAACAAGCTATAGAAGATCGAAATCGGTAATACCAAGGGCAAATAACTGACTGCTTCAGTCATGCAGATTTTCGATGAGTTCAACAAGGCTGTTGAGGAGTTCATGCATGTTAGCTATGACATCATGGACATTGAGAAGCGCCAATTCGATGACGACTTCTACAAGTTCCGCAACCGCATCAAGGAACTCGAGAGACGTCTCGCTTCCATCCTGACTCAAGGTTTCGATGACTCCGATACCATTATTGGGAAGTTTAAGCTTCTTGATTCCTTTGAGGGACTTCTGTACAGACCCATCATCCAGGATGAGCTTGAAAAGAAGCATATTACTTTGCTTGAGCTTTACAAGTAAGATCTGAAAACAGTCCAGTAGATTTTCCTTGAGGGCCGCAGCCTTGTCGACCGTATTGACGAGAGAGCTCCTATTCCCAACAATTTGCCACCAATCTCTGGTGCTCTAAACTGGACCAACGGTCTTTACGAGAGAATTAAGGAGCCAATGGAGCGTCTCTCTCAGCTTTCCCAGTCTATTTAAGACCGCGAAGAATACAAAGATGTTTAAAAGCTCTATGCATCACTCTGCAAGAACCTCAGAGAGTTTGAGGACCAAAAGATTAAGCAATGGGAAGCTGGTGTTGAAGAATCTACTGAAGAAAAGCTCAATTAGTACCTTCTAGTTAGAGAGGAGACACCCGTTGCTCCCGAAGGCTTCCTCAGAGTAAACTTTGATCCGGTCCTTGTCAGACTGCTTCGTGAAGTTAAGTATCTTTAGCTCCTCGATCACAAAGTTCCCGAAAAGGCTGCAACCTTGTACAAGAAGGTGAACATCTACAGAAGCCAGACTGGTAACCTGGACATTATTGTTAGCATGTACAACGAAATTTTGTCTACTCTTCTTCCTGTTGAGAAGCCTCTTCTTTAAGATAGAATCGACAAGATCAACAAGTCACTCCAGCCAGGAGTTGAAACCTTAAGATGGAACTCTCAAGGTATTGATGCTTTCATTCAAACTTGCATGGGTATCGTAAAGGAGGTTGATGACCTAGTCAAGAAGATGAAGGATAACGTTAAAAAGATGCAGGAGCTCATGACTAAGTGGGAGAAGCCCCTCTTTGAGCGTAAGAACAAGCCTCTATTCCCTGAAGATCTTGAGTAAACTCATCAGTCAACTATTATGCCTCGTCTTGAAGATATCAAGAATCATGGTAAAGAAATCCACAAGGCTATTAAAGACACAGCTGATGCTATCAAGCCAGATAAGAAGTCCGATAAATGGATCGCATATGTTGATTACTGTAACGGTCTAGTTATTGAAGGTATTACGAAAGGTATCTAGTGCTCAATGAGCTTCCTCTCAGACTAAATCAGCATCTAGTTCAACAAGCACAACCAGTTGCCTCCTATGTTCGATATAAAGGTTGACCTGAGAGATAGAGATGTCAAGTTCGAGCCACCTATCGAATCTTGCCAACGTGGTAACGGTATTCGTGATATCATCTTGAAGATAAACAATGACTTCATTTCATTGGCTATTCAGATGCCTCGCCTCGACACTGGCAACGGTGACTACCTGGTTGAAATAAAGGACCAGTTCGAACTCTTCGGTGCCCTTTAGATCATGACTAACAACCTTACCGAGATCGAAGATGCAACAAGACACTTTATTCACTAATACAAGGATCTTGAGTTCTTGTGGAAGGAGACCCTTGCTGAGAACTTTGCTGCTTTCGTTGACCAGGGAGAAGATCCCAGAGCTAAAGTTCATGTTAAAATCAACCAAGATGGTGAACAAGAGGAGGATGAGACCTTCAAATGGATGGCCGAGAAGATTCTCATTGGCGTCTAGACTAAGAAGCCCAATCTCGAGCTTTTCGATGAGAAAATCTCGCACTTGAATCGCATCAAGTAGCAAATTTCAGAGATGAAGACCAGCATTGATATTGGCTGGGTTCGAGTTAACTCAACTCCTCTAATCCGTGAACTTCAAAAGACAGTGTCAGAGTGGATTGAGGCCTACACTAGCTTCCTCTTCAACAACACTGTTGCTGAAATCACCAATATTCAGAAGTTCATCGATGAAGTCACTAACGGCATCAAGGTGATCCCTGAAGGTGCTGAATCCAAGCGCGAAAAGGAGATCCTAATGCAGGTCATGACCCACTTGAGAGACGTCAAGATGATCAAGGACCGCACTCTTGACGAAGTTGAGCCCATGAAACAGACCGTGATGCTTCTCAAGAAGCACGGAATTAAGATGGAGGAGGACTTCCTTGTAAAGCTCGAGAACTGCAAGACTCAGCTCGTCGAGGTAAGCGAGAAGGCCCTTGGACCCGTCAAGGAAGCCATTCTGCCTCTGCAAAATCAGGAGGCTGGCAACATCAAGAAGAAGCTGCTTGATTTCCAGAAGAAGGTTGCTGAGTTCAGAATCAAGTTCCAGCAGTACTGCCCCTATCACATCGATCAATCCTCCGTTGCCATCATCGACAACTCTTACGCTCTCATTACTGATTTCTACAATCAGACTTTGGAAATGGAAGAGGAAGCCAAGGCCCTTAACAACCTTGAGACTCTCTTCGATATCCAGAAATCCACTTACAAGCCCCTCAAGGATTGCAAAGCTGAGCTTCAATCCCTAAAGTACATGTGGGATCTTGTGTCCCTGATAGATTTGCAGTTTGAGGCCTGGAAGTCAACCCTCTGGGACAAGATTGACACTGAAAACCTTATGCAGTTGATCAAGGACATGCAGACTAAGCAGACAAATCCTCAGAACCCCCAGAACAAAGATATCAAGAACTGGAAGGCTTTCGTGTCTCTAAACGACAGAGTGAAGAACATGAACACGATCCTACCTCTGATCTCTCAGCTCCACTCGAAGTTCATGCAAGACCGTCACTGGAAGAAGCTTATGAGAATTACTCAAAAGTAGATTAACTTCAAATCACCTCAGTTCTGTCTCGATGATCTCATCAAGCTCGAGCTGTATAAATTCGCTGAGGAGGTCAACGAGCTGGTAGACGGGGCTCAGAAGGAGTCTAAGATTGAGGGTAATGTTGGCAAGATCGAAAAGATTTGGGAGGAGCAAAAGTTCGAATTCAAGGAGTACAAGGACACTTCCATTCTCGGGGCACTTGATGAAATTGTCGAATTCGTTGAGACCAACTCTCTCGAGCTAATGGGTATGCTTTCATCAAAGGATGTCGAAGAATTCAAGGAGAAGGTGCTGCACTGGCAGAAAACTCTAAAGACTGTCGACTCAGTTATTCAAATCTGGGTCAAGGTGCAGCGTAACTGGATGCGTCTTGAGCCCATCTTCTTGGCATCTGAGGATATCAGATCTCAACTTCCAGATGACACCAAGAGATTCGAAAAAATTGATATCGAATGGAAGGACATGATGAGAGAAGCCGCTGAGGATCCCCTCGTCGTCAATGCTTGCGTCTTCGAAGGTCGCGAGGAGTTGCTCAATAACTTCTTTAATGAGATTGAACTCTGTGAAAAGGCACTTAACGAGTATCTTGAGCAAAAGAAAAAGATGTTCCCTAGATTCTACTTCGTCTCTAATCAAGCTCTTCTTGATATTCTCTCCAATGGTAACAATCCCCCCAAGGTCGATGAGTACATTGGTGATTGTTTTGATGGCATGAAAGGACTTCAGTTCTTGACTGGTGAAGGTCAACCTGTTCCGGCCAAGAACGCCAACGGTATGCATTCTAAGTATAGAGAATTCGTACCTTTTACTGCTATCTTCACTTGCAATGGTGCTGTTGAAAATTATCTTTGCGATATTGAGAGACAGATGCAACACACTCTTAGAGATCTCCTTGAAGTTGCAAAGTAGACTGCTGATAATTGGGAGCTTGACAAGAAAAGACACGATTGGCTCGAAGACTACTGCGAACAGATTGCACTCCTGGGAACTCAGCTCATGTGGACTGAGGGAGTCGCACGCGCTTTTGAAGAACTTGAGGGTGGCAGCGAGTCTGCAATGAAAGACTATCTCAACTTCATCCTCGTTGGTATCAAGAACCTTATTGAAAGAGTCAGAGAGGACTTGACTCCACTTATCAGAAACAGAATCATTACCATCATTACCATTGATGTGCATGAGAGAGATGTCGTCGATATGTTTGTTAACAAGAAGATTTCTGACTCTCAGCACTTTTCTTGGCAATCTCAACTCAAGTTCTACCTCGAGCTAAGAAATCCTAAAGATGAGCACAAGGTTTGCGTAGCAAGAATTTGCGATTGGACTACTTTCTATAACTACGAGTACGTTGGTAACTGCGGTCGTCTTGTTATTACTCCTTTGACTGATAGATGCTATATCACTCTTACTCAAGCCCTTAATCTTACGATGGGTGCCGCTCCCGCTGGCCCCGCCGGTACTGGTAAGACTGAGACCACCAAGGATCTCGGAAGAGCACTTGGTCTTGCCGTTGTCGTCTTTAACTGTTCAGATCAGATGAATTATCAGTCAATGGCCCAGATTTTTATGGGTCTCTCTCAAACTGGTTCTTGGGGATGTTTCGATGAGTTTAACAGAATCTCAATTGAAGTGCTTTCTGTGGTCTCATCTCAGGTCAAATATGTGCTTGATGCTCAGAAGGAATAAAAGATCAATCCTAACAAGAATATGTTCATGTTTGGTGAGGAGGAAATAGCTCTAAAACCTACCGTCGGATTTTTCATCACCATGAATCCCGGTTATGCAGGAAGAACAGAGCTTCCCGAGAATTTGAAGGCTCTTTTCAGATCTTGCGCAATGGTTGTTCCTGACATTGTGCTTATTTGCGAAAACATGCTCATGTCTGAGGGTTTCAACACTGCCAAAGATCTGTCCAAGAAGTTCATGACCTTGTACGATCTCTCAAAGTCATTGCTTTCCAAGTAGACTCATTATGATTGGGGTCTGAGAGCTGTCAAGTCTGTGCTTAGACAAGCTGGTAAGCTAAAGAGAGCTGAGCCAGATATTATTGAAGATAAGATTCTCATGAGAGCTCTTAGAGATTTTAACTGGCCAAAGATTATTGTCGATGATCGCAGTATTTTCAAGGGTCTGATTGACGATCTTTTCCCTGGTATTGAGGCTGAATCCAAGACCGATTACAACTTCTTCAAGGATGTTTAGGACAACACCAAGAAGGCTGGACTTCAAGCTGAAGATCTATTCGTCATGAAATGCGTCAATTATGCGGAAATTCTTGAAGTGCGTCACTCTTGCTTTATTATCGGTAACCCAGGATGTGGTAAGACTGCCGTCTGGCAAATGACTGCAAAGACCTTTAATAGCAGAGGCCAAGAGACAATTTTCGATATTGTGGATCCTAAGGCAGTAACTTCTGATGAACTCTTTGGCTGCATGAATCCAAAGACAAAAGAGTGGAAGGATGGAGTGCTTTCTGTGATCATGAGAGACATGAACAAGAACAATGGTCCATACAAACCTTCTCAGTTCTACAAATGGATCATCCTCGATGGAGATATTGATCCTGAGTGGATTGAGTCTTGCAACACTGTGATGGACGATAACAAAGTGCTTACACTGGTGTCTTAAGAGAGAATTCCATTGACTCCCGAAATGAGACTCATCCTTGAGATCTCTCACTTAAGAAACGCAACTCCCGCCACTGTATCACGCGGTGGTGTGCTCTTTATCAACGACTCCGATATTGGATGGAAGCCATTTGTCGAATCTTGGATGCTTAAATACAAGAAGAAGGGTGACGAATACGCAGTAAACTCATTTACCCTTGCAATGAGTTAGTACATGAGTGATTCAATAGTCGATGATATTAGATCAAAGGAAAAGATTGCACCGATTTGCGAGATGGCTCATATGAAATCCCTCACTTGCATCATTGATGCTCTCATCAACGAACTTTACAGTAATAAGTAATATCATGATCAGATCAAGGCTCTTAAAGAAGCTGGAAATGAGGAGGATATCAAGAAAATCTATGAGGCTTACTTCATTTTCGCAATGATGTGGGCCTTTGGTGCTACTCTCTCTGAGGATAAGAGTTGGTACAATGGATTACTAAAGAGTTCTTCCAAGATCAAATTCCCCGATTCTAACAACCAAGTTTGGGACTACTTCTTTGACCCTATCAAGCTCGATTGGGTCCTCTGGTCAACTAAAGTTAAGAAGTACGAATCTAGTGAGGGTCTCTTCAATAACATTGTGGTTCCCACTGCTGAGACCACCAGACAGAGATTCCTCCTCGACATGCACGTCAAGGCAAAGAAGGGTGTTCTTTATGTCGGTTCAGCTGGTACCGGTAAGACCACAATCATCAAGGACTATTTTTCTACTCTCGACAAGGAGTACGTTTTAAATGCCGCTCTTAACTTCAACAGCTACACCGACTCAAAGGCCCTTCAGCAGGTCATTGAGGCTAATGTTGACAAGAGAGCTGGTAAGACCTATGGTCCCCCACCCAATAAGGTTCTCATCTACTTCATGGACGATCTTAACATGCCATACGTAGACAAGTATGGAACCCAATCACCCATCTGTCTCCTCAGATAGATCATCGATTACGGTGTTATTTATGACAGAGACCACTTAGAAGAGAAGAAGTACCTTACAGACATCATGTTCACTGCTTGCATGAACCCCAAGTCTGGTTCTTTCTATGTCGACCTCCGTCTTACCCGCCATTTGACCCTCTTCGCTTGCTTGACAGCCGAGAAGGACATTCTGGCAACCATCTATTACCAGATTCTCGACTCCCACCTCTGCACTTTTGATGCCAAGTGTCAGGCACTGACTCAGCGTATCATCAACGCTACAACTATCACCTTCACCCAGCTTGCTAACTCGCCCCAGTTCATGCCCACTGCCAAGAAGTTCCACTATCAGTTCAACTTGCGTGACTTCTCTAAGATCATTTAGAACATGATGCAGACCAACCCCGCACACTATCGTGGCAGAGACCTTGACCTCGCAAGATTGTGGGTGCATGAATGCATGCGTATATTCAATGACAGACTTATCTTCGATGAGGATCGTGACATGTTTTTGAACTTCCTTAAGAACGGATTGAAGGAGTTCAATGAGTACAAAGAAGATGTCCTACTTGAAGGACCCCTCATTTACACATCATTTGTCTCAGCTGCTGAAGGCCACGAAAAGTCATATCTTCCCATTAAGAGTCTTGACCATTTAAAGGGAGTGCTTGAGCAAAAATTGGCTGACTACAATGAAAACGTGTCATCCATGAACTTAGTGCTCTTTGATCAGGCTATGGAGCACATTTGTAGAATTGCCAGAATTATCGATCTTCCCGTCGGTAACGCTCTTCTTGTAGGAGTCGGTGGTTCAGGTAAGCAATCGCTTGGTAAGCTTTCCTCATACATCTTGGGCTATGATGTCATGAGAATCATTGTGACATCTAATTATGGTATGGGTGACTTGAAGACTGACATTCAGAATATGTATATGAAGGCTGGTGTCACTGGAACCCAAATTCTTTTCATTCTTACTGATGGTCAGATCACCAACGACAAGTTCTTGGTCTACATCAACGATATCCTTTCTTCAGGTTGGATCCCTGAACTCTTTGCCAAGGACGAGCTTGATGGCATTCTGGGTAAAGTAAGAGCTGAAGCTAAGCAGGCTGGCTACCTTGATACCCCAGATCAGCTTTTCGAGTTCTTCTTGAATAAAGCTAGAAAGAACCTCCATCTGGCTCTTTGCTTCTCACCTGTCGGTGATACATTCAGATTCCGTGCCAGAAAGTTCCCTGGTATCATCAACTGTACCTCAATCGATTGGTTCCATGATTGGCCAAGAAATGCCCTGATCGATGTTGCAGACAGATTCCTCGCTGAAATTGAATTCCCTCAGCCTGAAATTAGAACTCAAGTTGGACAGCATATGGCTGACGTGCACTTGTCGATCACTGCCGCCAATGTTGACTTCCTCAGAATGGAGAGACGTTTCAACTACACTACTCCAACTTCTTACCTCGAGCTGATCAGTTTCTACAGAGGGCTTCTCGATAAGAAGAGAGACAAAATCACTGACCAGATTGACAGACTTGAAATCGGTCTCGGTATCATGAAGGCCACTATTGAGCAGGTTGAAGGCCTACAGAAGTTGCTCGATGTCAAGATGGTTGATGTCGAAGATGAAAAGAGAAAGACTGGAGAGCTTATTGAAGTTGTGAACAAAGAATCAGCTGATGCTCAGAAGGAACAAGATGCTGCAAATATTCAAGCTGCTGACACCAATAAACTTGCTGGTGAAGCAGAGGCTGAAAAAGCTAAGGCAAACAAAGAGCTTGAAGAGGCTGTTCCTGCAATGAAGGCCGCCGAAGCTGCCGTCGCTTGCCTTGATAAGAAGTCAATTCAGGAGCTGAAGTCACTTACTTCTCCTCCACCCGCTTGCTTGGATGTTGCCAAGGGTTGTCTCTTACTTAAGGGTGAAAAGAAGAACTTTGCATGGGGTAATGCCCAAAAGATGATGAACAACCCAGCAAAGTTCATTGAAGAAGTGCAAGCATTCGATGGTTCAAATATTGACTAATGGATCCTCGATCAACTTGCTCCTCTGCTTGCTTTGGAGCACTTCAATTTCGAAATTATGAAAGGCAAGAGTATCGCTGCCGCTTATCTTTGCTCTTGGATTGTGAACATCGTTAGATTTAACACTATCTACAAGAAGGTGAAGCCTCTTAAGGACTCAGCAGATGCCGCTGAGGCCCTTGCCAATGAAAAGCTAGCTGAGTTGGCTGTCGTACTTGAGAAAGTGCGAGTTATCAACGAGAAGGTCGACGCCCTTAAGCAAAAGCTATTTGAGGCTGAAGAGCAAAAGCGTAGAGTCGAGTCAGAAGCTCAAGCACTTATGGATCAGCTCGATCTTGCAAACAGACTTGTCGGTGGTCTCGCCGATGAGAACAAGAGATGGACCGAGAATGTTGCTACTTTCAAACACGAGCGTGTCACTATGATTGGTAACGCCCTTATCTCAGCTGCATTCGTGTCTTACATTGGACCGTTCTCTTACACATTCAGAGCTAGACTTTGGAAGGAGACCTGGCTGCCCGATATTATTGACAAGAAGATTCCCTTCACCGACGGTGTCGACCCTCTGAAGGTCCTTGCCACTGATGCCGATCAGGCTGTGTGGAACACTGAGGGACTTCCTGCTGACAGAGTTTCTCTTGAAAATGCAGCAGTCGTCGTTTCTTGCAAGAGATATCCTCTTTTAATTGATCCCCAGCTTCAAGGTCAGAAGTGGATCAGAGGAAAGGAGGGCAATGAACTCCAAGTCATTCAGCTAAGCCAGAAGGGATGGTTGAAAAAGATTGAGATGGCTGTCAGCAATGGCAACGTTCTGATGATTGAGAATCTCGGACAGGAGATTGATGCCGTCCTTGATCCACTGCTTTCTAGACAATTCGTCAAGAAGGGCAGAGCATTTACTGTTAAACTTGGTTCAGAAGATGTAGAAATTCACAGCAACTTCAAGTTGTATCTGCAGACTAAGCTTTTCAACCCCCACTATAAGCCTGAAACTGCTGCTCAGTGTACCATCATCAACTTTATTGTGACGGAAAACGGTCTCGAAGATCAACTCCTAGCTATGGTCGTGCGAGTTGAGAAGCCCGATCTTGAAGCCTCTAAAGAAGAGCTTGTTAACAAGTAGAATGCATTTATGATCGAGCTCGCCAAGCTTGAGACTGACTTGCTGAAGAACTTGTCTGACGCTGACCCTGCAACCATTCTGCAGAACAAAGAGCTTATTGAGTCACTCGAAATTACTAAGAAGACTTCAACTGAGATTCAAAAGCAATAAGTAATTGCCAAGGATATGGAGATTAAGATTAACGTTTTGAGAGAAGTTTACAGACGTGTCGCCGCTGAGGGTGCCATGCTCTACTTCTTGCTCATTACATTATGTGTCGTCGACCACATGTATCAGTACTCTCTTGAGTCTTTCGTAACTTTCTTCTTCAAGGCTATTGAAAAGACAGCTGAATTTGAAGAAGAAGAGCAAAGAGTGCTTGCCCTCAGGGAATAGATCAGAATGACTATTTATCAATGGGTTTCCCGTGGTCTATTCGAAAAGCACAAGCAGATCTTCTTATCTCTCGTCGTTTTCCGTATTATGCAAAAGAAAATCATCGAAGTTGAATATACTCCTCAACAGATGAGCTTCCTCCTCAGATGTCCATTAAGAACTGACACTATGAATCCTCTCAAAGAATGGTTACCTGATCTTGCATGGTACTCAATCATGAAGTTGATTGAGATCGAAGGTTTTGAGCTCTTTGCTCAAAATCTTGAAAAGGAGGCACCAAATAGATTCAGGGACTGGTACAATGAGCTTACACCTGAGACTGAGAAACTTCCACTTGATTGGAAGAGACTTGAGTAGCAATTCTTCCAGAAGTTGCTTGTCATTAGATGCCTCAGACCCGATCGTATCACCACTGCTCTCGATATCTTTATCAGAAAAACACTTCCCAACGGTGATAACTACGTAGACTGTGATTCTACTAGCTCATTCTTTATGGTTCTCAGTCAGTCTTATGCTGATTCAACTCCTACTACCCCAATCTTCTTCATCCTTTCACCAGGAGCTAACCCCGTTAAGGATGTCGAATTGTTGGCTAGAAAGAATGGAATTGACCCTAAAAAATATCTTCATCAAGTTGCCTTGGGTCAGGGTCAGGATGTTGTCGCTCTTAACAAGCTTGAGATCGGTCACAAAGAAGGTCACTGGGTTATGCTACAGAATATCCATCTGATGCCCAGCTTCTTGAAGGAGCTCGAGAAGAAATTAGATGTTTACGCTACAGAAGGATCTCATGCAAACTTTAGACTTTATCTGTCTGCAGACCCCAGCAAGGAAATCCCAATTGGTATCCTTGAGAGATCCATCAAGCTGACGAATGAGCCTCCTCAGGGACTCAAGGCTAATATGAAGAGAGCCTTCACATTCTTTACTAAGGAAGATATTGAAGATAAGGACCCCAAGATTAAGACCATCCTCTTCGGTCTCTGTTACTTCCACTCAGTCATGACCGAGAGAAGAAAGTTCGGTCCTAAGGGATGGAATATGATGTATCCATTCTCCATGGGAGACTTGAGAGATTCATCAACTGTGCTCAACAATTATATGGAGCAAAATGCTGCCAGTGGCAAGATCCCTTGGGATGATCTCCGTTACATCTTCGGTGAGATCATGTACGGTGGTCACATCGTCGACAACTTTGACAGACGCTTCTGCGCTGCTTACCTTGAAATTCTCATGCAAGATAGCTTGCTTGATGAAGCTGAGCTGTTCCCCTTCATTGAAGGAAAGAATATTACTTTCAAGTCCCCTGCTCCTCTAGCTTATGAGAAGTATATCGAGTACATTGAGACCGAGGCTCCTCCTGAGACTCCTCTCGCCTTCGGAATGCATCCTAATGCTGAAATCGATTTTAGAACCAACCAATGCATCAACTTGTTCAGAATGCTTGTAGAACTTCAGCCAAAGGACACTGGTTCCTCATCTGGTGGTGGCGGAGATAGCAAGACCGAGAAGATCAAAGAGTTCATGGTGAGAGTTACTGATGAGACTGCTCTCGACTCCAACAAGCTCAACATTGACGACATCAAGGGAAAACTTACTGATGAGCCAGGGCCCTATCAGAACGTGTTCCTACAGGAGTGCGAGGTCATGAACGTGCTCATATTCGAAGTTGTCAATTCACTTAAGGAAATTGAACTTTCATTCAAGGGAGAGCTGACCATGACAGAAAAGATGGAGCAGCTCATGGAGTCTATTTTCTTTGACAAGGTTCCTGCATCATGGGCCAAGCATGCCTTCTCCTCCAACAGAGGTCTCGGTTCATGGTTGGACAACCTTAAGCAGCGTCTTGACCAGCTGAACTTGTGGAAAGAAGACCCAACTAAGGTTCCTAATGTCATCTTCATCAATAGACTGTTCAATCCTCAGTCTTTCTTGACTGCCATCAAGCAGATCTACGCTAGAGAGAAGATGCAAGAGCTTAACAAACTTTACATACAGACCGACATCCAGAAGAAGCTCTACTGGGATCCCGACTACTAGCAGCCTCCTAAGGAAGGTGCTTACATCTTCGGTTTCCAGGTCGAAGGTGCTCGTTGGGACATTAATTTGGGCTAGCTCGAAGAATCCTTCCCTAAAAAGCAGTTCTCAGTCGTTCCAGTCGTTTTATGCAGGTCTTTGCCCATACCCGCAGACGGCAGAGAAGAGAAGAATGTTTATCAGTGCCCCGTCTATAAGACTGAAACCAGAGGTGCTACTTATGTGTTCAACGCTCAGCTTAAGACAAAGGCTCCTGCTCAGAAGTGGATCATCGCTGGAGTCTCCATCATTCTTGATGTTGAGGGTGTCTCAGATGCCTTCGCTCATGGCAAAGAGATTAACATCGTTAGTTGAGAGCAATCTCTCTGAACGAAACTTTTATATATATGTTCTACTTAAAGAAATTTTTCACTCTATTCTCGATTGTTTTGTTCTCTCTCTATATATATTCAATTATATTTATATATCCCACTTTTTTATCAACTAAGAAGGGGTTTTGGGGTTTTGGGG
>VFQS010002628.1_pt1 | contig 14489 bp, 17 predicted proteins | sample 3512361 | NCBI WGS metagenome assembly VFQS01 (sample SAMN10412375, study PRJNA504923) | tailings metagenome | isolation source: Relicate 1 Philex TSF3 active mining | place: Philippines
CAGATCAGAGCTACCGCGCAATGATCAACCTCGCCGCCATCAAAATTGCGCTACGCTAAATGTCCACAGCCCTTAATATAGGGCGCACAAGTTCATACAAGGATTTCCTGCACGGTGGGGGAAGGATCTTCTGACCGGGATGCCGGGGCCAACGGCTCGGCCATGGCCGGACCTGGTGCGTTGGCAACGCCGGGGGTCGTCCGGCAGATGCTGGATACGGTGCCACTGGCGCTGATCGTGGTGGACCAGTCCGGCATTGTCCGCGCATTCAGCCGTCAGGCCGAGGAGATGTTCGGTTTTGCCGAATCGGAGGTGGTCGGCCAGAATGTCCGCATCCTCACCCCGCCCCACGTGATCGACCGCCACGACGAGAGCATGGACGCCTTTGCGCGGACGGGCCGGTCCCGGATCATCGGTGCGAACCGCGTCGAAATGGCGCGCCACCGCGCCGGGCATCAGTTCCCGATCGAGATCAAGGTCAACGAGATCACGCTGGAGGATGGGCCCGGCTACATCGGTTACCTGCGCGCGATCAGCAACGGCGACCTGCAGGAGCGCGAACCGCGCGCCATGCTGGCCGAGCTGGCCCAGGCCTCGCGGGTTTCGGCGATGGGCGCGCTGGCCACCGCCATCGCGCACGAACTGAACCAGCCGCTGACCAACATCGCCAACTACACCCAGGGGCTGTGCAACCTGGTTGAGCGGCAGGACGACTTCAAGGGCCGCGACGAAGTGATCCGGGTCCTGCACCTGTGCAGTAACCAGGCGGTGCGCGCGGGGCAGTTGATCCACCGGCTGCGCGATTTCGTGAAAGGTGGCAAACCGCACAGCGCGCCCAATGCCGTGACGGAGATCATCCGCGATGCCACCGCGCTGGCCATGATCAACGGCTACAAGCGCGCAGTCCATATCGACTACGACATCCCGGCTGATCTGCCGCCGGCTCTGGTCGATCATCTGCAAGGCCAGCAGGTGGTGTTCAACCTGCTGCGCAATGCGATCGAGGCGACCGACACCGAAAAGGGTGGCCAGCACGAAATCCTCATCTCGGCCCGGCAGCTTGACGAGGCACGGATCGAAATCTCGATCGAGGACGAAGGTCCGGGGATCGATCCGGCGATCGCCAATTCGCTGTTCGACAGCTTCGTCACCACCAAGGGCGGCGGCATGGGCGTGGGGCTGGCGATCTGCAAGCAGATCGTCGAGGCCAATGGCGGCCAGATCAGCGCGGGCCGGTCCGAACGACTGGGCGGCGCCGCATTCCGGTTCACTCTGCCAATCTACTCGAACGGTCAGGAACGGCAGGACTGAAGCCATGCAGAAACGCGTATGCCATGTCGTCGATGACGATTCCGAAGTTGCCGAATCGACCGCGTTCCTGCTGCGGACGGAAGGATTTGAAACGACCACCCACGCCAGCGGGGAGGCATTCCTGCAGTGCCTGCCCGAACTGGAGCACGGCTGCATCCTGCTCGACATCAGGATGCCGGGGATCAACGGGCTGGATCTGCAACACCATCTGCGGGAGACGGGCGTAGACATGCCGGTGGTCATCATCACCGGTCACGGCGATGTCGACATCGCGGTCCGGGCCATGAAGGAAGGGGCGCTGGACTTCCTGCAAAAGCCCTTCTCGCGCGAGGAACTGCTGGCGGCCGTGGACGCAGCATCGCAAACGCCCCGGCGCAGCGTGCGCCCGTCGGACGAAGTGATCGACGCCTGCCAGCGGATCGAGCGGCTGACCCGGCGCGAGCAGCAGGTGCTGCGGGGATTGACCAAGGGCCATGCCAACAAGGTCATCGCCTATGACCTGGACCTGAGCCCGCGCACGGTTGAGCTGTACCGCGCCAACGCCATGCGCAAGCTGGGCGTGCGCAACCTGTCGGAAATGCTGCACCTGGCGTTCCTGGCCGAACTCGACAGCGCCGATCTGGACGACGAGAGCTGATAATCGCCCGGGCGGCATTCGCGCCGCCTAGGGCAGCTCCACTCTCTCCCCGACGCGGTACAACCCGATGACACCGCGAGCGGGCCGCAACCCGATGACTTCGCCCGGCGCGAAGCGGGCACCGATAATGCGCAGCTCCCGCGCGCGATGCCCGCCCCCCGGTGACCAGGCGCAAAACAACTGGTGGTCGCGCAGCTTGATGCAGCCATCGCGTTCGCCGCGTTCATCAAGCGAAACGACTTTGGCACGCGCAGGCTCGGCGCGAAACAGGGGCAGGGATATCCGCCCATCGGGAATCAGCGGCAGCCAGAGCTGGTAGGATGGCAGCGGCTCCGCACCATGATCTTGCGGACGCGGGATCAGGCGCTGCGGCAGCGGAAGGGGATCAATACGGACACTCCACCAATTCATCACGCCAGCAACCTGTCTTGCGGCGGCATCCCGCCGCCCTGACCAACTGCCCCTCCACCCTGAACTCACCAGACTTGTCCAACCAGCGCCCCCGCCGCTATCGCAACGCCATACGGCACCGTGCGCGGCTGGCCGGATGGTCCAGCCCCCCGCTGCCGCCGCCACACCAGCCCCCACAGCGCCACGGTCAGCACCAGCCCGGCCAGCGCCACCAGGAACAACAGGCGGAAGCCCGCCGACAGCGGAAACCAGACCGCAACCGCCGCATAGAACTTGGCATCCCCGCCCCCGATCAGACCGGGCGCGAACAATGCCATGCCGGCCAGCAGGGCCACGCCCGCGTGCAACAGGTGCGTCGGCAGCGCCGCTGCCCCGCTCACGGCCATCGTGACCACCACACCGGCCAGCAACGTCACCCCGCACAGCCAGTTCGGCAGGCGCCGCTCCCGCCAGTCCAGCCAGGCGGCATAACCGGCCGGGACCGCCAGCAAGGCGCTCTCCCAGATGAACGCAGATAACGGAGCGACGGGCATGGCGCGGCGCCACTCAGTCCAGTTCGACCGGTTCGGCAAACGTGCGGTGAATCGGCGGCTGCCAGGCCAACGCCAGCCGCGACCGCGTGGCCGACGCGCTGGGCAGGGTCGGCGCGATCGGACGCGGTGATACCACCGTCAGCCGGGCCGTGGCCGTGGGGGCCGGATCAACGGTCACCGCCGCGGGCTTTGCTGCGGCAGGGGCGGCAGCCGCGGTCCTGACCGCCGGCTCGCCCACCTTGACCGGCTCCGGCGCGGCCACGCGCAGCGCGCGGACCGGCGCGGTGCCACCCACCGAAACGGCCTTGCTGCCACCGCCGCTTGCCACGCGCAGGCCGGCTATCAGCTGCGACGCAGGGGCAACGACCGGGGGCGGAGCGGGCCGTTCCGCCAGTTGCACCGCGCGGGTCTGCTCGAACCGGGCCAGGTTGGCGGCAAAGCGCCGGTCCTGCGGGTCCATCGCCACCGCCTCGCGGAAATAGCGTTCGGCCAGGTCGTTGCGCCCCAGCTGGGCATAGGCCACGCCCAGCCCGTTGGTCGCCTCCGCCGTGCAGGCGGGATCAAGCCGCGCCAGTCGCAACGCGGCCACTGCCGCGCCGTACTGCCCGTCCGCCAGCGCACGCTTGCCCGCCGCAAGGTCGGAATTGACCGGCACCGCCGTCAGTTCCTCCGTCGGCGCGCCGGTCAGCCGGACCCGCGTCAGGGGGGAGCCGCAGCCCGCCAGGATTGCCGTACCTGCGACAGCCAGCATCAGGTTCTTGCCGTATTGCACCATGTCACCCTCCCATCATCATCGGGAAAATCGTCTTCACCAGCCGCACCACGGCTGGCAGCATCAGCACGCCGATCATCACCGGCAGCATGCACACCACCAGCGGGATCGAGATCAGCACCGGCAGGCGGTGTGCGCGTTCTTCCGCCCGCAGCTGGCGCCGCTCACGCATTTCGGCGGCATAGACGCGCAGCGTGGTGGCGATGCTGGTGCCCAGCTTGTCGGACTGGATCACCAGCGTGGTGAACGAGCGGATTTCATCCACCCCGGCCGCTTCGCCCAGCTTGCGGAATGCATCCTCGCGCGAGGCGCCAGCGCGCAACTGCAGCGTGGTGAGCGAGAGCATTTCCGAGATCAGCGGGTGCGAAAACACCATTTCCCGGCCCACGCGGTCCATCGCCGCCTCGATGCTCAGGCCGGATTCGACGCAGATGATCAGCAAGTCCAGGCAATCGGGAAAGCCGCGCAGCAATTCGTCGCGGCGGCGGTCGGCCTTGGCCTGGATGAACAGGCTGGGAATGTAGAGCCCGATCAGCGCCAGCACCGCGCCGATCAGGTAAACCTTCAGGAACGGAGGCGGCTCGGCAGCGGAATAGGCCATCATGACATAGCCCAGAGGCAGCACGAATACCCCGATTAGCCGGGTCAGCGTGTAGATCCGCGGCGCGGCGGGCGAGGCATAGCCGGCCGCCCGCAACCGGGCGGTCAGGCGCTCGCTCTTGGTGTCGGTCAGGTCCAGCCCGGCTGCCTCGATCGCGGCAGCCAGCCGTTCCCACGCACCCGCCGTGGCATCGGCGCGCAGGCTGGCCGGGCGCAGCACCGAACTGCCATCGCCGTTCCCGCCGATCTGGCGCAGCTGCCCGCGCACCGCCAGCCGGTGGCTGAACCAGTTGGCAGCCGCATAGATCCCGGCGATCACCACCAGGAAGATCGCGGCCAGGGCGGCCAGGGCGGCCAGGCGGGCAAGCGGGTTGGTTACGATAAGGTCAAGCATGGCTACACCTTCAGATCGACCATGTGGCGAATGATGAAGACGCCAAGGAAATAGAGCAGGATCAGGCTGGCAAAGCCCCAGATGAAGATCGGGTCGGCCGCCACTTCGAGGTAGAACGCCGGGTTGACCGTCACCATGCCCAGCAGCGAGATGATCGGCAGCACCGTCAGCATCCACCCGGTCAGCCGTCCTTCGGAGCTGAGTGCGCGGACCTTCATGTACATGGCCGCGCGGGCGCGGATCACCGAGGCCAGGTTTTCCAGGATCTCGGCCAGGTTGCCGCCCGTTTCGCTTTGCAGCGAAAGCGAGACGACGAACATCCGCATGTCCGCGTTGTCCCAGCGCTCCGCCATCGCCTGCAGCGCATCGGTCAGCTCTGCGCCGTACGATACTTCATCGGCGACCACGCCGAATTCGCTGCCGATGGGGTCTTCCATCTCGTGCGTCAGCAGGTCGATCGCGGAGGCGACCGGATGGCCGGAGCGCAAGGCGCGCACGAACACGTCAAGCGCCAGCGGAAACTGCTCTTCCACGCGCTTGCGCGCGCGCTGCGCCTGAACCGAGACCACCAGCAGCGGCAGCACCAGCCCGATGCACAGCCCCAGCACCAGCAGCAGCACGATCACGCCCGACGTAAGCTTGAAGCCGGCCGCTCCCGCACCCAGCAGCATGACCGCGAAAACCGCCAGGCTGATGCCCAGCAGGATCAGCAGGGCAGTGCCGACACTGACAGGAACTTTCGCGGCGAAGAACTGGCGCTGCAGACCGCGATAGGCATTGGCCATGAACGGCGGCAGGTGGGGAAATTCCGCCGGCTCGTTCTTGCGCAGGCGGGCGACGATCTGTTCGCGGTCGCCGCCTTCCTTGATCATCCGCAAGCGGGTGTTGATCGCCGCGTGCTTCTGCCGCTGGCGCCACAGCGCCCCCAGCACGACCTGCGCGGCCAGGAAGAAAGCCGAAAAGACCGACAGGAGAATGACGGCACGGACAATCGCGGTTTCCATCGGCCTATCCCAGCTTGACGTCGGGCCGGAACAGTTCCGGCTTCAGGGTGATGCCATAGGCCGCCGTCACCGAGAGGAACTTGGGCCGGATCCCGGTGGCCTCGAACTGCCCGATCACCCGGCCGTCGGTTGCCCGGTCAGTGATCCGGAAGCGGAAGATTTCCTGCATCGTGATGGTTTCGCCTTCCATCCCGGTGATTTCCGACAGGCTGACGACCCGGCGGTGACCGTCGACCAGGCGCTCGATCTGGATCACGATGTTGATCGCCGAGGCGATCTGGTTGCGCGCGGCACGCGGAGAGATGTCCACCCCGCTCATCCCGATCATCTGTTCCACGCGCGACAGGGCGTCGCGCGGGGTGTTGGCGTGCACCGTGGTCATCGACCCGTCATGGCCGGTGTTCATGGCCTGAAGCATGTCGAACGCTTCCCCGGCGCGGACTTCGCCGACGATGATCCGGTCCGGCCGCATGCGCAGCGCGTTCTTGACGAGATCGCGCTGGGTCACTTCCCCGCGTCCCTCGATGTTCGCCGGGCGGGTTTCCAGCCGGACGACGTGTTCCTGCATGAGCTGCAGTTCCGCAGAGTCCTCGATCGTGACGATGCGTTCGCGGTGGTTGATGTAGGACGACATCGCGTTGAGCAGGGTCGTCTTGCCCGAGCCGGTGCCGCCCGAAATCAGCACGTTGCGCCGCGAACCGACGATGGCCTTGAGCACTTCGGCCATTTCCTCGGGCAGGGTATCCAGCTCGACCAGCCGCTCCATCGTGATGGTCTTGCGCGCGAACTTGCGGATCGAGAGCATCGGCCCGTCGATAGCGAGCGGCGGAATGATCGCGTTGACGCGTGACCCGTCGGCCAGGCGGGCATCGACATAGGGCGAGGATTCATCGATCCGGCGCCCCACCGCGCTGACGATCTTCTGGATGATCCGCAACAGGTGGCGATCGTCCTGAAACCGGGTCGAGACCTTTTCCAGCAGGCCCCGGCGTTCCACGAACACGTTGTTCGCGCCGTTGACGAGGATGTCGGTGATCGTGTCGTCCTTCAGCAGCGGCTCCAGCGGGCCAAGGCCCAGCAGCTCGTCCAGCACTTCATCCACCAGCGCGGCACGCTCTTGCGCATTGAGCGGTTCGCTCTGCGTCTTGAGCAATTCAGCCACGATTTCCGCGATATCGCGGTGGATCTGCTCGCGCGAGAGCTGGTCCAGCGCGGCCAGGTTGATCTTGCCCAGCAGATCGCGATGGATCGAAACCTTCAGCCGCAGCTTGCGGTCTTCCTCGGTCCGGTCGGGCTCTGCCGGCGATGCAGCGGCAGCCGGTGCCGCAGGGGCCGCGGCGGGCTGGCCTTCGGGCTGCTTGACGTTCCAGATACTCATAGCCGTTTCACCTGCCTTCCAGGTCCAGAAGCTTCGCCAGTCGTTCGATATCGCCCGCAAACCGGCTGTGCCGATGCAAGTCGGTCAGCAGCCGCCCTTCGTTCTGCGCCTCGGCCATATCGCCGTCCTCGTCGACGATCGTGGCGGCGACGTCGCAGCCCAGCGCCGCACTGGCATCCTTCAGGTCGATCGACCGGAACAGGCCGTGCTCAACCCGGTTGGCGACAATGCGGATGCGATCGGCCCGGACCCCCAGCGAGGCAAACAGGTCCAGCCGTCGCCGCGTCTGGCGCAGCCCTGCGACCGACAACTCGGTGACCAGCACCATCCGATCGGCCGCCAGCGCCAGCGACAACGACCAGTTCGACCAGTCGGCCGGCAGGTCCACCAGCACCATGTCGAACGTGCCGCGAACCACGCGCAGCAGCTCCAGCAGCCGGTCTTCATCCACGTTGTCCAGCGGCGTGATCGTTTCCGGAGCGGCGAGGATCGAAAAGCCGTGACCACTGTCGGTCAGGGCGCTTTGCAGCAGTTCCGCATCCAGCCGGTCACCGGCGTCGAGCAGTGCCGAAACCGTTACCCGCGGCACCTGCCCCAGGTAGTAGGCCACTTCACCGGCCTGCAGATCGAGGTCGATCACGCACAGCCTGCCCGCATCCGTGCGGCGTGCGGCCAGGGCTGCAGCCAGATGGGTCAGGACCGTCGTGGCCCCGCATCCCCCAGTGCCGCCGGCCACCACCACCAGCGGCGCCAGCGGTGCGGCGGCTGCCGCGCCGGACTTGCCGCTGGCCAGTTCCGCCAGTTGCCCGGCCAGTTCGGCGGGTTCCACCGGCAGGCGGGCAATATCGCTGACGCCCTGACGCAGCAGCGCCCGCGCCAGGGCGATGTCGGTCGATCCGAGCGCGGCGATCACCGGCAACCGGGGATTCTGCTGGCGCAGGCGTTCCACGCGCGCCAGCGATGCCGGGTTGTCTCCGGCCACTTCGATCACGACTGCGGCAGCGCCCGCCACCCAGCCATCCGCCACCGGATCAGCCAGTCCCGCCACATGGCATTCCAGTGCCCCCAGCAGCCCTAGGTCCGGCGATGCCCGCAACGCGGCGATCACCTCCTCGCGAGCGACGAAGGCCACGGCAGCCCCGCTCCGGATGGCGGGCTTGCGCTCTTTCAGGTCGGAAATGGTCGTGCTGGTCATCATGGCATCAGGTGGCTTTCGCCCCGTCTCCGTCTTCGAGGGTAAGGGTCGAGCGAACCGGCGGCAGGGCAACCGTGCCACCGAACAGGGTCAGCGTGCGCAGCGAGATGCCGTGGACTTCGACGGTCACCAGCGGCGCGATGTCACTCAGCGGATCGCCAGCGTCATCCACGGCCGGGTCCCCGGCATAGCCGATGCCCGATCCGCTGTAGGTGATTGTCACATTGTCCGCCCTCAGCACCGGCGAGGAAACGCGCATCCGGGCGACGATGTTGTTGAACGCGGCGGAATTGGCAGTGCCAAGGTCCGGGCAGGGAGTCCGCGCGCAAGTGCAGCTGGCGGAACTGCCCGAACCGGTGCAGCGGATCGCGCCCAGCGCCTCGCGGCAAATCCGGTCCCCCGCCTCCAGCACGCCGCCGGGGCAGGACAGGCCGATGGTTTCATAAGTGTTCAGCCCGTTCGGCACGACTGCGGTCGCAACCGCATAGCGCGCGCCCATCTGGGCGGCCTTTTCCAGCTGGCCCAGCGTCCAGGCATAGCGGCCGACGTCGAACAGCCCGAACATCAGCAGCAGGGCCAGCGGCAGCACCATCGCGAATTCCGCCGCGCTGGCGCCGCGCCGATCGCGCAGGAAGGCGCGCCGCGCGCTCACAGCCCGATCACCGGCGCACTGGCGCGCGCATTCATGCGGATGCCCGGATCGAAGATGCCCAGCCCCCCGAACAGCGAGGGATAGGGCACGCCCCGGGCCGCAACCGTGGCAACGGGGCCGGCCGCATCCAGTTCGCGATAGATCCCGGTATCGACGAAGGCGTCGCAATCGACGCTGACGAACACCGCATCGTCGCCCCAGCCGGGCACCAGCGGATGCATCGCGCTGTCATCAAGCTGACCGGTGCGGGTCAACAGCTTGATCTCCGCAATCCGCGCTGGCGGAATGATCGAGGTGGCGCCATCGCAGACCTCGGTCACTTCCAGCCGCCCGGCATAGCGGGCACCGTTGCGCACCGCCTCGACCAGCTTGTGCTGGGTCCAGATGAAGTGCCCGCCCTCGAACCCGCCGAACAACAGCAGGATCATCAGCGGCAACAGCATCGCCAGTTCGGCGGCGGCAGCACCGCTGCGGTTGGCCAGCTGGCGGCGGATCAAGGCGCGCAGGGTCCTCACCGGATCAGCACCGCCCGGTCCTTGCCGTAATACTGGAAGCCCGACAGGTTGCCCGGCCGCAGCGCGGGGCCGATCACTTCGGCGTGGATCGTGCCGGGTTCCGCCGGTTCGGACGGATCGAGAATCAGCACGTCCATCCAGCCCAGGATGTCGACCGGCTTGCGACCGGTGATGCCTTCGCACAGTGCGGCGGCAACAGTCACCACGCGGCGGTCCTTCTGGGTCGCCGACGGCGCCAGCGGGGTCGAGAACTTGGGCTGCGGGTAGCTGCAGTGATACGTGATGGAATGGCGATAGTTGGCACCGGTCTTTTGCGGCTTGGCATCCGGGTTGAAGCCAACGATCCGCGGAGCCAGGCGGGTCGCCTTGTTCGCGATCTCCCACTGATAGACCTCATAGCGGGAACCGGTGTCGAACGCGCTGGCCAGCACGCCGGGATGGTGCGCCGCCAGATAGCGCTCGATATTCCAGTTGCCGTCACCCAGGTAGGTGCAAGTGCCTGAATAGAAGCAGCTATCCAGCGTGAACGCATCGACCGAGGGGCGATCGATCACCGCAATATCCCCGAACGGTACCCAGCTGGGCTTGCCGGTCGGCACGGTCGCGGGGCAGCTCAGTGCACCACGCACATCGGCGATGGTCAGCGTGGCATTGGGGCTGGTGACTGTGCCGGTAAAAGCCAGCGCATAGTTCTTGCGGGTGTTTTCCGACGGGCAGAAATCCCCGTTTTCCTTGCACTGCAACTTGTTGGTCGGCATGTCGAAGCGCGTGTTAAGCGCTTCCGGTTCGGTATTGCGGAAGCCCGGTTCGGTGATCAGGTTTTCCAGGTTGATGCAGCCGGGATTGTTGTTCTCGCCCAGCTCGTACTGGCTGTCCGGCACGCCCTCGATGTCCAGAAAGCCCCAGTTGCCCGGCGCCAGCGGACTGATGTCCTTGCTGCTCTTCCAGCGCATCCGCAGCGCCTTGCCGGCGTCAGCCGGGAGCGGGAAATGTTGCGGTCGACGCAGACCATGATCGACGGCACGTTGCAGGCCGCCTTCTTGAGCATGGCCATCGCATTGGCGCTGATCGCGCCAGAGGTGAAGGCACCCACCACCGGGGTCAGCGCGTAGAACACCTTGCGCCCGTTGGCCGTGACCCGCACGACATGGGCGCGCGCGCCGTCGGCATCGCTGGTCACCTGCGGCCCGGGCGCGTCGTTTTCATAGCTCTCGAAGAAAGTGAAGGTCAGGCCGCTGACCGTCGCGCCTTCGCCGTCGTTGGCAACCCGCGTGACGTTCGCATATTCGCTGGAAGCCTGCGCGAAAGTCGTGGTCGCCGCATTGCGGGCGCGCACCATCGCGTCATCCTGCCCGTCCAGCTGGCTGGCGGCCGCCAGCGCAGCCTGGTCGGCGGCGTTCTGCAGCTCGCTCTGCATCGCGACCAGCCGACCATAATCGAACCCCACCCCGGCCAGCGCGATCAGGACCATCAGCACCAGGGCATAGAGGGGCGAGATATTGCCCCGCTCATCCCTTGCAAAAAGATGGGTGCCCTGTGTCACGCTCGCGCTCCCGGGATCAGGGGTTGCTGCCGGAACCGGTGCTGCTGCCGGAGCCGGAACTGACGGAGGTGCTGCGCACCCGTTCGGGTTTCTTCACGGTATCCTTGCGATACCGCTCCGCCGCCTGGCCTGCCTTGGCCGCGCTGGCGGGGGGCACCGCGTTCTCGTACGCGTTGTCGGGCTCCACCACCTGGGCCAGCATGGTCTGGCGGTTTGCCTCGCCAAAGGTCGAGGCGGGAGCCGTCCCGGCGCCATCATGAACGCAGCCGGCCATCAGGGGCACGGCGACCAGCGCCAGCCACTTCGCACGATCAGAATTCATAGCCCTTCTCCTTTTCCTGCGCGGGGGCATCGGCCGGAGCGGCCGTGCCGGGCACGGGCTTCAGCGCCTTGGGACGATAGCCTTCGCCATCGATCAGCACGTCGATCGCGCGCGGGTCCTCGATCCGGTCGGTCGGCAGGCGAACCTGCTCTGGCCGGATCGGCGCGACGAGGCGCGGCGTGACCACGATCAGCAGCTCCGTCTCGCCCTTCTGGAACCCGGAGGAGCGGAACAGCGCCCCCAGGATCGGGATCGAGCCGAGCAGCGGCACTTGCCGCACGGTGGTCTGGAAATCACGCCGCAGCAGGCCGGCGATGGCAAAGCTCTCGCCGTCGCGCAGTTCCACGGTCGTGCTGGCCCTGCGGGTCTGCAGGCCCGGCACCACGATCCCGTTGACCGAGACGGAGGCCGATGGATCCAGCGAGCTGACTTCGGGTTCCACCAGCAGGCTGATGACCTTGTCGGCCAGCACGGTGGGGGTGAAGCCAAGGCTGACGCCGAACGACTTGTATTCGATCGTCACGTCGCCGCTGGCGCGGTTGCTGTTGTCCACCGGGATTGGGAATTCCCCGCCCGCCAGGAACGATGCCTTTTCGCCCGACAGCGCCACCAGCGTCGGCTCGGCCAGGGTCTTGGACAGGCCCTTGCGCTCCAGCAGATCCAGCGTCGCGTCAATATCGGTATCGCCGATGTGGAACGACTTGGTGATCGAGGCGAAGGCATCAGGCGCCGCCCCGCCCAGCGCGGTGCCGGTATTGAAACCGAAACTGCCGCCGCGCGACAGGCCCGATGCGCTGAAGCCGATTTTGTTGCCCAGCTGGCGATCGACTTCGGCAAAGCGCACTTCCAGCATGACCTGCTGGCTGCTGCCCATGCTGACCAGGTTGATCACCTTGTCACCGGCAAAGCTCTTGGCCAGTTGCGCCACGCGGTCAGCCGCGCCAGCGTCGTTGACCAGCCCGGTCAGCACGACCGAACCGTTGGACAAGTGCGCATCGACCTTGTTGCCCGGCACCAGCGTGCCGATCTGGTCGCGCAGGGCCTCGACATCGGGGCCGACCGCCACGTCCATCACCGCGATCACGCGATTGGCCCGGTCATACAGGGTCAGGCTGGTCGTGCCGAACGACTTGCCCAGCAGATAGACCGACCGCTCGGAGATCGGCAGGACATCGGCGACGTCGGCATTGCCGATCAGCGCCCGGCCGATGGCCCGGTCGGCGGAAACCACCCGGCTCTTGTTGACGGGAACTTCCAGCGCCCCGGCGTGGAGCGATTCCTCGGCCGCCTGGGCCAGCGCCGACGGTGCGGTCAGCGCGCTGGTCGCAAGGGCGATGGCGCAGATGCTGCTCTTGAAGATATTCATCTTACCCACCCTTCGTCTGGCCGACCGGATAGCTGGTCGGCTGAGTGCCGCGGACAATGGTCATGGTCGGGCCGGTCCAGGCCGGAGCCGGGGCTGCGCCCCCGCCAAAGCCAGGCAGGGCCGGCACGGTCAGCGAACCAGAACCGCCGGACTGACGGCCGGCCGCACTGGCCTGCGCCGGGGCCGCACGGCGCACGCCGCCCAGCTCGTAAGTCGTCACCGTGGCGACCGTGGCGGTGCCAGCGGCTGCCGCGACGGTGTCGGCATCGGTCGGCTTGCGCAGCACCAGGCTGAGCCGCCCGGCCTGTTCGGCCACGGCCAGCCGCTGGGCATCGCGCAGCGACACGGCCAGCGTGGCGGTGCGGGCAACCTTCGGCTCGCTCTGCTTGTTGTTGGCCAGCTGGTCGATCGCCAGCACCTGGACGCTTTCCAGGATCACGTCGGAACGATGGACGGCCGTGCCGCCCGTGCCGTTGTCGATTTCGCGCGTCAGCAGGACATCGACCAGCGAACCCGGCAGGACAAAGCCCGCCACCCCGCTGACCGCGTTGACCGACACCGAAACCGCGCGCATCCCGTCGGGCAGCAGACCGGCCAGCGTCGCGCGGCCATCGGCCCCGCTGACATTGCTGGACAGCACCGGCTCACCCGGCACAATCGGGCGCAGCGCCACGCGATTGTCCTTCAGCGCGTCGGGAATGGAATTGAAGGCCCCCTGCGGCACCGACCCCGCGGGCCAGTCCTGCAAGCGGACGTTCTGGCTGGTCAACCGCCCGCCGAACTCCAGCGGCTGGGTGGCGACCACGATCCGGGTGAACTTCTGTTCGCCCGCCGGTCCTCCCTGCTGCTGTTCGACCCCGGAAAACCAGGCGTTGGCAAGAAGCACCGCAAACAGGCCGATGGCCACGGCGATGCCAAGCAAGACCCAATTGCGACTCTGCATGGCCACCCTCCTGGAAAAACGCATTCTTGGGAAGGCTGACCCCGCCGCGCCCATGCAATCGGCGGGGTCATCCGTTCATCAGGCCATCGCTGGCCCGGCTGTCCGGATCAGCCGGCTGCCGGAGCTTCCGGCGGCGTGCCCGGAGCGCACGACGGGTCACCCGCGTTACAGGCCTCGATCTGCTGACCGGCCTTGTACATCGAGTTCTGGATCTGGACGCTGAGGTACAGCGCGGCTGCGCCGAGCGCGACGCCGACAATTGCGAGGATCAGGGCGTACTCGGCCGCCGAGGCACCCGATTCGTCCTTGAAGAACAGTTTGAGGAACGACTTCATGGCTACTTCCTTTTCTCGGCCCGCAGCGCCCCCGGCGCCGCAGTTGGTTGCGAGGCAAGGCCAGGGACAAGCCTGTCGTCCGGCCTCATCCCGAAAGTAAGAAACCTGTTAACCCGAACAATTTCGTGAAACTACGAGCGGGTCAGAGCCCGACTCGGCGCAGGATTACTGTCCCTTGCGCGCCGGCACCGGACTCACCGCGCGGCCATTGCGGCGCACTTCGTAATGCAGGTGCGGGCCGGTCGACCGCCCGGTGGAGCCGACCAGTCCGATCAGGTCACCCTTGTCCAGGCGCTGGCCGGGGCCCACCGCGATGCTCGCCAGGTGGGCATAGCGGGTTTCCACTCCGCCGCCGTGATCGATCGTGACCAGCAGGCCATAGCCCGCCGCCCACCCCGCCCGCGTCACGATCCCGCCGGTCGCGGCCAGCACTCTGGTTCCCGCCGGACGGGCCAGATCGATGCCGGAATGAAACCGGACCGAACGATAGATGGGATGGATTCGGTAGCCATATCCGCTGCTTATACTGAAACCTGTGGAATCTGACTCACCGGGGGTTTTGCTCTGTCGCTGGGCGT
>VFQS010002629.1_pt1 | contig 14489 bp, 11 predicted proteins | sample 3512361 | NCBI WGS metagenome assembly VFQS01 (sample SAMN10412375, study PRJNA504923) | tailings metagenome | isolation source: Relicate 1 Philex TSF3 active mining | place: Philippines
AAGAACGATGCGGTGAACTTCCGGCGCTTCACAGACAGTGGGCAGCAGGCTGTTCCACGCAGTTTCGGGGGACAGCCGCGAGACGTCACTGAGCAATTGATCTGCGGCAGTACGATTCTGCTGGTGCACGAGATTGCGTATGTCGTCGGCTGAACTGCCGGCTGAACTGCCGGATGCTGTCACTGGGGTCAGTGTATCGTGATCATGGTGTCCGGATTCTTCGAGCCGCGCGGCCTGCCGATAGAGGACTTTCAGGACCGGCAGTGCCTGCTGTTCCGGTGGCAACTGCTGTGCCATGCGGAGAGCCGGCATGAAGGCCATGAACGTGTGGAAGCCCACGTAATCTTCACCGCCGAAGGCCCGGGCGTTGGCCAGGGCTGCCGCGGTGACAAGCGTCTGCAGCGTGGTGCCTTTGCGCAGTTCAGCGACTACAGCGGGCAGGAATCGCTCGACGGGGGTGGACTGCAGCAGATCGACGAGGCGATCGTGGCCGGGAAATCGCAGCCGCTGCGGACTGACGTCGTCTGCCCGCAGGCTGGTAAGACCCAGGTGCGCTGCGGTGCTGTGTCCCAGCCCGGCGACCAGCATGCCCTGCCCAACCTGAGCAAGAAACGAGCGACGGTTGACTTGAGGGGCTGTCATGGGAGGAAGCCTGGTCAGTTTTCAGTTTTCAGTGGGATCCGGGGGGTACCAGCCCTGGAGCGTCACGACGACTTCCCGTTTGGCGGGGGCGGCAGGCGGGGGCTCAGGTGGCAGTTGCGCGGGATTCAGCATTCTTTGCAGACGCTGACGCTGCTGCGAGCGGGTGACTTCAAGGCGAATCTGCTGCCCGACCTGGCACTCTTTCAGTCGGGTGACAAGGTCGTCGAAGTCCTGCAGTGGCTGGTCATTCATGCTGGTGATGAGATCACCGCCCTCAAGGCCGGCTTTGTCAGCGGAGCTGTTCTTTTCGACACTTGCGATGAGGACTCCGGAGTCTTCACCGAAAAACGGTTCCTGAAGAATCCCCAGGCACACGCGCCCGCGTTCCTGAACTCGCGTGTCCCCGAAGAGCGATTTGATTGTGGACTTCTGTTCGGCGGTGAGGGAGTTCCCTTGAATGCTGTAGATGGAGATTCGGCCGAACCTGCCCATACCGGACAGTCTTTTCAGGAGTTCAAAAGCGCGCGGCGATTCCGGCCAGTGTTCATCGATGTAGATTCGCAGAATGGAATTGGAGTTGGGGTTGAGTGCGAAACCGGGGGCGGCATCCGGGCCGTATTCCTGCCACAGCAGTCGAGGATCTTTGGGTTGCAGTGGTGCTTTCAGTCGCACCAGTTCAGCGACCGCCACGTTGACGCGAGTGGTCCACAGGCGGTCCAGTATCTGACTGGAGGTTTCGGCGATGTCCCAGCGTTTGGCGAGTGCTGCCTGTTCCAGAATGTCGGCCGTGGCACAGATTTCCGGGGTGCTGGAGTCTGTCACGCTGAAGTGGTGTTCCAGCACTTCCAGAATGCGGCGGGCGACTTCCGGTGCCGGGTTGGCGGCGAGGGCTGACCCCAGCTGCTGCAGGCCATTGACAGAGCCGGCGAATTGCTGCAACTGGGTGACGGCCTGCTGACGCTGGCTGAATTCCCGCGCTGTCAGCTGCTGCAGGAGCGGTGTCAGGGGCGGCTGCGGACCGGGCGCCGTGTCCGGTTCGGCGGCTGCCTGTGCCCGGACGGCTGCGGGCGCTGCAAGCACCAGCAGCAGGGCCGTGAGCTGCAGCAAAACGACCTGTCGCAGGCCTGCAGGCCGGGCGGTGTTCGGACATTTGAAGATTTGCAGTGGCAGCATGCTGACCAGCCTGAAGTTGTCCGGGATGAGTACGCAGATCGCAAGCAGATTCGCAGCATAACGCCTGACGCCGGAATGGCATAGCGGGAACCGCGGGTGGCCGCATGATTCCATCGGTTTTGTGCCGGCGGCTCAGGTTTTCCGCTCAGAAGTATTGTAACTGCGGACGTCAGAGTTTAGGGTTCGGGTTCGGGGCATCTGAAAAAACGATCGCGTCAGTCTTCCTGATCGGGATGTGATTATGGGCGTTGCTGAGTGTTATCCGGGCCGGCAGGCAGTGCTGTTGCTGTGTGTACTGTGGTCATCGTCCGTGTCGGCCGGGGATCGTATCAGCTGGCCGTCGCGTTCCGGCCCGACGCTGGACAGCGTGGCAGCAGCGGAAGATGCGCGGGGCCTGCCGGTCGAGTGGTCTGAGGCTCCGCCGAAGAATCTGGCATGGAAGATTTCGCTGGAGGGATTTGGGCATTCGGTGCCGGTGGTGGGAGCCGGCCGGATCTGGCTGACAGCGGCCACAAAGGACGGCCGCCAGCAGTTTGTCTACTGCCTTGACCAGCAGACCGGACGAGTCCTGCATCACCAGCTGCTGTTTGAAAACGCAGAGCCGGAACCGCTGAAGAATGAGATCAACACATATGCCTCGCCGTCCTGTGCTCTGGAGGCCGATGCCGTCTATGTGCATTTCGGCACATACGGTACCGTGCGAATGAACCCCCAAACCTTCGCTGTTGAATGGCAGCGTCGCGACATCAACTGCCGTCATTTCCGCGGTCCCGGTTCATCACCCATTCTGTGGCAGGACCTGCTGATCCTGACATTCGACGGCGTGGATGCTCAGTTCGTGACAGCTCTGAACAAACGCACCGGAGAAACTGTCTGGAAGACAGCGCGCACGACGGACTACGGTGATCTGGATGACAACGGCGTCCCGAAGCTCGAGGGTGATCTGCGCAAAGCTTACAGCACTCCTGCAGTCGTCGAGGTGAACGGCCGCTGGCAGGTGGTATCGGTCGGATCACGGGCGGCGTTTTCATACGATGCCGAGACGGGCCGCGAATTGTGGACCATCCGCCATGACGATTTCAACGCCTCGTCCCCACCGCTGTTCAGTCACGGTCATGCGATTCTGAACACAGGTTCCCGCAATTCAAATCTGTTGTCGGTGCGACTGGAGGAATCGACTCGGGGTGACGTAACGACCAGCCACGTGGTCTGGAACCGTGACAAAGGAAACTCCGACCTCAGTGCTCCTGTGCTGGTCGACGGGCGGATCATCAGCACCGCGAACAATGGGGTGGTGACGGCGGTGGATGTGAATACCGGGGCAGAATTGTGGAAAGGCCGCATGGACGGAACCTTTACCGCCTCACCGATTGTCGCGAACGGTCTGGTGTACTTCGGCAATGAAGAGGGCGAAACCTGGGTATTGCGGGCGGGCCGGGAGTTTGAGGTGGTGGCCAAAAACAGGCTGTCTGAGGGCATGCGGGCGTCTCCTTCGGTTGCCGACGGCATGCTGTTCCTGCGAACTTTCACTCACCTGTATGCACTGGCTGAAACAAAGCAATGAAAATCAAAGCGATCGAGACGCTGGTGTGTCACGCACGCATGCGCAACTGGATTTTTGTTAAGGTTGTCACGGATCAGGACGGCCTGTTTGGCTGGGGCGAGGCGACACTGGAGTGGCATACTCGCAGCGTCGTCGCGGCAATTGAAGATCTGTCACAGCTGCTGATTGGTCAGGACCCGACTCGCATCGAACATCTCTGGCAGATGATGCATCGGCAACACTTCTGGCATGGCAACGGGATCGTGCGGGCGACGGCGATTGCCGGCATCGATTTGGCGCTGTGGGACATACTGGGTAAGTTCACGGGGCTGCCCTGTGCGAAGCTGTGGGGTGGTCCGGTGCGGGATCACGTCCGCACGTACTGTCATTTGGGTGGTGGCCGGATGGAGGATTTTTACGAGACCTCCGCGGAGGATGCTCGAAGGTTTGCTGACCTGGCTCGTGAAGCCGTGGAGGCCGGCTTTACGGCGTTCAAGTCGATGGCGGTACCGCCGACTCTGCCATTGGAGGGTTTGAAGCCGATTCGAACGGCGGAGCGCGCTGTAGCGGCGATGCGTGAGGCTGTGGGCGAGTCGATTGACATTATGGTCGATTGTCACGCGCGTCCGTCGCCGGCGATGGGGCTGCAGTTCGCCAGGGCTCTGGAGCCCTACGGGCTGTATTTTCTGGAGGAGCCCTGCTGGCCTGAAAGTGTGGACGGTCTGGCTGCCATCGCCGCGGCCGTGTCGACTCCAATTGCCACCGGCGAGCGGGTGACAAGCCTGGCGGCGTTTCGCGACCTGTTTGCAGCGCGAGCCTGTGCCGTATGTCAGCTGGACATCACTCATTGCGGCGGCTTAAGCGAGGCGCGGCGAGTGGCTGCGCTGGCTGAGGCCTGGCGTCTGTCACTGGCACCGCACAATCCTCAGGGCCCTGTCAGCACGGCGGCATCACTGGAGTTCGGGTTTTCACAGCCCTCGTACGTGATCTGTGAAACTGTGCACAACGACGTGCCATGGCGCCAGGATGTGGTTCGTGAGGGATTTGTGGTGGAGCAGAAGGGGCGGATTGTGCGTCCAAACGAACGTCCAGGGCTGGGCATCGAGATCAACGAAGCTGAAGTGAGAAAACACCCATTCCAGCAGGAGCTCCTGCAGAGGGTGTTTGGCAGCGATGGCAGCGTCGGGGACTGGTGATTGCCGTCTGCAGGTCTCCGGTAAAACACAAAAACGCCCGCAGTTGTTACTGCGGGCGTTCTTTTAGCTCCCCCGGGGTGCAGCGTCAGGATGCGGCGTCAAATGCTCAGGGGAGGATCACGGCGTCGATGACGTGAATGATCCCGTTCGAGGTCTCGATGTCGGTCTTCACAATCCCGGCACCGTTGATCTTCGCACCACCGTCGGTGGTGATCTTCACGGTCTTGCCGTTCACAGTCTTCAGTTCACCGGCCTTGACAACATCACCGGCCTTCAGGCTGCCCGGCACGACGTGGTAGGTGAGGATGGCAACCAGCTTGTCCTTGTTTTCCGGCTTCAGCAGGCTCTCAACCGTGCCGGCTGGCAATTTGGCGAAAGCTTCGTCAGTCGGGGCAAACACGGTGAATGGGCCCTTGCCCTTCAGTGTTTCAACCAGACCAGCGGCCTTCACTGCGGCCACCAGAGTCTTGAATGAACCGGCGGCGACTGCTGTGTCAACGATGTCTGGCGTTGCCGGAGCGGACTTTGGCAGAATCACGCTGTCGATGACGTGAATCACGCCATTACTGCAGGCGATGTCGGTCTTCACAACCTTTGCGTTGTCGACGGACACGCCGCCGTCAGCGACGGTAATCGACACTTCCTGTCCCTGCACGGTCTTGGCAGACTTCAGCTTCACAACGTCAGCGGCCATCACCTTGCCGGCGACGACATGGTAGGTCAGAACGGCAACCAGCTTGTCTTTGTTTTCCGGCTTCAGCAGGTCTTCAACGGTGCCCTTCGGCAGCTTTGAAAACGCTTCGTCGGTCGGGGCAAACACGGTGAACGGGCCTTTGCCCTTCAGTGTTTCCACCAGACCAGCGGCCTTGACTGCGGCGACCAGGGTCTTGAATGAACCGGCGGCAACAGCCGTGTCGACGATGTCCGAGGCTGCCTTGTGGACCGGCAGTGAAGTCATCACTGCATGACCAGCCGACTTGCTGGTGCTGCAGGTGGATGAGCAGGTGGAACGAGTGGCAGTCATGCGGACATGACGGCGCTTTGTGTCAGCGGAGGAGGTGCTGACGAGCGTCAGCATGAGAGCGACAGCTACGAGGCTTCGAAACAGCATTGCCAATTCCCTTCGGATCATTTGTCTGAATGTTTGAACTCTGATTTGAACTCTTTTGACCTTCTCGCGAGTGAAGTCGTTCAATACGTTCTAAGACGTTCACTCCGGCTGGCCACTGTTTCTCCGGGAAAATTGTTGAAACAAATAAAGGGGAAAATCGTCCGGATTTGCCGGTCTGAAGGGAAGTTTTCAGTGGCCAGCTGTCGGTCTGGATGTGTTTTTCGTCGCGGCTTCGCCTGAGGTCAGCTGCTGCTGCCTGCCGGGGACACTGGTGTGGGCGCCGAGGACAAAAGTTCGATGGTGCCCTGATACTGCAAATTCGTCGTGTGAGATCGCCGTGTCATGGCCTGGCATTTGTCCTGTTCCCTCGTGAACGGCGGGTTCATGGCGGCGGGGCTGAGGGCAGACTGATCCCGGAGTGACAGGAGCCATTCAGGAAGCTCGCGTCAGACCGCCCCTTCGCTTACTCTTACGGTTCCGGAGATCCGGTGTGGGGCCTGCAGAGGCTGTGGAGTGTCGGTTGCTGGCAGGAAGGGAGGCGGGGGATGCATTGTGTTCGGCGTACGGTGGCTGTGCTGTTGATCGGGTGTGCGCTGTGGAGCCGGGGGAGTGGTGTGTTGGCCGGCGAACTGCGTGCGGGCGCGGCCACCAGCGTGGTGACTCCGGCGATTGGCGGAGACATTGTGGGAGGTTTTCAGCCGATTCCATCGACGCATATTCATGACGAGCTGCATGTGCGCTGCCTGGTGCTGGACGACGGCACCAATCGGATTGCGCTGGTGGTCTGTGATCTGCTGGGGCTGCATCGCTGCGTCAGTGATGAGGCGCGGAAGCAGATACAGCAGCGGCTGGGAATTCCGGCGGAGCACGTGCTGATTTCGGCCACGCACACTCATTCCGCCGTCAGTGCTCTGGGCAGCGTGCGGTATGCGATCGAGGCTGAGCCGGACGAGTATCAGCGGTTTGTGATCAGTCGGATTGTGGATGGTGTGCAGCGTGCGGTGAATCTGCTGCGTCCGGCGGAGCTGGCGTTTGGCACGGTGGAGGTGGGGGAACATGTCTTCAACCGGCGCTGGCATATGCGGGACGGCTATGTGGCAAAAAATCCGTTTGGCGGCGTGGATCGAGTGAAAATGAATCCGCCTGCCGGCAGTGCTCAGCTGGACCGACCGGCCGGGCCTGTGGATCCGGTGGTGTCAGTTCTGAGTGTGCGCGAGCCTGGGGGCGCTCCGATTGCGGTGTATGCGGCGTATTCGCTGCATTATGTGGGTGGCGTCGGGAATGGTCACATCTCCGCCGATTATTTCGGGATGTTTTGTGAGGCCCTCAGTCGTCGGCACGGGACCGGTGCGCAGCCGATTCCGTTTGTGGCGATGCTGGCGAACGGGACCAGTGGTGATGTGAACAACATCAACTTCAGAACTCCTCGCCCCGCAGCCCCTGCGTATCAGCAGATGCGTCTGGTCGCTGAGGATGTGGCGGACAAGGTGCACAGGATTTTGGGTGGGCTGAAATACCGTCGCGAGCTGCAGGTTGCGGGGCGGATGAGTGAACTGACGGTGGGCTGGCGGATACCGACTGCTGAGCAGCTGGCGTGGGCTGCGGAAACGCTGTCTCAGCCTGAGGGTTTGCCGGGTCAGGCGGATCTGCCGCGGATCTATGCGGGGCGAGTCAGAAGTCTGGAGGGGCAGCCGGAGCGGGCCGCTGTTCCACTGCAGGTTCTGCGGATTGGTGATGTGCGAGTTGGTACGATGCCCTGCGAGGTATTCTGTGAGATTGGGCTGGAGTATCGTCGGCGGGTGTCTGCGGGTGGCGGAGGATTTCTGGTATCGCTGGCCCATGGCTATTACGGGTATCTGCCGACGGCTGAGCAGCATCTGCTGGGGGGCTATGAAACATGGCTGGGCACGAATCGTCTGGCGGCTGATGCTGCCGGAATGATGCTGGACGAGCTGGAGCGGATTGGGAGATAAGTTGTCAGTTGTCAGTTGTCAGTTGTCAGTGGTCCACGTTGCTGCAGCCGCTGGGAGCGGGCAGAGTTGAGAGTAGTTCCTGCCGCCATCACCCCTTGTTCCTCGTTCCTGGTTCCTTGTTCCCTGCGAAGGATTCACGATGAGTGTCCCCGAGGCGAATCGTCAGCGGCTGATGTCTCTGGACCAGTTTCGTGGCTACACGATTCTGGGGATGTTGCTGGTGAATTTTCTGGGCGATTATGCTGTGTGTCCGCGGTGGTTGCGGCACACGAATGATTACTGCAGCTATGCGGACACGATCATGCCGCAGTTTTTGTTTGCGGCGGGGTTTGCGCTGCGATTGAGTCTGGTGCGGCGGTGGCAGCGTGAGGGCGTGATCCCGTGGCTGCGATTTTTGCGGCGGATTGCGGGGCTGGCGCTGGTGGCGGTGGTGTGGTATTCGCTGTCGGATGCTGACGGACTGTGGCAAAGACTGTCCAGCCGTCCGGTTGTTGAGGTGTTGCTGGAGCAGTGCAAGCGGCAGTGGTTTCAGACTCTGATGCACATTGCGGCGACTTCGTTGTGGCTGCTGCCGGTGATGATGGGATCAGCGCGGGTGCGGGTGTGCTGGGCGCTGATTTCGGGCGTGCTGCATGTGGTGCTGAGTGGCTGGTTTAATTTTGCGTGGGTGCATGCGTCTCCGCGTGGCATTGACGGTGGTCCGCTGGGGTTTTTGACGTGGGTGATTCCGGCGGTGCTGGGGACACTGGCTTATGACGAATTGTCCATTTCGGGTGCTTCACGGGGGGCTCGACGAATATTCCTGGCTGGTTTGCTGGTGATGCTGGCGGGCTGGGTGCTGTCGTTTCCGACGGTGCTGTATGACGTCTCCGGGGATTCCGGACTGCTGGCGTCCGTGGGGGATTATGCCGCGGATCCGGTCTGGCCGCGGGCGGAACGCTGGCGATTGTGGGATGGTCGTCTGCCCGAGCCTCCCCTGGTGCCTCCGCCAGGTCCGGCTGAGCGGAAGCTGAATTACTGGATGATGAGTCAGCGGGCGGGTTCGGTGTCGTACACAACATTTGCGGGTGGTCTGTCACTGGTGCTGTTTGCGGGTTTTGTGTGGGTCTGTGACGTGCGGGGTCGAAGTGCGGCAGTTCCGGGGACTTTGGGAGCGAATTCGCTGGCGGCTTATCTGCTGCACGAAGTGGCTGCGCGCCTGGTGGCTCCCTGGCTGCAGCGGGACAGCGGACTTGTGCCGGTGCTGACGGGCTGGCTGATATTTGCAGGTCTGGTGTATGGATGTTGTCGCTTACTGCAGTGGAAACGGTGGTATTTGAGAGTTTGAGCAGAGTTTGCGGGGGGCTCGGGGGTGGGATCTGAGGGTGTGTGCGGCAGAGCGGGCTCCTTTCATTCGATTTACGGCATCCGGCCTGATAGTATTTCGCTGCGGGCGACGGGAAGCATGTCGTCGCAGTCGTCGTTAACCTGAATCTCCCACGGAATATGCTCATGCGGAACCTTTCACTGCTGCTGTGTTTACTGGCAGCAACCTGTGCTGACGTGATGGTCGGCCATGCGGACGACGATCTGAACTGGGTGCGAATCCGGCTGGACGAGCGATTTCGTTCGGAGGGTGTGGCAGCGGGTGATTTCAATGGTGACGGCAACACGGATGTTGCAGCCGGCGACATCTGGTATGAGGCTCCTGCCACGGGCTCGGATGCGTGGCTGGACGGTGCTCAATGGAAGCTGCACGAGGTGCGGACTCCGGGTGAGTTCGTGGCGGGGGTGGGTTACAGCAACAGCTTCTGCAACTTTGCTCACGACATCAACGGCGACGGACATCTGGACGTGATCATTGTGGGTTTTCCCGGTGATCCGTATCACTGGTATCAAAACCCGGGTCCGGGGAATGAGCAGTTGTGGAAGCAGCATGTGATCTGGACCAGTGCCTGCAATGAATCGCCGGAGTTTGAGGACCTGAATGGCGACGGCATTCGGGAAATCGTGATTGGTTCTCAGCCCGAGGCCCGGATGGGTTTCAACTTCCTGCCGGGGCGCGACAAGCCGTATGAGCAAGTGGCGTTTCAGGCGATCAGTGAGCAGGGTGATCCGGGGCAGAACGGTACGTTCAAGTACTATCATTTACTGGGTGTGGGAGACATGAACGGAGACGGGCACGGGGACATCCTGATTGCTCATGGCTGGTGGCAGAATCCCGGCCGGGTGGGAGATGGTGCGATCTGGAAGTTTCATGCGGTGCGGGTGAAGACCGAGGCTGGTGAATCTCCGCTGCCGGCGTCCGCCAATCTGTATGCGGACGATCTGGACAGCGACGGGCACATGGACATTTTTCTGTCGTCAGCGCATGCGTTTGGGGTGTGGTGGGCCGAGAACACGGGGGCCGGTGCCTGGACGCTGCATGAGATTGACAAGTCCTTTTCGCAGACGCATGCGGTGGAGCAGGTGGACATCAACGGGGACGGCCAGCTGGACTACGTGACGGGCAAGCGATTTTTTGCTCACAACGGCGCAGATCCGGGAGCATTCGACCCGGTGGTGATGTACTGGTTTGAAGTGGTGCGGGCGAAGGGCCAGGGGCCGAAGATTGTCCCGCATCGGATTGTGGCGGGCACCGGGACCGGCGTCGGGACTCAGTTTGAGATTTCCGACATGAACCGTGACGGACGCCCCGACATCGTTCTCTCGAATAAGAAGGGCGTCAACGTCCTGATTCAGAAATCTGTCAAATAACGCTGACAAAACATCAGTGCCCAGTGGATAGATTAGTGTTCGCTTGACCAGTTTTTCTGTGTGTAACCGTGGTGGGTCTGGACATTGGGTTCCGGGCAGCACACAATACCGGCTTAAATTTTGTACAGGCGTTTGCCGGTTGCCTATTGGGATACGTGATGCGAAGTCGCCAGCAACTCTTGTCGCAGATCAGGTCGGTGTCGCCGGTGATAGCGCCATCGATGCTGAAGTGTGATTTTGGCAATCTGCATCGCGAGTTTGAGCGATTGCAGGCTGCTGGGACTGAGGTGTTGCATCTGGACGTGATGGACGGGCATTTTGTGCCGAATCTGTCATATGGTCCGATGGTAATTGAGCGGATGCGTCAGCATTCCGGTGCGATTTTTGATGCGCATCTGATGATTTCGGATCCTGGGCGTTATCTGGACGAGTATGTGCGGGTGGGTTGTGAGGCGATCACGATTCACCTTGAGGCTGTTCCTGAGCCGGCGGGTTTGCTGCGAGCGATCCGTGAGCGTGGTCTGCTGGCGGGACTGGCGGTGAATCCGGGGACGGGCTGGTCCCCGGCGGCTCGATTTCTGGACGAGATGGATTTGTTTCTGGTGATGAGTGTTCAGCCGGGCTTTGGCGGTCAGAAGTTTATTCCTGGGGCGATTTCCACGATCCGGGAGGCGCGACTGGCTGGTGGTGATCGGCTGTTGATTTCGGTGGACGGCGGGATAGGGAAATCCACGATTGCAGAGTGTGCGAAAGCGGGCTGCGATCTGTTTGTTGCCGGAAGTTCTGTGTTTGATGAACCCTGCTACTCGGCAGCGATGGCCGAGCTGCGGCGGCTGGCGATGGAAGCGCGGGCTGCTGTCTGAGAATCCGGAGTGTATGTCGACGATCGTACTGATACGGGCGGGTTGCACGGACTACGAGGACGCGCACCGGCTGCTGGGGAATCTCAGTGTTCCCCTGAATGCTCGGGGAACCGGGCAGGTTCGTGAAATTGTGCAGCGGCTGCAGCAGGATCAGCTCCCACTGGAGGTGATTCTGACATCCCCGGAGAACCCGGCTTCCTGCACAGCTCACGAGGTGGCTCGGGCATTTCCGCGACTGAAGGTGAAACAGGTTGAAGAGCTGAGAAATGTCAATCAGGGACTGTGGCAGGGATTGCCGGAGAACGACGTACGTCGCCGGTTTCCCAGATTTTTTCGTTCAGGAAAGGAAGATCCGACGGCGATTTGTCCGCCGGAAGGTGAGACACTCTCTGACGCCTGTCAGCGAATGGAGAGTGTGCTGAGTCGGGCGTTGCGTCGTTATCGGGTGTTTGCCGTGGTGGCACCGGAGCCATTGGCATCGGTAATTCGGTGTACGGTGCAGCATCGTCGGCTGCGGATGACGGATTGTTTGTGTGGTGAAGAGTCCGGTGAGCTGGTGCAGGTAGTGCAATCCAGCAGTTTTGAGGCGGCGGGGTTTGCTGGTGTGACGGAAGGCTGTGGTGAATTTGTGCCGTTGTCAGGTCAGGGTGCAGAAACATGAGTGCAGTGGAAAACACAAATGCAGCGGCTCAGGCGGGCTGGCGTCCCAAACGCGGGGTACCGGCCGGTTTGTGGCTGCGGTGTGATGGTTGCGGAGCGACGGTGTTTCGCAAGCAGGTGGAGCAGAACCTGAATGTGTGTCCGGAGTGCGGGCATCACTTTTACGTTCCCACAGCGATGCGCATCCGGCAGCTGCTGGATCCGGACAGTTTTGAGGAGTGGTATCCGGACATGACGTCTGGTGACCCGCTGGGTTTCAGTGACCGCAAGCCATATCGCGAGCGTGTTATTGACGAGCAGAAGAAGACGGGTATGAAGGATGCCTGCACGGTGGGGCGTGGCTACATGCGTGGTCGTCCGCTGGTGTTTGGTCTGACGGATTCCGCCTTTATCATGGGCAGCATGGGGTCTGTGGTTGGCGAAAAGCTGACTCGGGCGGTCGAGCGTGCGACAGAACTGTCTTTGCCGCTGGTGATTGTCAGTGGTTCCGGCGGCGGTGCTCGCATGCACGAAGGCATCATCTCGCTGATGCAGATGGGCAAGGTCTCCGCAGCTCTCGCTCGTTACCGCAGGGCTCGCGGTTTATTCATTTCCGTGCTGACGAATCCGACGATGGGTGGTGTGGCGGCCAGTTTTGCGTCGCTGGGCGACATCATCGTCGCGGAACCGAAGGCTTTGGTGGGATTTGCCGGGCCGCGTGTGGTGGAGGCGACCTGCAAGATCGCCCTGCCGGACGACTTTCAGACCAGTGAGTTCATGCTGAAACACGGTTTTGTCGACCGCATTGTGGCTCGTTCTGAGCTGCGTTCTGAGCTGGCTCGACTGATTGATTATGGTGGTCGCCAGTGAGGCGGGGGCGCTGTTCTGGCTGAATTCCAGGGCCCGGCTGCTGCTGCAGTGCGGGCTCTGTTTTTTGGGGTGCAGGTGAGGAGGGGCCGGATGTGCTGGTATCTGCGGTGTGCTGCGGTTTGTGCAGTGTTTTGGAGTGCCGCTTGTCTGTCGTGTGCCGACGAACGGGCAGCGGTGCAGGCGACTGGACTGTCGCAGGACGGCACGTGGCACCCTGTGACAGCGACGCTCGACGGAGTGGATATGTCGCGGTCGATGCGTGAGTCGACGGTGCTCAAGCTGACTGGCGAGCAGTATTCGGTGACCGTGAATGGGACTCCGGACCGTGGCACATGCGTCGTGGACCGCAGTGTGATGCCGTGGAGGATGAAAATTCTGGGCACTGTGGGACCCAACCAGGGGAAGACTCTGCTGGCGATTTTTGAGCTGACGAAAGAGGATCGCCTGCGGGTGTGTTATGACCTTGCGGGGGGGCAGTACCCGGAGGCGTTTGCGGCGGGAGCGGGCAGTGGGCGGCTGCTGATGGAATACCGTCGCGAGCTGGCTCGCGGGGCCGAGCTTGCCGGCGAAGTCCTGGGCGTGCCGGACAGCGATGCCCTGCTGCTGAAGGCGACGGATGGTCGTGAGCATCGGATTCGGCTGAACGGCATTGATGCTCCTGAGCTGCAGCAGCCATTCGGCAAGGAGTCGCAGGAGCTGCTGCAGCAGTTGCTGCGAGGGCGGAAGTTGCGTGTGGTGACTCAGGGAGAGGACCGTGCCGGTCAGATCATTGGTGATGTGTTTGTGCGGCTGGAGGAGGGGCAGGATGAGAAGCTGCTGAACGTGGAACTGGTGGAGCGAGGCTGGGCGTGGCATTTTGTGAGATTTGCGAAGGACAATCGGCAGTTGTCGGAGGCCGAACAGAGGGCTCGTGCCGGCCGGCTGGGATTGTGGGCTGAGGCCGGACCGGTATCGCCCTGGGATTTTCGGCGTCAGCAGGCGGAAGCCGCGAAGAGTGGCGAGCCGGGGGCGAAACCAGGGCAGTGATTCGAAACACCGTGGCGGGTTCCGTGCTGGTTCAATTGAACCTGCTGTCGTGCGAAATTGATGCCTGCGACAATCCATTGTGCCTGAAACAGGAAGGGGTCAGCAAAGATGTGTTTTGGAGTCCGGTTGAAGCTGAAGTCGGTGCGCCGTGCGTTTGTTGTGGCGTTGCTGTTGCTGGTCTGTGCAGCTGAAGTCGGTGGCCTGGGTCGTGTCCGAGCCGACGAAAAGTCTGCTCCAAAGCTGCCGGCTGGCGTGCGGATGGAGCGTGATCTGGCCTATGTGGAGGGCGGTGATGAGTCGCAGAAGCTGGATCTGTATCTGCCGGAGCAGCCGGCTGCGGGTCCATTGCCTTTGATTGTGCATATTCACGGTGGTGGGTGGCGCGGGGGCAGCAAGTTCCCGTGTCCGTTTCTGGTGCTGGTGAACCGCGGGTATGCAGTGGCCAGCATTGAGTATCGATTCAGTCAGAAAGCGGTGTTTCCGGCGCAGATCCAGGACTGTCAGGCAGCAATTCGCTGGTTGCGGGGGCACGCGGGGAAGTATGGACTGGACGCGGAAAAGGTGGGCGTGATTGGTGGTTCAGCGGGCGGACACCTGTCGGCTCTGGTGGGCACGGCGGGTGGTGCGAAGGCGTTTCCGCAGATTGGGGGATTTTCGGATCAGTCGGATGACGTCCAGTGTGTGTGTGACATTTTTGGTCCGGCCAATTTTGCGACG
>VFQS010002630.1_pt1 | contig 14479 bp, 14 predicted proteins | sample 3512361 | NCBI WGS metagenome assembly VFQS01 (sample SAMN10412375, study PRJNA504923) | tailings metagenome | isolation source: Relicate 1 Philex TSF3 active mining | place: Philippines
CCGCTCAGATCCGGAACTGGCCCATAGAGTTTGTTAAAATCCACCTTCGACTCTGTGGGCGTTGCCAAATACCAAATGCCGCCGCCAAGGCCGACAATGACAAGGCCGGAAATTATCTTTGCGTGGGTGCGCCAGTTCATGCGGATCTTCCTCTTTTCTTCATCCAGCTATCATTGCTGCTGGCATTTGGGCAAGCGACCTAGCTGGGAGACCCTGCTATTTCCCTAAAGGCGTATGCACAATGGGGGCGTGTAGGCGCAGGCGCATCACCCGCCGCTCATCGCCTTCGGTCACTTCCAATCGCCAGCCGCTCTCATGGGTCAGGATCTCGCCCACGATCGGCACATGGCCCGCCAGCACAAAGGCAAGGCCGCCCAGCGTATCGACATCTTCGTCAATTTCGCCCAGGCGCGCGTCAATGGTTTCGGCCACATCCTCAAGCGGCGCGCGGGCATCGGCCTCCCAAATGCCGTCCTCCACATAAGCGAGCAGGGCCACAGGGGCGTCGTCATGCTCATCTTCAATATCGCCGACAATTTCTTCGACCAGATCTTCAATCGTCACCAGACCTTCAGTGCCCGAATATTCGTCGATGACAATGGCCAAATGCATCCGCTTGGCCCGCATATCGGCCAGCAAATCCAGCACGCCACGGGCGGCAGGCACATAAAGTGGCTGACGGATCAGCTTGGCAATGGTGGCGGGTGGTTTGCGGTTGCTTGCCAAGATCGCAAACACATCCTTAATGTGGATCATGCCGGAGACATTATCGAGATTATCGCGATAAACCGGCAGGCGGCTATGCCCGGCATCGGCAAAGGCCTTGACCAGATCGGCAAAGCTGATTGTTGTGGGAACGGCTATGATGTCGCTGCGCGGCACCGCAATATCGCCCACCGTCCGTTCGCCAAAATGCAGCAGGTTCTTGAGCATCTCGCGCTCAATGGCAGACAGATCGCCATGAGCGGGGGTTTCCCCATCCTCTTCGGCTTCTTCAATTGCGTCTTCAATCTGATCGCGCAACGAAGCTTCCCGCCTCCGGAACATCAACGACCTCAGCGATTCAAACCAAGATCGGCTACTACTGGCATCCTCCGACATAAGTGTGTTTCTAATCTCCGTAAGGATCATCATGGCCAAGATCAGCCATGATCAGGCGTTCAAGCCCTTCCATCTCTTCTGCATCTGCGTCAGTTATATGATCAAAGCCGATCAGATGCAAAACACCGTGAACAATCAAATGGGTTGCATGGGCGTCCATCGCAATCCCCTTGTCCGCCGCTTCACGGGCACAGGTTTCTTTGGCGAGCACAATGTCGCCCAGCATAATCTCCGGTTCGCCCGCTTCGGCCAATCCGTCCATCTCCTCTGGGTCGACCATCGGGAAGGAGAGGACGTTGGTGGGCATGTCCTTCTGGCGATAGGTGCGGTTGAGGATGTGAACCTCCGCATCGCTTGTCAGGCGGATTGCGATTTCAACGGGCGTATCGATGTCGGCAAGTGCCCTATGGGAAGACAGGCGGATGGCGCGATTGACCGCCGCTTCAGCCAACCCCTCCCAGTCAATGGACGTATCCCAGCCTTCATTTAGGATCGCGGTGTCGATCATCGCGGCGCGCTGTCTGGCCCTTCATAGGCTTCGACGATGCGCCCGACGATGGGGTGGCGGACCACATCGCCCACGTTGAAGCGCACAGTGGCGATGCTCTCCACACCCTCCAGTCGCGCGACCGCATCGGCAAGGCCAGATTTGGACGGATCGGGCAAGTCCACCTGACGCGGATCGCCGCAAATGACCATGCGGCTGTTCATGCCAAAGCGCGTGAGGAACATCTTCATCTGGGCCGGCGTCGTATTCTGCGCTTCGTCGAGAATGATGAAGCTGTCGGCCAGCGTGCGGCCGCGCATGAAGGCAATGGGGGCAATCTCAATCTCGCCACTCGAGATGCGCCGCTCCACCTGTTCGGCGGGCAGGCAATCATAAAGCGCATCATAAAGCGGGCGCAGATAAGGATCGACCTTTTCCTTCATATCGCCGGGCAGAAAGCCGAGACGTTCGCCCGCTTCCACCGCCGGGCGCGACAGGATCAGGCGGTCCACCGAGCCGCTGATGAGCTGCGAGACGGCCTGCGCCACGGGAAGATAGGTTTTGCCCGTGCCCGCCGGGCCAAGCGCAAAGATGACATCATTGCGGACCAAGGCCTCCATATAGCGGATTTGCGTTGGCGAGCGCGGGACAATGGTTTTCTTGCGCGTGCGGATCATCACGGGGGGCTGATCGCTGTCTTCGCGGCGGATGATCCCATCCAGTGTGGGTTCTGCCGACATGGAGATGATGGAGGCAACCGTTCCTGTGTCGATCTCCTCGCCATGCACCACGCGGTTATAGAGGCTGGTCAGGGCATCGCGGGCGCGGGCGATGGCGCTAGCCTCCCCTTCAATCTGCAACTTATTGCCGCGTGCTGAAATATAGACGCCCAGCGCATTTTCGATGGCGACCAGATTTTGATCATAATGACCAAAGACGGTTCCCAGCAGCTGAGGCCTGTCAAAAATAACCTCTATGCGGGCACGATCACCGGGTTCAGCGGGTTGGGGTTTGCGCGACATTCACATCCTTATCGATAAGGGCTCCGGCAAGGCTATTTGGCCCTGCTGAAACCAGATCTACAGTCACCATATCACCAATTTGGGCATCGGTCATGACATGAACCGATTGGAACCAAGGGGACTTGCCAATCTTCTGACCCGCAAGCTTACCATTGCGTTCCAACAAAACCTGCGTCCGGGTGCCAATACGCGCCTGATTAAAGGCAAGCTGCTGTTCATTGATCAGCGCCTGAAGCCGCTGCAAGCGATCATCCATCACCTCCGGGGCAATTTGATCGTCCATTGTCGCGGCGGGCGTGCCGGGCCGGGGGGAGTATTTAAAGCTATAGGCCTGGGCATAATTGGCCTTGCGGATGAGGGCGAGCGTCTCTTCAAACTCCGCCTCTGTTTCTCCCGGAAAGCCGACGATGAAGTCCCCCGAAAGCGCAATGTCCGGTCGCACAGCGCGCACCTGATCAAGGATGGCGAGATAGGCGTGCGCGCTATGCTTGCGGTTCATCGCTTTGAGAACCCGGTCGCTTCCCGATTGCACGGGCAGGTGGAGGAACGGCATCAGCTTTTCCACATCCCCATGGGCGCGGATCAGCCCTTCGGTCATGTCATTGGGGTGGCTGGTCATATAGCGGATGCGCGACAGACCCGGGATGACGTCCAGCGCGCGGATCAAATGATCCAGCCCTTGGCCGCCTTCTTCCCAAGCATTCACATTCTGGCCCAATAAGGTAATTTCTTTTGCACCCGCATCGACCAGAGACTTTGCTTCTTCGACAATTGCGTCAAAGCTGCGGCTAATCTCTCCCCCACGGGTATAGGGAACAACGCAATAGGTGCAGAATTTGTCGCATCCTTCCTGCACGGTCAAAAAGGCTGTCGACCCCGTTTTGCGCCGCGCGGGCAATTTTGAAAATTTGTCGAGGCCGGGAAGATCCAGATCATGGACGCGTTCGCCCTGTGCGGCACGCGCAATCATCTTGGGCAGTTCATGATAGGCTTGTGGCCCGACCACAATATCCACATCCCGCGACCGAGCGGTCACTTCTGCGCCTTCGGCCTGCGCCACGCAGCCGGCCACCGCAATCATCGGCCGGGTACCATCGTCGCGGCGTTGGCGACCAATATCGGAATAGACTTTTTCCACCGCCCGTTCGCGAATGTGGCAGGTGTTCAGCACCACCAGATCGGCGTCCGCTTCGGCCGTTGCCGTCATCCCTTCTGCGCCGAGCAATTCCGTCATGCGCTCGCCGTCATAGACGTTCATCTGGCAGCCAAAGGATTTGACGTGAAAGGTTTTGGGGGCGGGCTGTGTCATGCTCGCGGCCCTAGCGGAGGCCAAGGGCGGCGGCAATCTCCGCCCGGCTATGCGCTGCAATTGCCTTACGATCTGCAAAATCGGCATGGCTCAAAGGCGCAAGAAAATGCACCCGGACCGGGAAGCGCCCCGGACGGCTGAGCACGCGCAGCGCATTGGCGCCAAAGCTTTCATCCCCGACCCAGGCAATCTCACCGACAATCGGGCCATAATCCAGCGCCACCGGCTGAATTTGAATGTCGTCCGGCGCTGGGGTGACCGCCGCGATCAGGGACGAGCGGAAGGGCAACAGCGCACTGCCATCGGCGGTGGTGCCTTCAGGGAAAAGTGTGACAGGCTGACCAGATGTGAGCGCAGCCTGCAGAGCATTGGCCTGATGATGCGCGGTCTGGCGGGCGTCTCGCTCCACATAGACTGTATTGTTGCTGGTCGTCAGCCAGCCGATGAGCGGCCAGGGCTTCATATCGGCCTTGGCCACAAAGGCGCATTTGGTTTGCCCGGCCAAGGCAAGGACATCCAACCAGCTGATATGATTGGCGATATAAAGCGCTTTGCGGCGGACGGGTGTTCCGCTGATCGTTACATCGGCCCCCGCCACCCATCCCGCGCAGCGCAGGAATAACCCAGCAATGGGGGAGTGGCGGTCAAACAAACGCCAGACAAGATGCGGGAGAATGCATAGGGCAAGCGCCGCCACAATTGCGGCGATGCGCGCCCAGGCGCGCGGGTGAACCGACTTAGCTCTTGCGATCGAGTGCGACGCCATAGAGCTCCATACGATGGTCCACGAGACGAAAGCCAAGCCGTTCCGCAATGACTTTTTGCAGCGCCTCAAGTTCAGGATCAACAAATTCAATGACGCGGCCGGTTTCCACATCGATCAGATGATCATGATGGGCCTCTGCTGCCGCTTCATAGCGGGACCGGCCATCGCCAAAATCGTGGCGTTCTAAAATGCCCGCCTCTTCAAACAGGCGGACCGTGCGATAGACGGTTGCAATGGAAATTCCCGGATCAATGGCAGAGGCGCGTTCATGCACGGCCTCTACATCCGGATGATCAGCGGCTTCTGACAAGACTTTGGCGATCACGCGACGCTGGTCGGTAATGCGAAGCCCCTTTTCATGGCACAGGGCCTCAATATCAATATAACGCTTCATGCATCACCTGAGAGCCAGAACATATTTGCCTTCTAGCCCTCAATTCATCAGGCGCAAAGGCCGGATTATTTTTTTCGTCCAGCGCCGGGTTTGCGGCCCAGCCCAATTTTGACGGCAAGGCCGCGGCGTTGTTCGGCATAATTGGGCGCGACCATCGGATAATCCTGAGGCAGGCCCCATTTTGCCCGATACGCATCGGGGGTCATGCCATAATGTGACATTAAATGGCGTTTGAGCATTTTCATCTTTCTGCCATCTTCGAGACAGATAATATAATCTGGCTTAATCGAGGCCCGAACCGATACGGCCGGTTCTTGCTTTGCTGCAACAGGTGCGCCCGAGGTGCCAAGGCCCGCCAGTGCGCCATGCACATTGGCAATCAATATTGGCAGATCGGCGATGGAGACAGAATTATAGCTGACATGGGCCGCCACAATATCGGCGGTCAATGTGACCAGCGTCTCGGTCATATTCTCAGAATTCCCCATGGCGCGCCCTTCGTTTCACAGGACGCAGAGCAATTCAGCAGGATACAAATTCACTTGCTCCCCAGCGCCCATTTTAAATAGATAAAACTCAAATCTGATAGTTTTATCTAATAATAGAATTACATATTAATAGTGAATTGTAAAGTTAGAGCATCTCGATCAATGCCATCCTGCCCGCGATAATAGTTTTTGCGGGATCCGACGTTCACAAAACCCATGTGAGAATACAGGATAAGTGCTTGATTTCCGTCGCGGACTTCAAGGAAGATCGTTTTAACGCTATGTTCTGAGGCCCAGCTGATCATCCTGTTGATCAGGCCTTTTCCAACGCCTTGGCCTTGGGCATCCGGATGCACAGCGATCAAAAGAAGCTCCGCCTCTTCAAAAACATATCGGGCAACCGCAAAACCCATCACAGTTCCGTTTCGGACGGCAAGGAACAAGCGTGTTCCCGGCAGCGTCAGAAAGGCGGCGCATTGATCGGCGGTCCAAGCTTCCCCAAACATCGGGTCAAATGCCGCTGCCATGACGGGCATGATGCTGTCTATGGCGCGACTATCGCCCTCATGAATGTGCAGGTCATGGGTCACGGGTTCGGCTTGGCATCGGGCGCGCGACCATAAATCGGGCTTGGTGCCAATGACCGCATGTTGCTAGGCAGAAGACGAACGTCCCGTGCATCTGGGCCGATCAATACGGCCTGATCACAGGCAATGCGTCCTGCGGCGGATCCTGCGGCAACAGCCTGAAAAGGGACCGCGTCAGGCACACAGGAGGCCAGATCCCCCAGCGCCGTCAGGGGACGCGCGGCATAGTTTTGGATGAAGACTTCCCCGTGCCCGCCCTCAATGGCAATCAGGGCTTGGGTCAGACTGTCACCGTCTTCAAACAGACGGGCGGCGAGCAAGGCATGCGTCGAATAGCCCTGAACCGGCACATCCCAGGCGAGGCCCAAGGCCCGCGCCGCAGCTAGGCCAACGCGCACACCAGTAAAACTGCCCGGGCCACAATTCACCAAAATGGCATCCGCGCGTCCGCCCCAAGGCAAGGTTGCAATCATCGGGATGAGACGCTCGGCATGGCCGCGCGCGCCTTCTTCATGCGCATGGGCGACGACGATATCGCCTCTTAACAGCGCCACCGAACAGGCGGTGGTCGCCGTTTCAATCACCAAATAAAGCGGCGCTTCAGACAATGGTGTTGAAGCGGTCAAAGCCGGGGCGCGGCGAACGATCAAAGATCGTTGCCGGATCGCCATAGCCAAGAGTGGAAATAAAGTTGGATTTCACCTTGGTTCCGGCAAAAAAGGCGTCGTCCACCGCTTCATTTGAAAAGCCGGACATGGGCCCCGTATCCAAGCCCAATGCGCGCGCCGCCATGATGAAATAGGCGCCTTGCAAGGAGGAGTTGCGAAACGCGGTTGCCGAAATCGCCGCGTCATTGCCCACAAACCAGCTGCGCGCATCAGCATGGGGGAAAAGCTCGGGCAGGGCTTCGTAAAATTCCAAATCCATCCCGATGATGACTGAAACGGGGGCAGAACGAATCTTGTCGCCATTGGAAGGCATGGTGAGGCCTGCCAGCTTCTCCTTTGCCGCATCGCTCACGCACCAGATAAGCCGGGCGGGCAGCGCGTTGGCAGAAGTAGGGCCATATTTCATCAGCTCCCAAATGGCATCCATCTGGTCTTGGCTGACAGGCTTATCCAAATAGCCATTATAGGATCGTGCTTCGCGGAAAAGCTGATCAAGAGCGGCTGGGTTGAGCGGCTGGGCCATAAAATATTCCCCCTATTGGCTGTACTTAGACGGCAAGAACCTCTGTCACTTCCGGCACATAATGTTTGAGCAACTGCTCAATCCCATTTTTGAGGGTCGCGGAAGACGAGGGACATCCGGCACACGCCCCCTGCATTTTCAGATAGACGCGCCCTTTTTCAAAGCCACGATACACAATATCGCCGCCGTCATTGGCAACGGCCGGCCGGACGCGCGTTTCGATCAGTTCTTTGATCTGAAGGATAATATCCGCATCGGCCGGATCTTCGGCAAAAGCTGACGCTTCTGCGGGGACCGAAAAGCTGGCTGTCGCCGGCTTGAACAGTGGCATATTGGCGGCAAAATGATCGAGCAGGATCGACAGGACGTCCGGCTTGATCTGCGGCCAGGACCCACCGGGGGCGATCGTGACGGAGATAAAATCTCGGCCGAAAAACACGCCTTCGACATCGCCCAAATTGAACAAGGCCTCTGCCAAAGGAGACGCCTCTGCCTCTTCAGGGGAGGCAAAGTCGCGGGTGCCAGAATTCATGACCGGCCGGCCGGGCAGGAATTTCAGCGTCGCCGGGTTGGGCGTGGTTTCTGTTTCGATCAGCATGGTCTGTATGTGGGGATGAAGCGGCCTGCGATCAAGCGGATTTGCGCACAAAGACTGTGCCCGCCGAATAACCCGCGCCAAAAGAGCAAATCAGGCCCGTTTCGCCCGCCTTGAAATCATCACTATGCTTGTGAAAGGCGATGATCGACCCGGCAGAGGAGGTGTTGGCATAGGTATCGAGCACCGTCGGGCTCTCATCGGCCTCTGGCTCATAACCCAGCACCTTGGTCGCGATCAGGCGGTTCATGCCGGTATTGGCCTGATGCAGCCACATGCGACGCAGCTCTTGCGATTTCAGGCCAAGCTGCCCAAGCTGATCATTGATCATCTCGGCAACCATTGGCACCACTTCCTTGAAAACCTTGCGCCCTTCTTGAACGAACAATTTGTCGCGCGCATCGCGGGAGTCGGGGGCTGTGCGGTTCAGAAAGCCAAAATTATTCCGGATATTGTTGGAAAATTGGGTTTTCAGTTTGGTTCCCAAAATATCCCAATGACCGGCCGGGGCGATCGACTTTTCTTCGACCAATATGGCCGTTGCCACATCACCAAAGATGAAATGGCTGTCGCGGTCGCGCCAGTTGAGATGGCCCGAACAGATTTCCGGGTTCACGACCAAGACCGAACGGGCATGACCTGCGCGGATGAAATCGGCGGCGGTCTGAATGCCGAATGTCGCCGAGGAACAGGCGACATTCATGTCAAAGCCAAAGCCCTCAATGCCCAGCGCATCCTGAATTTCAATCGCGATCGCCGGATAAGCGCGCTGCAAATTGGAACAGGCGCACAAAACTGCATCCACATCTTTGGCATCGCGCCCGGCGCGGGCCAGCGCATCGCGGGCCGCGGCCACGCCAATCTCGGCCAAGATGGACAGCTCTTCATTCGACCGTTCGGGCAGGCGCGGGCACATGGTCTGCGTGTCGAGGATCGGCGCTTTAGAGACAACATGGCGCGCCTTAATGCCGCTTGCCTTTTCGATGAACTCGACCGAGCTGGGCTGAAGCGGCTCTAACGTGCCAGCGGCAATGTCTTGCGCATGGGCGGCATTATGCTGTTCCACATAGCTGTTGAAGCTCGCCACCAGCTCTTCATTCGTAATGCTGTCGGGCGGCGTGAAAAGCCCAGTCGCCGAAATGACCGGAATATGCGCATTGACCATCTGGATCCCCCTTGCGACAATTTTGAGCGCCCTAGCCGCCCCTCTTGCGCTGTGCAATGGCGGGGCAACCCGGTTTCCCCTTGCACTCTAGCCCCTTGGTCCGCCACATAAAGCCTATGCTGCGTCAATATGAACTTGTTGAAAAGGTCAAAGGCTATGACCCGGAAGCGGATGAGGATCTGCTGAACAAGGCCTATGTGTTTTCTATGAAAGCGCATGGAACGCAATTGCGCGCCTCGGGCGACCCCTATTTCAGCCACCCGATTGAAGTTGCCGGTTTGCTGACCGATCTCAAGCTGGATGATGAGACCATCGCCACGGCCATCCTGCACGATACGATTGAGGATACGCTGGCGACACCAGAACAAATCGAAAAGCTGTTCGGGGCCAATGTCGCGCGGCTTGTCGATGGCGTCACCAAGCTGTCCAAAATTGAGGCGCTGACCGAAAATGAACGGGCGGCTGAAAATCTGCGCAAATTCTTGCTCGCCATGTCGGATGATATTCGCGTGCTTTTGGTCAAGCTCGCGGATCGACTGCACAATATGCGGACGCTCCACTTCATCAAGAATGAGGAGAAGCGCCGCCGGATTGCACGCGAGACCATGGATATTTACGCGCCGCTGGCTGAACGTATCGGCATGTATGAATTCATGAAGGAGATGCAAACGCTCGCCTTTCGAGAGCTGGAGCCAGAGGCCTATACCTCCATCACCAAGCGGTTGCAGCAATTGCAGGATGGCGGTGGAGATCGGATTGCGCGGATCGGCTCTGGCATCAAAATGCTGCTGTCGCGTGCCGGGATTGAGGCCGAAGTCACGGGCCGCGAGAAGCACCCCTTTTCGATTTGGCGCAAAATGGCGGAGCGCCATATCAGCTTTGAACAATTGTCCGATGTCATGGCCTTTCGCGCTATCCTGCCGGATACGGACGCTTGTTATCGCGCGCTGGGCCTGATCCACCAACGCTGGCCGATGGTTCCGGGGCGGTTCAAGGATTATATTTCGACGCCCAAGCGCAATGGCTATCGATCGCTCCACACCTCGGTCATTCATAATGAGAAGGTGCGGATCGAAATTCAGCTGCGCAGTCGGGATATGCACGCGCAGGCCGAATATGGGTTTGCCGCCCATTGGGCCTATAAAGCCGATATTGCAGAGCCCGTTGCCCAGACCGCCTGGATTCAGGATTTGGTCGAAATTCTGGATCATGCGCAAAGCCCGGAAGAGCTGCTCGAACATACGCGCATGGCCATGTATCAGGATCGCATCTTCGCCTTCACGCCCAAAGGGGAATTGATTCAGCTGCCCAAGGGCGCAACGCCTGTGGACTTTGCCTATGCGATCCACACCGATTTGGGGGATCAAGCAGTGGGGGCAAAGGTCAATGGCCGGGTCGTGCCGCTGCGCACCCCGATTGAAAATGGCGATCAGGTCGAAATTCTCAAATCCAAGGCGCAAGAGCCGCAATCCGCTTGGCTTGGCTTTGCTGTGACCGGAAAGGCGCGCGCCGCCATTCGTCGCTTTGTCCGCAATAAAGAAGAAGATGAGCTGATTGCGCTTGGCCGCGGCATTTACGATGAAATTGTCGCGCGCCTGCCCAATAAGCTGGGCCTAAAGGCTTTGGCCGATGCCCTTAAGCGTCTGAAAATCAAGGATGAAGACACGCTGATGACGGCCATTGCCCGCCAATCGATCAGCGATGCACAATTGATGGAAGCCTTGATGCCCGGCAGCACGACCAAGGCCAATGGCAAGGCATTGGGTCAGCGGGAGGCCGTCTCCATTCGCGGCTTGCGTCCCGGTGTTGCCTTTGATCTTGCCGAGTGCTGCCGGCCTGTTCCCGGTGACCGGATTATTGGTTTGCGGCGGCCCGATGAGGCGATTGAAGTCCATGTGATTGATTGCCCCAGCCTTGCCGATGGCGCGGATGCAGACTGGCTTGATCTGGCATGGGGCGATGGATCAGATGGGGGCGCTGCCCGGCTTCATGTTGTGGTTCGTAATCAGCCCGGTTCCCTCGCCGTTGTCGCGGGCATTTTTGGCGCGAATGAAGCGAATATCCTGAATTTAAAAATGGAAAATCGCGATACCAGCTTTCACAGCTTTATCGTCGATCTGGAGGTGCGCGATTTGCAACATCTCACCCGCATCGTGGCAGCCTTAAGGGCGGCAGATGCCGTCTCCAAGGCGGAGCGTGTTTGATATGACAACCCGTCCTCCCACGCAGCCTGATTTTTCACGCCAGCTGCAAAACCCGATGTTGCTGCAAGCGGCGATGGCGATGAACGACAATAGGCTGCATGATGCAGAGCCGTTGTTGCGCCAACATTTAAAAGCGGATCCCTTTGACGTGGCGGCCATCCGCATGTTGGCGGAACTTGCCGGGCGGATCGGCCGGATGAAAGATGCAGAAGCGCTGCTGCGCCGGGCGATTGAACTTGCCCCCAATTTTGTGCCCGCACGCTCCAATCTGGCCATTGTTCTTTATCGTCAAAACCGCGCGGCAGAAGCCATTGCAGAGCTGGAAACCTTGGCGGCGATCAGCCCCAATGATGTCGCGCATGACAGCCTGAAGGCCGCTGCCAAAGGCCGACTTGGTGACTATGAGGAAGCGATTGAACTTTATGGATCTGTGCTGGAGCGCTTCCCCGGCCAGCCCAAAATCTGGATGTCTTATGGCCATTTGCTCAAGACCGTTGGGCAACAAGCGCAGAGCGTTACGGCCTATCGCCGCGCGCTGGAAATTGCGCCCGCGCTGGGTGAAGTCTGGTGGAGCCTTGCCAACCTTAAAACCGTGTCGTTTGAAGATGCCGATCTTGATTTGATGCGTGCTGGGCTAGAGCGCGAGGATATTTCGTCGGAAGACCGCTTCCACCTCCATTTCGCGCTCGGCAAAGCCTTTGAAGATCGCAAGGAGGCGGAACCCGCCTTCCACCATTATGCAGAAGGCAACCGCCTGCGCGCGGCCGAACTTGAGACGCATGAACGCAATGTCTCGCGCCATGTGGCGGCGGCAAAGGCACTGTTCACGCCAGAGTTTTTTGCCAGCCGGGCAGGCCAAGGCTGTCTGGCGGAGGACCCTATCTTCATCCTGGGCCTGCCGCGCGCGGGGTCTACATTGCTGGAACAAATTCTCTCCACCCATTCCCAGGTGGAAGGGACAATGGAGCTGCCGGATATTCCGCATATTGCCGCTCAATTGGGCACGATTGATCAATGGCCTGAACGGCTGGCGGCGGCGTCCCCGGATGATCTGCGGCGCATGGGCGAGACATTTTTGGAGCGCACGACGATCCAGCGCAAAACCGGCAAGCCCTTCTTCATAGATAAGCTGCCCAATAACTGGATTCATGTGGGCCTGATCCATTTGATCCTCCCCAATGCCCGGATCATTGATGCGCGCCGCCACCCGATGGCGTGTTGTTTTTCCAACTTTAAGCAGCATTTCGCCCGCGGGCAGGGCTTCACTTATGATCTGACGGATATTGGGCGTTATTATGCCGATTATGTCGATCTCATGGCGCATTTTGATCAAGTTTTGCCGGGCCGGGTCGTGCGGGTTTTCCATGAAAATATGGTTGAGGATAGCGCGGCCGAAATTCGCCATCTGCTCGACGCCCTTGGGCTTCCTTTCGAGGAAGCCTGCCTGCGTTTTTGGGAAAATGACCGGGCGGTGCGCACCGCAAGTTCAGAACAGGTGCGACGCCCTATTTTTCGGGACGGCACGGATCAATGGCGGATGTTTGACCCTTGGCTGGGAGAACTTAAGTCCGCGCTTGGTCCTGTGCTGACCGCCTATCCCGCTGTTCCCGCAAGATAATTTCAAAATCTGTTGCATTTCTGCACTAGGCGATTCCGTTATTTAGAGAATTTATGTCTTGGGCCGCAGGGTTTTGTTGACCTGAACGCAACGCAGGCTCATTCTGAATTGATTTTGTTTTTGGGGAGTTGTTCATGTTATTCACACGGTCTCAGCGCACCATGGTTGCTGCGCTTCTTGGCTCATCCATGCTGGTTCCGGCCGCCGCTTTTGCGCAGGATGCGGCGGAGGACGCGAATGATGAAATCATCGTCACCGCCCAGAAGCGGGAGGAAAGCCTCCAGAATGTGCCCATGTCGATTCAGGCCATTGGCACGGAAAAGCTGGACCAGCTTCAGGTTCAGGAATTTGCCGACTATGTGAAGTATCTGCCGTCGGTGACGATCCAGTCATCGGCCCCAGGCTTTGCGCAGGTTTTCTTCCGCGCAGTCGCCTCTGGCGAAAACGCCAATCACTCCACGTCGCAGCCGACCGTTGGCATGTATCTGGATGAACAGCCCATCACGACCATTCAGGGTGCGCTGGATATTCATGTGTACGACATGGCGCGCGTTGAGGCGTTGGCTGGCCCGCAAGGGACGCTTTATGGGGCCAGCTCCATGGCGGGCACGATCAAGATCGTGACCAATAAGCCCGACACCAAAGGCTTTTATGGCGAAATGGGTGGGCAGCTGAATACCGTATCTCATGGTCGCATGGGCGGAACCTATGAAGGCTTTGTCAACGCGCCGATCAGCGACACGATCGCGGTGCGCGCCGTTGGCTGGTATCGTCGCGATGGCGGCTATATCGACAACATCGCCGGAACCCGCACCTATCCGACCTCGGGTGTTGAGGCGGATAATGCGGCGCTGGTCAAAGAAGATTATAATGATGCCGAAACCTATGGCGGCCGCATCGCGTTGGGCATTGATCTCGACGACAGCTGGACGATCACCCCGAGCCTAATGGGGCAGGTGCAAAAAACCAATGGCTCTTACGCGCAAGAGCGTGGCCTGAAATATGAGACCATTCAGTATAATCCTGAAGGCTCCAACGATAAATGGTGGAACGCCGGGCTGACTATTCAGGGCAAGCTTGGCAATTGGGATGTGACCTATGCCGGTGGTTTCCTGAAGCGCCGCACCAAGGTTGAGTCCGACTATTCGGACTATTCCTATTTTTATGACGCCATCTCTGGCTATGGGGCCTATTTTTACGACAATGATGGCGATTATGTGAGCCCGAACCAATATATTCAGGGCAATGACCGGTATAAGAAATACTTCCAAGAATTTCGTATTTCATCGCCGTCGGACAAGCGCCTGCGGGTGATAGCGGGCCTGTTCTGGCAGCGCCAATCTCACAATATCGAACAAAATTACATCATTGATGATATTGCAGATTCGATCACGGTGACCGGCACGGATAGCAATATCTGGCTGACTCAGCAGCAGCGGACCGACCGCGATCAGGCGGCCTTTGGTGAGGTGTATTTTGATGTGACGGACAAGCTGACCCTCACGGGCGGCATTCGCGCCTATAAGTATAAAAACTCCCTCCAAGGCTTTTT
>VFQS010002631.1_pt1 | contig 14478 bp, 14 predicted proteins | sample 3512361 | NCBI WGS metagenome assembly VFQS01 (sample SAMN10412375, study PRJNA504923) | tailings metagenome | isolation source: Relicate 1 Philex TSF3 active mining | place: Philippines
AAAATGTTTCGCCGCCTCTTGAGCAAACCGCTGAGCCAGCATTGAACCAATTGAAAAATTGGGAACTACCAGGACTGCTGCAGCAGGGTTCTGTTCAAGCTGCTTGACCACCTTGGCCAACTTCACCTCAGACCAGCCTGATGAGCCAACCACCAGTTTCATTGAATTAGCCACTGCCCAGTCCACAATCGTCTCACTGACAGTGGGGTTGGTGAATTCAATGACAACGTCAGCACCTTCCAACATCGCAAGGTCTGACTTGGAATCAAGGGCGGCGTGAAGCTTTAGGTTTGAGTCCTGATCGACCAGCTCCTTGGTCAGTCTCCCCATACGACCAGTAGCGCCAACAATTCCGACGGAAATCATGGTGTAAACCTATCAAGCCAATTTCTCTAGGAAAGAAAGATTCTTTCCAACTACCACGAGTGAGCTAGGAGCCGAAGCGATTCTCTGGGCCACCCGCACCACGTCCGAAAGTCCTTGGCTATTGAATCTCTCCAGGACCTCACTCACACTCAGATACTCCCCCGAACCCAGTTCAGTTCCAACCAGGCGATTCATTCTTGCCAAAGTGGCCTCGAAGCGAAGGGCAAGTGAGCCGGTAATGTTCCCCAGGGCCAGATCAAACTCCTCCTGGCTGACGCCACTGGCAGCGATGCTCTCCAGCTGAGCTCGCATGAGCCTGACCACCTCTTCGCTGTTCTCGACGGAGCAACCCGCATAGAGACCAAAGAACCCGCTATCGGAATAACCGTGCTGGTAAGAATAGGTTGAGTAGGCAAGACCCCGGTTTTCTCGAATTTCCTGATAAAGCCTGGAGGACATTCCCCCGCCCAATATGGTGTTGAAAATTGCCAATGCATAGCGATCTTCATCCATCGAGTGCGGGGACTGAAAGCCCAGGATGATGTGTGACTGCTGTGTGTCCTTATCGATAAATCGAAACTTCTCAGGCCTTGGCGGCTCTTGATACTCCTGTGCTCTTCGAGGAGCTGGTTCTTTGTGATCAGTCCAGCCAACAGCGCTGAGTTGATTACTTACCAGCTCAACAAACTGAGCGTGATCAATGCCACCAGCTGCAGTGACAATGAGTGTGCTGGTGTCATAGTTATCTCGGTAGTGGTCGATAACCTGCTGACGAGTTACTGCCAGAATGCTCTCTTTGGATCCGCCAATAGGTCTTCCCAAATCAGTTCCGGGCATTAGCGCATCAGCAAAAGCCTCGTGACAAACATCCTCTGGGTCATCCTCATTCATGGCAAGCTCTTCCAAGATGACAGTTCGCTCGGTCTCAAAGTCATTGTCCGCAATAGAAGCAGAGGTGAACATATCGATCAGCACATCGGTGGCAAGAGGGAGCGCTGAATTCTGCACGCGAGCGTAATAAGAGGTGTACTCCTTGGCGGTTGCCGCATTCGACGAGCCACCCACGGAATCAAAAGCCACTGATATGTCTCTGGCTGTCCTCTTCGCGGTTCCCTTAAACAAAAGATGCTCTAGAAAATGGGTGGAACCCAAATGCGAATCAGTCTCGTCCCTCGACCCAACCCCGACGGAAACGGCAACCGCCACCGAAGGAGCCCCGTGGACCTGCTCGGTGAGAATGCGAACACCGCTGTCGAGGACAGTTTTGCAAACCTCTGCCTCGTCAGCGGTGAACTGAAGTGATGCCTTGAGCGGAAGAAGCAAGAACTACTCCGCCTTAGCTTCGTCCTCAACAACTGGAACTAGCGAGAGCTTGCCGCGATCATCAATCTTGGCAATCTCAACCAGAATCTTCTGGCCAACCTCAAGAACATCTTCGACGTTCTCAACTCTCTTACCACCAGAGATCTTCTTGAGCTCAGAGACATGCAGCAGGCCGTCCTTGCCAGGAAGTAGTGACACGAAGGCTCCGAAGGTTGCCAGCTTGACCACTGTGCCCAGGAATCTTTCTCCGATTTCTGGAACATGCGGGTTGGCAATGGCATTGATTGCTGCCTTGGCAGCCTCGGCTGCTGGTCCATTGGTTGCACCAATAAACACGGTTCCGTCGTCCTCGATGCTGATCTCAGCTCCAGTGTCTTCCTGAATCTGGTTGATCATCTTGCCCTTTGGACCAATTACCTCACCAATCTTGTCGACTGGAATCTTGACGCTGATGATTCTCGGAGCAAATGGTGAAAGCTCATCTGGAGCATCAATCGCTTCGGTCATGATCTCAAGGATGTATAGCCTGGCTTCTTTCGCCTGAGTCAGTGCCTTGGCTAGCTCACTGGAAGGAATTCCATCCAGCTTGGTGTCAAGCTGGATTGCAGTTACAAAGTCCTTGGTTCCGGCAACCTTGAAGTCCATATCACCAAGAGCATCCTCGGCACCGAGAATATCTGTTAGGGCCGCATACTGTGTTTTGCCATCAACGGTGTCAGAGATAAGGCCCATTGCAATTCCCGCTACTGGAGCACGCAGTGGCACACCCGCATTCAAAAGACTCAGGGTGCTGGCGCACACCGAACCCATGGAGGTTGAACCATTAGAGCCAAGCGCTTCAGAAACCTGACGAATTGCATATGGGAATTCGTTTCTGGTTGGTAACACCGGCACCAGCGCACGCTCAGCCAGAGCACCGTGACCGATTTCTCTTCTCTTTGGCGAACCAACTCTTCCTGTCTCGCCGGTTGAGTAAGGAGGGAAGTTGTAGTGGTGCATGTAACGCTTGGTGGTCACTGGAGTCAGAGCATCAATCTGCTGCTCCATCTTCAGCATGTTCAAGGTAGTGACACCAAGAATCTGGGTCTCTCCTCTTTGGAAGATTGCTGAGCCATGAGTTCTTGGGATAACAGCAACCTCAGCGTCAATGACACGAATGTCACTCAGGCCTCGGCCATCGATACGAATGCCCTCTTTCAAGACGCGGGTTCGCATAACCTTCTTGGTCACCGACTTATAGGCAGCTGAGAACTGGAGCATCTGCTCCTCATCCAACTTCCCAGCCAGCTCTTCTTTCACCTTGGCCTTGAGTGCATCATCTGCATCCTGCCTAGCCTGCTTGTCAGCAATTTGATAAACCTTGGCAAGCTCACTGGCAGCTGCCTGGTAGACAGCGTCATAGACCTCATCGGTGTAGGGAAGAAACAGTGGGAATTCAGCAACCTGCTTAGCCAGCTGCTTGGCTAGCTTGTTCTGTGCCTCGACCAAAACTTTGATGAATGGTTTTGCGGCCTCAAGACCTTCTGCAACCACCTCTTCAGTCGGAGCCTTAGCTCCACCCTGGATCAAATCCCAGGAGGTTTCAGTTGCTTCAGCTTCCACCATCATGATGGCGACATCCTCTTTGCCATCCTCTTCGATTACTCGACCGGCAACGACCATGTCGAATACTGCCTTTTCCAACTCGGAGTGGCGAGGGAATGCAACCCACTGACCATCGATGAGTGCAACGCGCACGCCTGCTACTGGCCCAGAGAATGGCAATCCAGCCAGCTGAGTGGACATAGAGGCTGCATTGATAGCCACCACGTCATACATCTCATCTGGATGAATTGACATAACGGTTGCAACAACCTGAATTTCATTTCTCAGGCCATCAACAAACGATGGACGCAGTGGACGGTCGATTAGACGCGCAGCCAGGATGGCCTCGGTTGAGGGCCTACCCTCGCGTCGGAAGAAGCTGCCTGGGATCTTGCCCGCGGCATACATTCTTTCCTCAACATCTATAGTCAGCGGGAAGAAGTCAAACTGATCCTTCGGCTGCTTGGACACTGTGGTTGCGGAAAAGAGCATGGTCTCTTCATCTAGGTAAACAGCTGCACTGCCAGCTGCCTGTTGGGCAAGTCTTCCTGCTTCAAAGCGAAGAGTTCTCTTGCCGAATTTGCCATTATCGATAACGGCTTCTGCGTACTTAATTTCTGGGCCTTCCATGGCCCCTCCTTATCCTCATTGCGCACAACAACAAGACCCCAAAGGGGTCTATTTGTGCTGGAGGAAAAAGTGCTGGTCGTCAGTCAAAAATCCTGGGGCAGTGACCCAGAATCTTCCACCGAGGACCCGCCTTCGTTTCCTCTTAGCTAAAGCCTAACGAAATGATTACGTTTTGCCCAGCAAAAAGCCCCAGAGGCTAATCCCCTGGGGCTGTTTTCCGCCAATTAGCGGCGAAGTCCTAGTCGCTCGACCAGCTTGCGGTAGCGATCGATGTCAATCTTCTGCAGGTATCCGAGCAGTCTTCTTCTTTGACCAACCAGCAGTAGTAGGCCACGTCTTGAGTGGTGGTCGTGCTGGTGGTCCTTTAGGTGCTCGGTCAAATCTGAGATGCGGCGAGAAAGAACCGCTATTTGAACTTCTGGGCTGCCAGTGTCTCCTGGGCCTGTTGCATACTCTGAGATGATTTGCTGCTTGATTTTTGCATCAAGTGCCACGGTTTGGTCCTTTCCTATCCGCTGCGCGGCGCCAAAGACGGAATTGTCTAAAGCTCTCTTTATCCGCGGCCGTTACACGGCGTAGGCAAGCATAGGGAAAAACCCAGGAAAATGCTAGGCGGTGGTTCCCTCTTGTAGGGATGTTGGACTCTCAGGCTCAACATACTTATTGCCGTCATAGAAGCTTCTCGAGGGTCTAAGGGCAAATACCAGATAAATCACCATGACCGCCAGGAAGAGACCAAAGATTGGCAGCACCAGGAATACCAGCGACATTAGCTCCTCGACCGAGAAATTTTCTAGATCTGAGCTAAGCAGAATCGAAACAACACCGACCGCGGCAAAGATTCCATAGGCGATTGGGACCAGTTGCAAAAACAACCACTTGGCAGAGAAACCTGCATCATGAAACCTTCTGGCCAGCATTGAAAGGTTTGGAATAAACAAAACCAAAGCCAAGATGTTGCTTAGCGGTGTCTGTTGGGCGGCAATGTTCTCCAGGTCCTGCATCCAGTCACCCTGAAATGCTGGGGCTGGCCATATTGCTGATTCCAAGGTGGTAGCGATTAGTCCAATCAAAACAGTAAACAAAACCCAATACCAAAACTCTGATCTTGAGGCTCTGCCTTTGAAGTTGAAGTAGTTCTGAAAGCCGCTCTTAATTGCATCTAGAAAATTCATATTTCAACATTACTCCTGCAATAGCGACTTGGCTTTAGCAACATCTTTGGCAATCTGCTCCGTCAGACTCTCCAGAGAGTCAAACTTGGCCCAACCCCTTACCTGAGCCACATACTCGCAATAAACAAACTTGTCATAGAGATCAAGATCGTCTCGTCCAATGACATGCGACTCTAAGAGCCTCGGGACTTCTTGCACCGAATCGTTCGTGCCGACCGAGTGAGCAGCTGGATAGCGAATGCCATCTGCAATTAGATAACCCGCATAGACACCATCTGCAGGTAGGTATCCCTCTGCACTGCGTGAGATATTGGCCGTTGGGAAACCTAACTTCCTACCTAACTTTCGTCCATGCTCAACTACGCCTTCAGTTACGTGGTTCCTACCCAAGAGTAGATTTGCCGTCTCGACTTTGCCTAGGTCAAGTAAATCTCGAATCGCACTGGTCGAAATTTTCTTGCCATTTACCTCAACATTTGCAGCCTCACGCGCTTGGAATCCATGGTGCAGGCCAGCGGCACGCAGAGTTTCTAAATCTCCTGATCCACCAGCACCAAAGCGGAAGCCCTGGCCAACCAAAACCACTCGTGCACGAAGAGGTACTACGTATCGCTCTATGAACTTTTCTGGCGACAGCTGGGAGAACCTCTGGTCGAAGGCGATTGTGTTAAGAACATCAATCCCCATTTCCCGCAGAAGGTTTTGCTTTTGAGTGCGGCCAATTATCGGATTAGGAATCTGATCAGGTTTCAATACTGAATTAGGGTGCCGATCGAATGTAATTACCGCTGCAGCCAGTCCAGCATCCTCGGCTACCTCAATTAATTCGTGCAGCAGTTGCTGGTGTCCGAGATGAAGAGCGTCGAATTTACCTATTGCTAACGCAGTATCAGCGTGATTCTCTGGAAGCTCTCCTGAAATTTCAAGCATTTTGCTTCCTTAGCCAGAGCAGTCCAAGCACCGGTAGCACCAGCGGAATAAACCCATATCCAACACCGAACCCCGACCAAACGGATGGGTGATCGAATAGCTGTGGCAGTAAAAGACTCAAAGAACCAACCACGAGGACTCCAACGAACTCAAACCAAACTGCAAATTTCGCGTAGCGGCGCCAGGAGGGTTTGGCCAACAGAAGAGTCGCTAAGACATATACGACTGCGGCAACTGCAGATAATAGGTATGCGACCGGGGCTTGCGAAAACTCAACTAAAAGTTGGTAGCCCGCTCTGGCTGTTGCAGAAATTGCAAATACTCCATAGACCGCGACCAGCAGTCGTCCAGCACCAAGTTGCTCTGCCACGCAGGAAAGCTTAGTGTTACTCCCCCAGCACCAGCTCTTCTGGGATTTCAACCTCAGGAAGACCATCATCAACGACTGAGACAGCTGCCTGACGCACAGACTGTTTCAGCGGACTAAAGACGCCGGTTGATATTGAGCCTTGAGCATCCAATCGAACTAAGAACCTCGCAACATATCGAACCTGAAGATCATCGTCTCCACAGAGGCTTAGGCTCAGCGGGTAGACAGCTCCCCAGGGAAGCAGCGCTTCAAACTGCCCTGGTAGAGGTTCGGCGGGAATGCTGGGGTCATAGCTGAAGCTGATAAATGGTGCCTCACCCGACACAACGGTTTGTCCAACGGCAGTCTGGATAGTTAGAGCATCTGGCAGGACTACGGAATTTTCAGCATCCTCTGGATTCAAGATCATGTTCGCATAGCTCATCCCTGCAATCTGCAAAGAAGCAAAAGAGGTGAGCTTGAGATCACCGTCTGCCATCTCATAAAGAGCATCCACCTCAGATCCCTCAGACGGCTGCAGCATGGAGAGTTCAACAGCCTCGCCGGTAAGACTAGATAGCCAGATCCCCATGGCACTGATTGCACCAGCCGGTGCCTCAGTAATCAGGTTGATTGGCAATTCGGGCAGCTCAGCTGCTGGATTGAGTTCTGCGATTTTAGGATCAGCCCAACTTGTGACATCACCATTCAAAATCTCAACTAACAGTGTCCCTGAAAGATTTAGCTCGTAGATGTCGGAAAAGAAAAAGGAGAATACTGCTGCATCAACTGCGAGCGGAACTGTGGCGTAGGGCGTGCAACCCGTTACGGCTTCTTCTGAAATGACAAGGCCATTATTCGCTGGATAATCCTCGATCGGACTCATGCCCATCGAACCCTCACAGGCTGTCTCCATGGAGCTATTCCAGAACTGGGCTATGTCTTCAACCTCGGGTGCCACCTTGGTGTCTACAAAATTCTCACCACACTGCACCTGTCGCTCTGCTAATTCAATCTTGAGTGACTCAGGCATTGGTGGATTGCAACCTGTTAGAACCAACGCAGCGACAGTGCCAATAACAGCAGTGGTGACTAATCTCGACACTGTTGTCCTCTCTCGCGACTTAGCCGGGATGCCCAAGAGCATCCCGGCTTCGCCGACTTCAACTATTTACTTGATTTTTCCAATCTGGGTGTTTGCCTTGCGAAGCATGGTTCCGCTGAGTGCCACGAAACCAAGCTTTGCTGCATTCTGCTGCGAGCAGGTGTTGACAAAGAACTTCAGGTAGTCAGCAACTGCCTTGGCCTTCGCGGTTCCATTAGCTGTCGGGGCCAGACCATAGCTAGCAAGGGTTAGGTCATAGGCACCGCGGATACGAGCGTTGTAATCAAAGACAATTTGACCGTTTGCTTTCAGGTTCATCTTCTGTAGGAACAGCTTCGAATTGTTTACAGTCGGCTTGATGAACTGGCCTGATGCGTTCTGAACGTGCGCATAGCTGAGCCCTTCCTTGTTGGCATCCGCAAGATCGATGTATCCCATTGCACCAACTGTCCCCTTGATGGTGGTTGCAACACCTGAATTACCGCGTCCAGAGAGGGATCCCTTGACCAGGTCGCTACCAACACCTGTCGCGAAGGAGTCGTTCTGACGGAATGGGGCACCGTACTTGACCCTGAGCCAGTTGGTGAAGTTATTAGAGGTTCCTGAGTTGTCAGAGCGGTAGGCGGGAACGATGGTCAGGTCTGGCAGCTTGGCCGTCTTGTTGATCGCTCTGATTGCTCTGTCATTCCACTTCGTAATCTTGCCCAAGTAGATGTCACCAATGATTTTTGGTGTCAAGTTGACACGAGTAACACCTGGAAGGTTGTAGGCAATTGTTACTGGGCCACCTAGTAGTGGGACATAAATGAAGTTTCTTGGCTTTGCCTCAGAAGCACCGTACAGGGAGTCTGAGCCACCAAAGTCATAGGTTCCGTTGCGGAAGTTAGTCTTGCCCGCACCTGATCCCACAGAGTTGTAGGTGACCTTGTGGTCAGTGAAAGCCTGGGTGCAGACCTGCTGGAGAGCGAATGTGTAAGAAGCTCCTCCGGCGTTAATGGTCTCCTGAGCATTGGCTGGCCCAGCTACAGCGGTTGAGATTAGAGCGGCTGCTGCCAGAACTCCAATTAGCTTTTTTCTCATTAGTTCTCCTTTTTTGGAATGCACCCTGATTGTGACTTCACCAACGAAACAACTGGTCACCAGAAAGGAAACTGATGGTGAACAGTTGGTTTCTATCCAAAGCGACCATTGACGTATTCATTGGTTCTTGGATCAATTGGTCCATAGAAGATCTGTTGGGTTTCGCCAAACTCGACCACGTGTCCCGGGGTGTTATCTTCAGCTAGAAAGAAAGCAGTTTGGTCAGAAATGCGCTGAGCCTGCTGCATGTTGTGAGTGACGATAACGATGGTCACATTTTCCTTGAGCTCCAAAATGGTCTCTTCAATACGTCTAGTCGAGCCTGGGTCAAGTGCCGAGCAGGGTTCGTCCATCAAGAGCACATCAGGGTTCATCGCCAAACTTCTGGCAATACACAGACGCTGCTGTTGACCACCAGAAAGGGAGATTGCAGGATCAGATAGGCGATCTTTGACTTCATTCCACATAGCCGCCCGCTTCAAGGAGTTTTCCACCAAATCGGCAGTGTCTGAGCGAGAGACTCCAGAGAGTTTGATGCCTGACATGACGTTGTCCTTGATGGACATGGTGGGAAATGGATTTGGCTTCTGGAAAACCATGCCGATTTTGATTCGAACATCTACTGGATCCACCGCTTCCCCGTAGATATCCTCGCCATCCAGAAGAACTTCTCCAGAAAGACCTGCACTGGGAATTAGTTCATGCATTCTGTTGAGAGTTCGAATAAAGGTTGACTTGCCGCATCCCGAAGGGCCAATGAGTGCGGTGACCTTGTTGTTGGGGAACTGCAGGTTGACGTCCTTAAGAACGTGCCTCGCACCAAACCAGACATTGATGTCCTTGGTCTCTAGGTGAAAGTTAGACATGATTAGGCGCTCCTTTTCTTAGCCTTTTTGGGTGCGCTGGCAATACGAGCAGCGGCAAACAAGATTCCAACAAATATCAGGAGCACCAGTGCTGCACCCCATGCCCTAGCGATTGAGGTTGGGTCACCAAGGATGATGAAGGTGAAGATGTAACCAGGAAGAGTGGTCATTCCACCTTCCAGTGGATTGACATTTGTCCCGTTAGCAAAGGCCACTGTCAAAAGGATTGGTGCAGTCTCGCCAATCACGCGCGCAATGCCAAGCAGAATGGCAGTCACTATTCCTGACTTTGCCGCTGGCAGTGTCACCATGAAGAAAGCGCGATAGGCGGGAGCGCCAAGCGCCAGGGCTCCATTACGAAGATCAGCCGGAACCAGCCTGAGTGATTCTTCAGCAACACGAGAGATGGTTGGCAACATCAAAGGAATCAATGCAAGAGATCCCATGAGGCCGGAGTATCCGCTCCAGCCCGAGAGAATCAACATGGAGAAGATAAAGAGCCCTGCTACCACAGAAGGGAGAGCTGACATCGACTGCAGCAGGGTCCTAATCACTCCCCTGCCACCATCTCTGGTTTCAGTTAGATAGACGGCGGTCGCCACGCCCAGCGGCACGGTGATGAGGGTCGAAATACCAACTGTGATGATGGTCCCCAAGATCGCGTGACCAACACCACCGATTTCAAGTCCCGTTTGACCTGAAACATAGACATTGTTCTGATAAATAAAGTGTGGACTCATCGCCCTGAAGCCAGCATCAAACACGGACCAGAGAACCGAGGTCAACAAAACCAGAACAAATATGGACAGGAAAAAAGTTGTTACCAGTAGTAACCCATCGCTAATACCTCTGCGCCCAAACGAATAGAAACCGGCCCAGGCCCCAACTAATAGCTGCAGGGGAAGAAATATCGTGATTAGCCCAGCCATGAAGTCAATGCCGGTTAGAAACAAAATCAGTGCGAACACGGACGATGGACCTGCGATTGTAAGAATCGAAGAGAACCGAACCTTTGGTCCAAGCTTGTTCCAAGGTTCCGCGTTCTTTGGCCTAGCAAGTGGTTGAAGATTAGCCATCAGTCTTTCCTCCAAGGCTGCGCCTTCTGAACTATGTAGGAGGCGATGGCATTGATAAATAACGTGATGATGAACAGGACAACCCCGGCAGCCAGAAGAGCTTCAACCTCTCGAGTGGTTGCCTCGCCAAATTTGGCCAAAATCAATGAGGCAATAGCTCCACCCTGTGGCTCAAGAATGTTGAAGAAGTTATATTCGTCATAGTCAAGGTTGAGAACAAAAAAGATAGCGACGGTCTCACCCATCGCTCTTCCCAGAGCCAGAAGCACTCCTCCAAGAATTCCTCCTGCTGAAGTTGGAAGAATCACTTTTCTCAATACTGTCTCTCGAGTCCCACCGAGTGCCAAAGCACCCTTGATGATTTCCCTATCGACCTGGGAAAACATCTCTCTGGTTACTGAAGAAATGAGGGGAACAATCATTACGGCGAGCACGATTGATGCAATAAATGGTGAGCGAAGAAACGTGCCCGTCTCGTTAGACAAAAATGGAAAAATACCGCCGAGACTGTCTGCGAGAAGCTGCCCCCAACCAGCGCCAACCGGTGAGAAAACGCCTAGACCCCAAAGCCCAATCACCACTGATGGAATAGCAGCCAGCAGGTCAACAATTACTGTTGCAACTTTTGCGACTGGCGTTGGTGCTAAAAACTCAATGAAATAGGCAATGGAGATTGCCATTGGGACTGCTATGGCAACACCTATTGCAGCAATCAACAGAGATCCCCAGAGCATCGGGCCGATGTTTAGAACAGGCGGCTCGAGCGAGTTATCCCAACCTGTTCCAAAAACAAAGTCAATTGGATTCTGCTCCGCAAACGCGGGCCAAGCCCGAATGGTTAGGAAGAAAAGAATCAGGCCAATGATGACGAAGGAGGAATATCCTGCAGCCTTGGCAACAGCGTAAAAAATCTTGTCTTCAGTGCGCGAGGGCTTCGCAAGAAGTTTTCTTGGGACTGGCGCACTGGTCATGCCCAAAGAGTGCTGGTCGAAGGTGAAGAGGGGTTGTTAGAAAAGTGAACTAAAGGTGAACAATCACATACCTGGATAGAAACCAGTCCAGATTTGCCACATCCTCACCAGCATTACAGAGATAGTCAGGGCACTAGCGCCCATGATGACGGTGGACCAACGGGTTCGTTCAGCCAAGGCCCAAACTGCAGCTACCAGCGGCACCATGAGCGCAACAATTAAGTAGCCGAAATACTCCAATGTGCTGATGTTTGCCTGCGCTCCGGCCAGGACCATCCCAACCGAAACAGCGAGTTGGGTAACCAAGGAAACCTCTACTAACCCCAGCGAAAGAATCAGGTAACCATTTGGGCGAACCCCAACTAAGCCAAGGACAACAAGCAAAGCCCCCACCGCCACAGAGACAGCCAGCAAAGTCTGAAACAGCCACTCAACCACTAAACGCCTCCGAGAAAACCGTCACCGATCGGAAACTTTTGCCCACTGGCTCCAGGATTGCCAATAGCTGATTGCGATAGCTTGCCGCCACTGTCTCTGCTGCAGACAGCTCAATACGCTTCCCGTGGACTATGTCCTGGGCTTGAGCATCCGAAAGTTCGACTAGTGGAAAGAGCAATCTGGCAACCTCCAGTAGTGAAAGGATTTGAAAATCATTGTCTAGGCCACCTGCGTCATCAACTCGAAAATCTCCGACCATAGTCCGGCGAAGCTCACGGATGTGGCCCCCAACCTTCAGTGCCGCTCCCATATCTCTCGCTAGGGCTCTGATATAGGTGCCTGAGCTGCAGTCAACGCAGACATCAAACTCAATCACCGAGTCAGTAACTCTAATTTCTGAAATTAGTTCAAAGCCATAAATCTTTACGCGGCGAGGTTTCAACACCACCTCTTCGCCTGCTCGAACTATGTCATATGCCTTTCGACCGTCAACTTTGATTGCGCTAACCGAAGACGGAATCTGGCTAATCTCGCCGCTTAGATTGGAAATTTCTCGCTTGATTTGATCAATGGTGATCGCTGAAGCGTCACTGCTGGCAATCACCTCACCCTCGGCATCATCAGTGGTTGTGGTTTCGCCCAGTCGAATGGTTGCCAAATATTGTTTATCTAACCCAAATAAATGACTCAGCAACTTTGTTCCCGAGCCAATGCCCATGACGAGCAGTCCGCTGGCCAAGGGATCCAGTGTTCCCGCGTGACCGACTTTTTTTATAACCAGTGATTTTCTAACCTTGGACACTACATCGTGAGAGGTGATGCCCTTTGGCTTATCAATCAGCAGGATGCCGCCGAGCAACTAGCTGTCCTGTGATTTGGGCTTTTGATAGGGATCGGGATCCCCGGCAGGCTTCGCTTGCTTAGCAAGCTCTTCAACTTCAGCATCTCGTCTCTTCGCCTCGGCTAGGAGTTCGGCGAGTTGGCCTGCAGTTGCCGGAATCTCATCCCTTATGAGCTCAATGGTTGGTGTTATGCGAATACCAAGTCTGTGACCGATTTCACCGCGTAATCTTCCGCGATTTCTTTCCAAAGCATCAATTGATCTCTGCTGCTCCTCATCGGAGCCAAAGACAGTGAAGAAGATTTTGGCGTGAGAAAGATCTGGTGTCACTCGAACATCAGTAAAGGTGACAAACCCAATATCTGGGTCCTTGACTCCGCGCTCCAGCGACTCAGCGGCCAATACCTTGATCCGCTCAGCGAGTCTTCGCGCTCTTGCGTGATCGACCACTAGTCCCTCGGCTTCTCCACCATCTCGTAGGTCTCAATTTCATCGCCAACCTGCAGATCACCAAAGTCGCCTAGACCAATACCACACTCGTAATCAGCCTTCACTTCAGAAACATCATCCTTGAATCTCCTTAGTGATTCGACCTTTAGTCCTTCCTTGACGACTGCTCCATCGCGAATGACTCGCGCTAATGCATTGCGCTTGATTAGGCCGCTGCGAACATAGGAGCCAGCGATGGTGCCGAACTTGGATGACTTGAAGACCTCTCGAATCTCCGCAGATCCCATCTGCTTCTCTTCGAATTCTGGCTTGAGCATTCCCTTGAGAGATTTCTCGATGTCCTCTAGAGCGTTATAGATGACGCTGTAGTAGCGGATGTCTACACCCTCTCTATCAGCTCGCTCTCTAGCCTTGTTGTCTGGCCGAACATTGAAACCAATAATGACAGCTGAATCAACAGTCGCCAGGTTGACATCTGACTCGGTAATGGCACCAACACCGCGATGAATGATTCGGAGCTGAACGCTGGCATCAACATCGATCTTAAGTAGCGAGTCTTCCAAAGCCTCAACCGCACCAGAAACGTCACCCTTGATGATGAGGTTGAGTGACTCAACCTTGCCCTCTTCGAGGGCCTTGGTGAAGTCCTCCAGCGACATCTTCTTGCGAGTTCTTGCAAGCAGAGCATTTCGATCCGCAGCTTCACGCTTCTCAGCAATCTGGCGAGCTTGACGCTCATCTTCGGCGACCACGAACTTATCGCCGGCTCTTGGAACGGACTGCAGACCCAATACCTGAACCGGTCTGGATGGTCCCGCTTCCTTAACGGCTGCACCATTCTCATCAAACATCGCTCTGACTCGACCGTGTGATGAACCAGCAACGATGGCATCTCCGACTCGAAGCGTTCCACTCTGAATCAAAACTGTTGCCACAGCACCGCGACCCTTGTCAAGGTTGGCTTCAATTGCAACACCGCGAGCGGCGCGATCTGGATTAGCACGAAGATCAAGAGCAGCATCTGCAGTTAGAAGAACAGCGTCCAGCAGCCGATCAAGTCCCTCGCCCTTCAGGGCTGAGACATCGACAAACATGACATCGCCACCGTATTCTTCGGCAACTAGATTGAACTCGGTTAATTGCTGTCGAATCTTGGCAGGGTTTGCACCTTCTTTATCAACCTTGTTCACGGCAACCACGATTGGAACCTGGGCAGCTTGAGCGTGGTTGAGCGCTTCAATTGTCTGAGGCATGACGCCATCATCAGCAGCCACCACCAAAATCGCGATGTCTG
>VFQS010002632.1_pt1 | contig 14478 bp, 5 predicted proteins | sample 3512361 | NCBI WGS metagenome assembly VFQS01 (sample SAMN10412375, study PRJNA504923) | tailings metagenome | isolation source: Relicate 1 Philex TSF3 active mining | place: Philippines
AGCAGCTCAGCTTCCGTACTGCCGGCCGCCAAGGTCCCCAGCACGTCACCCACGGTGAGACGCGTGCCCCGCACGCACGGTTTCCCAAAGCGCACGGCCGGGTCGATGCTGATCCGCGCGAGCAGGTCCATCAGATCAGGTTAGGCAGATCTGACCGCCCAGCTGGAGGACAGGCTTGCTCCGGCCCGCTCCAGTCTGGGGCCCTCCTGCGTCAGGCCCCCGCTGGGATCGGTCCCGTCGCTGCGCCGCTCTCGGCGCCGAGTCCATGGCCAGTTCTGAGACCCGTTCACCCTTCTGCTCACCCCAGGAGGATCCATTCCTGCTGCTGGAGTCCGCCCAGAAGGCGATTGAAGGAATCCTGAGGGGCCATGCCGGCCGGCCCTTGCGCCGCACCTGGATCGAGCATCCCTATGGGGAAGAGGAGATCTGCCTGCTGGAGGAGGAGGTGCTGCCGGCGATTGAGCGCTGCATGGCGCGGGTGGAGGAGATCGATCAGGCGCTGCAGCAGGAGCAGGAGTTCCAGCGCCATCAGGGGGAGGTCGCTCAGCGCTGGCCTGGGCGGGTGGCAAGAGGCATGGGCGGCTGGGCTGAGCCGGGCCAGGGCCTGCCGGGAGGCCGGCAGGCCCTGCAGCGTTGTGCCATCGGCAATCACGATGCAGTCGTCTGCTCCTCCTGTTCACGGGCTGCGGATGTGGGAACCCTGAGGCTGGTACCTGTGAAGCCATGAGCCCCTTGAGCTGTCAGAACGCATCGGCAACGAGCTGCTGCGTGACACCCTCTCGACGATCGAGCAGCTCACCACCGGCCTGTGCGTGCTGGAGATGACAGCTGCGATGTACCCCGAGCAGTGTCCGCAGATGGGGCAGCCGCGTTGTAGAAAAGAGGGGGCCTCGCGGCCTCAGGCCCCAGGAATCCAGGCATGACCGTCACTACAGCCGGCGACGATTCCTATGTCATTCCGACTCTTGAGCGCTTCCGCAACAAGTTGCTGGACCTCTCGTCCAATAACAAGCTTCTTAATCTCAAGCTGACAAACCAGAATGCGAACCAGTATCTGCGGTTCGTTGACTGCAACCTGCAGGCCGTTCTGGATGGCCTCACCTCGGGCCGGGAATACAGAATCGGAGCACTCTCGGAGCCGCCCGACGACCTGGCACCAGAACCTGATCATGCGGCTCTGGAAGCAGCCCTGGAACAGGCCAGGTCGGAGGACTCCCACTATCAACAGCTCCTGGCAGAGAGCCAGAACGACGAGAGCAAGGAAGCAGAACTTGCAGTTGCCGACGAGCGACTTCGCATCACGGTCCGGGAAGAGCTGAGCAAGACTGCAAGACAAGACCGGTCCCCGGGGGTGCTGGCTCACTGGGCACAGAGACAAGGGCTCAATCCCTCATTTTCACTGTCCTCCTCAGACGATGATCAGAGTCACCAAGGGCCGCTGACGACGCTCATGCCCACCCCTCGAATGGAGCGGGTCGCAGAAGCCATTCGTAGAACAGCAAAAAGCTCTCTCGACGAAACCGGCAACAACATCCTCTATCTGGCCTTCGGCTGCCTGGAATGGTCAGACAGGAAAGGGAAAAACCTGCTCGCGCCACTGATTCTCCTGCCAGTAGAACTCAGAAGGGCAGCGGAAGGGAGCGGAAGCAGAACGTTTCGCCTGAATGCAGCCGACGATACCCCTTTGACGAACATCGCACTCAGAGAACGACTGCGACGCGACTTCGGCATTGAACTACCCACGCCCGAGGCCCGCAACGGGAAAATCGGCCTCGACGATTATTTCCATTCAGTCGCAGAATCGGTTTCAGAGGTCAATGCCTGGAAGGTTCACCCCTTTCTGACTCTGGCTCTGCTCAACTTCAACGGCATTGAGCTTTACGAAGATCTGATTCCGGAAGTGATTCAGAATTCAGTACTGGTGCGTCAACTTCTGGCAGCTGAAGTCAGTGATAATGGGCAGCCCATTGAGGTGGCCAGCATCAGGGACGACGCGCAGGTGGATCGGCCCGAAATCGCTGAGCGGGTACCGGTGCTGATTGCCCAGGCCGATGCCAGCCAGTTCGCTGCTGTCGCCGACGTCATGGCCGGGCACTCGATGGTGATCGAAGGTCCGCCGGGCACAGGCAAAAGCCAGACGATCACCAACATCATCGCCAATGCCCTTTATGCGGGTAAGCGGGTTCTCTTCGTGGCGGAGAAGAAGGTCGCGCTGGATGTCGTCCACAACCGACTGTCTGATGCAGGGCTGAAGCCCTACTGCCTGCGGCTGGAGTCCGATCGCGCACATAAAAGAGAGGTGTACGGCGAACTCGCGGAACGCCTGGCGCTGACTAGGCCGTCTGCACCATCGCGAGAAGGCCCTCTCGGGATGTTCAACGGGCTTCGTGATGACCTCAATGCGTTTACGGAACTCCTGAACACACCGCGTGAGCCCGAGGGGCAGAGCAGACACGATCTTCTCTGGCAGGAACTCCAGATAAGACGGGAGCTGGAGAAGGTCGGACTGGCGCCTGAGGCGGTCGCCGTTGAACTGCCCGTATCAGCAGCCCTGGGTCGGTCGGCTCAGGACACGAACCTCCAGGTGATTGAACAGCTCGCATCCCTGCTGGACGGCCTGGATGTCGACGGGATGGAGCAGTTGTTTGCGGGGATCACCCTCCTGCCCGCCGATGGCTTCGCCCTCGATGCCCTCCTCGATCAGGCCAGATGCTGGAGGGACGACCTGGAGCAGCTGGTTGAAGCGCTTGAGTCAGTGGAACCCGGTGTCGATCGGTCACCGGCGCAGCTCCGTCAGGCCGCTGTTCAGGTGGCAGCGATGGCTGAACGGCTGCCCGAGCCGCTGCAATCCGAGGCCGAGGCGCTGCTGCCCGCACTGTCCTCCCCACCGGTCGCCGAAGCCACACGGTCACTGCTGGATGCCCTCCGCGAGGAGCAGGAGACAGCGTCAGCACTGATGACGCACTTCGAGCGTCTACCGGATCCCCTGCCCGAGGAGCAAGGAATTGCAGGGCTGGTCACCGGTCTGCAGCAATGGCAGTTCGATCAGATGCGCATCCCGGCGGAACCTCATGAGAGGGGTGCCCTGCAGGAGAGCCTGCGGCTCGTGCTGCAGCAGGTCGAGCGCCTTGAGCTGCTGCTCAAGGCGCAGCAAGGCCCTCTTCCCTTGGCGAAATGGAGTACAGCTGAACTGGATCGGATACAGCCGCTGCTGAGCCGACTCTGCGCTCTGCCGGACTGGGTCCTGGCTCAACGCCAGACAGCGCTCTGGAGGTCCGATCCGAGCCGTGCCCTGGCTCTGATCTCTGAACATCAGCAGCTCGAGGAGCTCGGGAAGATACTCAACATTGAGCAGACCAGAAGCGAATTTCTTGAGCAGCAGGCACACAGAACGGCTCTGAGCGCCCTGCAGCGCTGTGTGCAAAACGGCTTGGGCCCACTGCTTGAACAACCCGATGGGACGGAGAGGAGAAGAGAGCAGCTCGAATCACTGTCATCACTGCTACCGACTCTGACCAATGAGCTGGCTGCACTGCTGAGCGGTATCGACCTCAGTGTGGTGACCCTGAAGCATCTGCAGAGTCTGTCCACACAGGTACGTGCTGTAGTGGCGCTCGGCTCGGATGTGCTGGCACATCGCGGCAGTGCGCTGTGGGATGCGTCGATCACGGAGATCAGGGCCGCCGTTGCGGAGGAACGTGATCTAGTCGCACGCGAAACACAGCTGCGGAATGACCGACTGACGGTGCCAGCGAATTGCAGTGCGGACGAGCTCCGGCAGGCGGCACAGGAACTGGATGCGCGATCATTTTTTAGCCGGGTCGGCGGCTATCTCGGTGGCAGAAGGGTTCGCGCCAAAGGCCTCTGCCGCCGGATCGGCGCCGGTGCCTCGCGCTGCGATGACCTTCGGGCTGTGGCCAAGGTCGTGGAACTGCGCCAGCGCTATCCCCAGGGTTGGCAGCGTCAGCGATTCGGCGTGGACCTGCGCTCAGGCGATCTTCTGAACATCGCCCAAGATCTGCAGCGCTGGAAGGCCGCCGCAGTGGCCGACGACGGCAACAGTCCATGGCTGTCGTGGATCAGACAGGCACCGGAGTCAGCTCTGCGGGAGCTGAAGCGCCGCTTTGATGAGGGGCTTGAAGGAGACCTTAATACCGTTGCTCTGCATCCGCTCTGGAACGGAGCCATCGGAGATCGCACGCTGGATGACCTTCAGACGGAGCTGCACCGAAGGCAAGCCGAGCAGGCAGACCTGACTGCGGCGCAGCCGGCTCTGGTGTGGGCCCGGGCGGCCGGAATCCATGACAGCGAGGGGGCGAGTACGTGGCTGGAGCAGGTGCTCGCCCTGCGCGAACGGTTCAATCGGTTCCCTGAAGAGGAGTGTGACGAGCTGCTTCGTGTGGGGCTCGAGCCGGAGCAGATCAAGGCGGTGATCGCCGCAGCACAGGACATCCGCCAGGGCCTGGGTGATGCGGCAATCAAGGGTCTCGATGCCTTGGTGCGCGAGACACCGCCGGAAGCGCTGAGAGAAGCGCTCAGCACCATGGAGCATCAACTCCGGCCGTTGCTCGATGAGCTGTTCAGCACAGGCAATCTCCTCTCGGCGCCGGCACGGCAGAAACCGATCGGGTCATTGCTCGCATCACTCATGCAAGCTGCAAGCAGCTATCAGCAGCTGCTCAAGCAGTGGCAGGAGACTGGTCTGAGGACGGACGTCTCGCCGGCTTCACTGACAGCAGCACCCTGGGATGTCGCTCGGGCTCATCGCCGTCGAGCGTCCGTTAACGAGCGCCTCAACCAACTGCGGGAGCATGCGGGTCCAGAGGTTGCAGATGCAGCTCCAGAACTGCTGGAGCAGGTGTTGAGCTGGATCAGGGAGCTGCGCTCTGGATCACTCACGCAGGAGTGGCAGGAGGCCTGCCTGCAGTTCGGCTCCGCAGACTTCATCCATCGGCGGCGCAGCCAGGGGCAGACCATCGCAGCGGCGATGACTGCTGAGCAGAACTCCGCCGTGGCGTTCAGCACCAGCGCCGGCCTTGACGTATCGATGGCGCACTGGGCGGAAGGGCGGTCCGTCGAGGATGTACCGGAACGCACGCTGCACCGATGGCTGGCCGGTCTCAGTGAACAGAAGGAACTGCTGCAGATCTGGATCAGACAGAAACAACTGCTGGAGCGACTGTCCGCGGATGACACACGCACCCTGATCGGGCGGTTGTTGCAGGAGAGGAGGCAAGCAGAGCACTGGAGCGGGATCTACCGCTGGAATGTGGCGCGCAACCGGCTGCAGCAGCAGAACCAGGCGATCCCTGAACTGCAGCAGCTGCGCGGGGATGATCAGGTGGCACGCCGTGAACGGTTTCACCAGCTTGAGGATGAACTGCGGACCCTGGATCGGCAGCAGGTGGCCTGCGCGATCCACCGGGATCCAGCCGATCTGCCTCTCGGCAACAACCAGGGGAAGAAGAGTGACTTCACGGAACTGGCCCTGATTCAGAACGAGGCGTCAAAGCAGACGCGTCACCGTCCGCTGCGACACCTGTTCCACCACGCCGGTGAAGCACTGCGTGGCCTCAAGCCCTGCTGGATGATGCCACCGGGAACCGTGGCCTCACTGCTGCCGCGTGAAGCGGTGGAGCAGTTTGATCTGGTGATCATCGACGAGGCGTCCCAGATGCCACCGGAGCGGGCACTGGGGCTGATCAGTCGCGCAAGGCAATGTGTAGTGGTGGGTGATCCGAAGCAGCTGCCTCCCACATCGTTCTTCAAGCTGAGCACAACGTCAGACGATGAGGAACAGCAGGGCGATGTGGACAGGGAAGCAGTGGATGAAGAGTCCATCCTGGATCTCTGCAGCAAGACCTTCCGACCAGTACGCCGCCTGAAGTGGCACTACCGCTCACGTCACGGCAGTCTGATCGCCTTCTCCAACAGGCACTTCTACAACAGTGAACTGGTGGTGTTCCCCTCCTGTGATCGCGACTTCGCGATTCACAGGCATCTGGTGACCGATTCCAGGTACAGGGGTGGAGTGAACCCACCTGAGGTGCAGCGCGTCTGCACCGTGGTGGTGGAACAGCTGCAGCGCCATCCGGAACGCAGCCTCGGCGTGGTAGCGATGAATGAGGAGCAGGCATGCGAAATCGCCGAGCAGCTCGAAAAACTCGCAGCTCATCATCAGGAACTCAGGCGCCGGCTCGACGAACAGAACAACAGCGAAGAGCTGTTCGTGAAAGCACTGGAGAAGGTGCAGGGTGACGAACGCGACACGATCGTGATCTCCACCACCTATGGACCCAAGGAACCTGGCGGGGAGATCTCCCTGAACCTGGGACCGATCAAGGATCCCGGCGGTGAGCGGCGCCTGAATGTGCTGTTCACACGTGCCAGGCACGCGATTGAACTGGTCACATCGATGCAGTCGCATCAGATCAGGCCCAGACCCACCTCCAGGGAAGGGATCCACGCCCTCCGCGACTTCCTCAGCTACGTGGAAGCACGCTCACTGGACGCCGACGGCGGCTCCTGCCGTGAGCCGGAGACCCCCATGGAGCGGGTGATCTGTGAAGCACTCCGGGCCAACGGTCACAGACTGGATTGCCATGTGGGAGTGGCGAACTACTTCATCGACCTTGCGGTGCGTCATCCCAAGCACCCTGAGACCTATCTCCTGGCCATCGAGTGCGATGGTCCGACGTATCACGCGGCCCGAGCAGCCCGTGATCGCGACAAATACCGCCAGAACGTCCTTGAAGGTCTGGGCTGGCGGGTGGCGCGGATCTGGTCCGCCGACTGGTCGGCCAACCCGGATCACGAAACGCAGAAGCTGCTTGAGCAGCTCTCAAACCAACTGGCCGAGAGCGCAACTCAGGCGGTCATGGCACCGGAGGCCGTACCTGCGGAAACAGACCAGTCAATCCTTCTTGCCGATGACCCGTCGCTCAGCGAGACCGCTGAAGTCGAGATTGCTGAGGCAGGCGAGGTCGACACCACGACAGAATGGACGCACAGAACAGCGAAGGACTGGTCGCAGTCCCTGATTGATCAGTCGGCAGAGGAAGAGCAAGAGGACGATGACACCGAGAGCGAAGCGGATCTTGAACCAGACGATTCAGAGGATGAGGAGCCAACAGAAACCTGGGATGACATCCCACTCGAGGAAACCACCTGGGATGCATCTGACCATCCCGATTACCCCTGGATCGAGGAGTTGGATCGGCGCGTCCACCTGAGCTACGACGAGAGGCTGTCTGTCATCGCCGCGATCGCCCGTGGCGACAGATCCGTGGAGGAATGGATCGAGGAGCTACTGCATCAGCAGCAGGAGCCCGAGAGCATCTCATCGCTTCTGAAGGAACCGTCGTTCGAGGACCTGCTCGATGAGCTGACAGGTGGTGCGACATGGACCACGGACAACAGAAATGAGGACCATAGGCCGGTCCGGACGGTCCAGCTCCACGCTCCAGTTGAGTCGGCACAAACACAATCCGAGAAGGTCACAGACGGACCAACCGCTGAACCGGAAGAGCCTGAGGCGGTCCGCGATCAGCAGCCATCAGAGAAGGAGGCAGATGACCTGCTGCTTGATGACTGGCAGGGCTCATTCTCCGATCAGGCCCTCGTGAACCTGGCGAAACGCTTTGTCGCTGCATCCACGGTGGCGGCGGCGGCCAGTTCGGGCACACAGAAACTCATCGCTGGGCTGCTCACCTTCCATATCCGTGAAAACACCGCCGAGGCAAAGGCCTACAAGGAGCATCTCGCCATGAACAGCGAGAGCCTTTACAAGGATTCGGATTGCATCGCATCAGCGGTCCTTGAGGAGACCGGACATTACAAGAATGATAAGCACTACGCATGTTACCGCTTTGATGCAAGGCAGCCTTTTCGCTTCAGCAAGAAGAAGAACAACACCATTCGGCTCGCATGCCTGAGTAGTCGCACCAACCTGGAACTGATCGATGTCGAAGCCACCGAGGGCATGATCACTCTCGCCGTCAACACAAGGGACATCAACCGTCTGGCTGAGCAGACAGACCTGATCCATATCCCGCAGGATTTCTCGTCAGGCGTGCGGCAATACCTGGCCGAACAGGCGGTGCGATGGCTGGAGGACGTGGATTCACTGCCTGCAACGATCAGACACCTCTTCTCCCAGAGCGAATCCGAGCAGATCAGACGCCTGGTTGAGCAGGCGAACCGTGAACCGGATCGGAAGGCGCAGCTGCTCAGCGATTTCATCTTTGATTCGGAGGGCACAAGCCTGATCCTGCAGGGACCGCCAGGCAGCGGCAAGACCACCTGCGCTGCTGATGTGATCGCAACGCTCGTGGTCTCCGGTTGCAACGTGGGCGTCTGTGCCAACAGCCACCTCGCCATCGACAATCTTCTGGTAAAGACATCAGAGATTGCCAGAGCAAGGGACTGGCCGATGAGCATCGCAAAGTTCCAGAGCAAGACGACCCGAGAGGAGCGCGAGATGTTCAGTGCCAATCAGATCCAGGTGATCAACAACAACACATTTCACCGCCTTCACGACGTCTATGGAGGCACTGTCTTTGCGCTCAGCCACCCACGCTTTGAGGGACTTCTTGATCTTCTGGTGATTGATGAGGCCAGCCAGGTCCCACTGGCGAACCTGCTCTCGATGGCCCGTTGCACAAGGAATCTTCTGCTGGTGGGTGATCAGCAGCAACTCCCACAGCCCGTCGTCGCTGAGCATCCCGGAAAGAGCGGGCTCTCCTGCCTGTCATTCGCAACAGCCGGTGAGGAGGTGATTCCAGACACGAAGGGGCTGTTTCTGAACACGAGCTGGAGGATGACCCCGGATCTCTGCGGCCTTGTTTCCGGGACGTTCTATCAGGACCGGCTCAGATCACATCCGGGTAATAGAGTCAACAGAATCCTCTGGGACGGACCTGCCAGTGGCCTGTTCTTCCAGGCCGTTGACCACACAGACAGCAATGTCTATTCCACCGCAGAAGCCGATGCCATCGCAGAGCTGACCACCCGGCTTCTGGGTTCAACGTTCATCCGCAACGTGAATGGGACAGAGCAGAGCGCACCTGTCAGCTGGGAAGACATCGCTGTGATGGCGCCGTTCAACGCCCAGGTCAGCCTGCTCGAGCGCATGCTCGGAGACAAGGCCAGGGTTGGAACAGTGGATCGCTTTCAGGGCCAGGAAGCACCGATCGCGATCTACTCGATCACCTCAAGCAGTCTGCTCTCTCCGAGAGCACTTGAATTCGCCCTGAATGCCAACCGCGTCAACGTGGCCATCAGCCGCGCACAGTGTCTGGCCATTGTCGTTGGTTCACCGGCGATCGCGGAGCTATTGCATTCAGCGGGTCACCTGATCAACGAACACGAGCTGTTCGAAAGGCTCAGTGCTCAACACCTTCCCCCTGCATCCAGTACATGACTGACTCAAAGAACAGCTCCATCGTCAGAAGCGGTAGTGGCGCCCTGTCGCGAACCTCTGGATCTGCCAGTCCCCTTATCAGTCGAATGACTGAAGATGCACTCAATCGGGTCAGATCGAAGGAGATCACTCAAGAGCGCATTCAGTTGGGTGACTACTCCTTCTGCACGCCTGACTACAGGCAGATCACGAGGTGGGCAAAGATCTTTGGTTTACATCCAACAGATCTTATCACGATATTCGAAGAGGCGACATGGGAGCCAGAAGAGGTAGATAAATCAGAATTCAGGTCGATAGGGTTTGAGGTAAATAACGGCTGCATAGACAATCTTTGCTGGGACTTCGACCAACTGCCCTTCTTGCCTGACGAATGGGAAGAAGAGCTGCAGATTACATCGCTTGGCTTCAGAGGAAGATCACCTGGAAGGCTAAGGATTTCTGGTGATAATATCCCGCACTTAGGGCACCTCGGATGCAACGACTGCATGTTAGATATCTTAAAGCTGCACAATTTGCCCAATCTTAAAAAGCTTGACTGCTCCAGAAACAACCTAATACAACTAGACATCGGATCCGCCAGTAAACTAGAAGTATTAATATGCAAAGACAACAAGATCGATGATTCCTGGAATCTGGGAACAAGGCAAACTCAATCATTAAGGGTCTTAAACTGCTCTAGAAACCAGATCGGCACTCTCAGTCTAATCAGCAATCCATATCTAACTTGGCTTGACTGCAGCGAGAATCAGCTTACCGAGTTAGAATTGATATCATTGCCGAAGTTGAGCCACATTTTGTGTGCAGACAATCAGTTAACCAGCTTGCGCATTAATAGTTTACCCAAACTCGAAATAATTTCCTGCGGCAAGAATCAGCTAACTGAGCTCGACTTGACACCAATGCGTGAGTTAGAAGTTGTTGCGTGTGACAAGAATAAATTAACCAGCTTGCGCATTGGTAGTTTACCCAAACTCGAAATAATTTCCTGCGGCGAGAATCAGCTAACTGAGCTCGATTTGACATCAATGCCAAAGCTGCAGTTTGTTTCCTGCCCAAAGAATCAGTTACACCGCTTACACCTTACCGATTTACCAGGCCTTAAAATACTTGACTGCGGTGAGAACCGGCTTTCCCATATAAAAATAATATCAATGCTAGAGTTACAAACTATTTCCTGCTCAAGGAATCGGTTAACCCGCTTGCACCTTGGTAGTTTACCTAAGCTTGACATAATTGACTGCGCCGAGAATCAGCTGTCAGAACTGGTTTTGACGTCAATGCCAAAGTTGCGAGACATACGATGTCAAGATAATCGATTAACCACCTTACATCTTGTCAACTTGCCAAGCCTTGAGACTCTCTACTGCGACGAAAATCTGCAATTCGAGCACGATACAATCTCAATGCAAAATCTGTCCGTCCAGCGTTATAATAGAAGAACCAATAGATGGACTCCTGACCAGCATGCATAGTAGCTTCTCTATCTCCTCTGTCTATCCACCAAAAATCTCATTCGGTAAGTACAAGGGACGCTATTTTCAGGAAGCAAAAGAAGACGACACGCTCTTAGCGTGGATCCAGCAGCTTTCTCGTTCTCCTAATCCAAAGAGTGCTGACATTGGGAAATGGTATCTGAGTAGATTGGGTGATGACTCAATCGACGGATTAGTAGTTTATCTCAGCCCTGAATCAAAAGACTTACAGGGACTAATTGCTAATGCTAGAGAGACTCTAGCGGGTCTTGAAGCTATTTACACGGAGGAGCATCAAGCAGTTGACTCTATGCGCTCAAAGCTTTTTATGCTTCTTCGAGAGTCGTATGAGAAGCGAGATGATCTTTTACTCAAGATTGAATATAGGCAACGCTTTTTAGATGCCCTCTTTAGAAGTGATGAAGAAGCCGCTGAAAGTGCCGCAAGGGAGGAGAAAGAAGCCAGTCAAGAGAATCATCAGAGTTATGAAGATGCAGCAAATCAAGCATCAGACAAGCATGTACTTAACAAGGAGGAGCAGATTGAGTTACGGGAGATCTATCGAAAGCTGGCTACCCTCTACCATCCAGACCGCTATGCTGGAGACGCCAGTAAACAAGAAGCCTATGCTGAGCTGATGAAGCTTATTAACCAAGCCAAAGATGCATGCGTAATTGATATACTGCGTGAGATTGCCCGAGATCCGGATCAGTTCCTTGCTACTCACGGCTATGAAAATCTTAACCTCCAAGAGGAATCGGCACTGGATGACCTGCAACTTCTTTATGAAATGCTTCTAAAGAAGATTGAGCAGTCACAGAAGCTGCTGGACGATCTCCGCTCCAGCAGCGACTATGAACTATGGAAACTCAGCGAGAAGGATCCCGATTTTCTTGTTGCCATAGCCACTGATCAGCGTCGCGATCTTGAGAATGAAATTGAAAGGCTTGATGAAGAATGCACCAATATCTCCAACAGAATTAATAGTCTTCTCGATCTAGATAGCCCTTACAGACTCTAAGTCATGAATTGCACCGAGATTCTTTGTTGGAAAGATCTAACATCTTGCTATGATACGGAAAGCTTGGATTCCCCATGAGGTCATCCTTGCTTATCGCTTGAGACTTGTGCCCCCAGTCTTGAGAACGATTGCAGCCCCGCCAGCCATCTAGGGGGCAATCTTCACCTCTCTTCTTATTTTAGGTATATGATTGAAGATCATCACGAGTCCTCACTCGCTAACATTCAGAGTCAATCTCAGCTTAATACTACCAAGGGGCATCCTAATACCAATCGAATGGTTCAAGATATTCTTGCTCGCGCCAAAGGCTTGCCCGCCGACAGTCAATACCAAGAAATAGCTGGTCAATACTTCTGCCTGCCAGACTACAGCCAAATACTGGCTTGGTCAGTGCATTTCCAGATCACATCCGAGGATCTTCTTGGCATATTCCTAGATTCTTCTTGCTGCTTTGGCACCAGTTTAATACCTCATAATCATAATTTTTATGATATAGCTTTCAGGGTTGAATCAGGAAGAATCATCGATCTTCCGTGGGACATTTCTAAGATTGGGGGCGCACCCCCAAATGAATGGATACATGGCCTCGAGATAAAGTCGCTTGCAGTATATGGAGATTGCGAAGGCGATGTTTCCTCGTCTATGCATGATACTTCATTCTCGCCAGACCTTCCAACACTATTATATTTAGTGTTAGAGTACCCGCGCAATGTGATCGTTGACTTGTCGGGGGCATCGGGTATCAGAACTCTCATGCTAAAAGGTCCATGGTTTCTTGATGATGCCGAGCAGCAATCAAGCTATAGTGTGAATATGTCTAAATCGGCAGTCAGTCATCTCTATTGCTCCAATCTAATTATCAATAGCCATAATCTATTACAGCACACGTGCCTAATAGATCTTATTCTTGATCGCTGTAGCGTTGACAATCTTGATTTATCTAGCCTCTCATCTCTCGCAAGTTTTGAATGTCTCCCTGATGACTTCTTTGGATCTAACTATCATCCCCTTAGGTCTCTGAATATTTCCTCGAATACGAAATTAACCTCCCTTGCTCTTGGCTGGACAGACATCGAGTCACTGGATATCAGAGGGCTTGCTCTGCTACGGCGATTAAAGCTTAGCTTCAATAAATCTCTTGCTAAAATAGCCTTCGATGAATCTAATGCCGTTGAGGAGTTTGATGTTTACTCGGCTCATTCTGATCTAATAGGCTCAGCAGAGTTCCCACTCTTTAAAGGCGTTGTCAAGCTTTGGATCCGCGGTAGTAATGCTAAGGTGCTTAATTTAGAATCCTTGTCGCGTTTAGAGTTTCTTGACTGTAGCCACAATGATCTCACTAGAGTCGATCTCTCAAACTGTTCTCTTTTAAGGTCTCTCAACTGCCAGAATAATAGAATAGCCGAGTTAAACCTAGATCCCCTTCCTTCCCTAGATACTTTAATTTGCAATAATAATCAGTTGAGTCGATTGGATCTTGAACCTGCTCCGCTGCTAGTCACTCTAGATTGTAGCCATAATAGACTACGCAGTCTTGATCTTGCCAATCAAGCATCCCTTCGCTCGATTGACTGTTCTAACAATCAGCTTACTCAAATTGACTTGGCGCCATGCACTATGCTAAGTCATCTTGATATCTCTGTGAACCAATTGAAGCATCTTGACATTAGGTCTTGCAGGGAGCTGATGTGGTTTGCTTGCGAATTGAACGAGTTAGATAAGGATCATTTCTTTGCTTTTAATAAGGTTATCGAGAATTTTGTGCCAGGCTATGGAGAAATTGAAGAACTTAACCTTAGCGTTAGAGCCTACAACACTCTAAAGCGGCATGGTGTTAACACATTGCAAGATCTGACGACGATATCTCGAGAAGACTTATTTAGAATGAAACACATGAACTCGAAATGTGCAGAAGAAATAATGAGGGCAAAGGAGCGTATTCCTTGGCATTTTATATCCATTAAGTCGGCGGAAATGCAAAAACAACGTAACTTGAGCTCGTAGTTGCTGATTCCTTGGCATCACTGCAAATACTTCCGATGTCGCTGAGTCAATATCATGTTAATATTAGGTTGCCTGATCTCGTGCTGTAGCTCTATCCAATAAAAATGAATTCCATGTTTAGATTAAACACTGATCAATTCCTTGACTAATCGATTCTAATATTTAGATTTACTCCCCACTGACCCTCCGAGCAGATATGCCTAAGGAAGGCAATCAAATTGCCTGGACGTCCACAAGGATTCAAGATACTACTCCGCTGAATCTTTTCGGGATTCAGGCCGGGAACTCTCGCACGACGGAGTACGGTCATCATCGCCTCACCTGGATCAGTGATTCCTGTGCGCTCAGCATCTCGCAGGAAATCCTCAAAGGTATAAGGGGATGCCGGCCGTGCTTGAAATTGAAAGAGCGACATGTTAAGCTGGTCTATGGTTTGGACACGAACATACTCGAGCGGCATCTCTTGAGCGACTTTGCTATTTAGGGCTTGCTGAATTTCGTTTGTGGGCTTTTCGGGCGCGCCAAGGGCCCCGATCCCAGCCTGCACCGCCAAGCGCTGG
>VFQS010002633.1_pt1 | contig 14476 bp, 1 predicted proteins | sample 3512361 | NCBI WGS metagenome assembly VFQS01 (sample SAMN10412375, study PRJNA504923) | tailings metagenome | isolation source: Relicate 1 Philex TSF3 active mining | place: Philippines
TCCTAATCCAGTCCAGTTTATTCCATTATATGAATAAGCAATTGTATTTGTTCCCGCTCCAACAGCGACCCATATAGTTCCATTCCAAGCAACATTATATCCAGTTGAAGATATAATTGTGGAACCAATGCCAGTCCAACTTAATCCATTATATGAATAAGCAATCGTATTTGTTCCTGTACCAATAGCAACCCACATAGTTCCATTCCAAGCAATATCATAACCTACAATTGAAAAAATAGTATTTCCTAATCCAGTCCAAATAATACCATTATATGAATAAGCTATTGAATTTATTCCCTGACCAACAGCAACCCACATAGTTCCATTCCAAGCAATACCAGTTCCTGTAATAAAAATATTTGTTCCTAATCCAGTCCAGTTTATTCCATTATATGAATAAGCAATTGTATTTGTTCCCCATCCAACAGCAACCCACATAGTTCCATTCCAAGCAACATCTAATCCACGATCAGTAAAAAAATTTGTGCTTGTTCCAAGGCCAGTCCATGTCAATCCATTATCATATGAATATGCTATTGAATTTGTTCCGAGTCCAACTGCGATTGTCATTTGTCGCGGAAATGTAAGTGTGTTTGGGCGACGGTTGTTGAAAGCGAGTCCATATCCAGTGACTGAAAATATTGTAGTTCCTAATCCGATCCAATTTATTCCATTATAAGAATAAGCTAATGTATTTGTTCCATTCCCACCTGCGACCCACATTGTTCCGTTCCACCAAATACCATATCCATACGAAGAAAAAATAGATGATCCAATACCAGTCCATGTAAGTCCATTGTATGAATATGCTAATGTATTTGTATCATATCCAGTAGCAACCCACATAGTCCCATTCCAAGCAATTCCGTATCCGGTATTTGTAAAAATAGTTCTTCCAAGTCCAATCCAATTAATCCCATTATATGAATATGCAATTGAATTTGATGCCGATGATCCAACAGCAATCCACATTATTCCATTCCAAGAAATACCATATCCAGCATCAAAAATAATATTTCCAAGTCCAGTCCAATTAATTCCATTATATGAATAAACGAATGTATTTATTCCTGCTCCAACAGCTACCCACATTGTCCCATTCCAAAAAACTTTAAATCCACTTCCACTAAAAATATATGGTCCAAGACCTATCCAATTAATTCCATTATATGAATATGCAATTGAATTTGTTCCTGAACCAACAGCAACCCACATTGTCCCATTCCAAGAAACTCCCCATCCAGAAGATGAAAATATAGTAGTTCCAAGTCCAATCCAGTTTATTCCATTATATGAATAAGCAATTGTATTTGTTCCATTTCCAGTAGCAACCCACATAGTTCCATTCCAAGCAAAATCGAAACCAGTATTTATTATTGTAGTTCCTAATCCAATCCAATTAATTCCATTATCAGAATATGCGATTGAATTTGTTCCTTGACCAACTGCGACCCATCTATTTGGGATGCTATTACCGAATGTATATACCTGTTCAGAATTTACGCTACTATCTAATTGAGAAATAATATTAGATGAGCTTATACGGGTCGAACTATTGTAAATAACAGGAGTTAATTGTTGAGTAAGTGTTGAATATGTTTGTGAAAGATTTGCGACTTGTTGGGATAATCCTGTTGGACCAGTCGTTCCTATTTGTCCGGTAGGGCCAACATTTCCAGTTGGTCCAGTTGCGCCAGTTGGTCCAGTTGGGCCAGTAGGGCCAGTAGGGCCAGTTGGTCCAGTTGCGCCAGTAGGTCCAGTCATACCAGTTGGTCCAGTAGGACCAGTTGGTCCAGTTGCGCCAGTCGGTCCAGTTGGTCCAGTCATACCGGTGGGTCCAGTAGGTCCAGTCGCGCCAGTTGCGCCGGTTGGTCCCGTCATACCGGTAGGACCAGTAGGACCAGTAGGTCCAGTAGGACCAGTAGGTCCAGTAGGTCCAGTCATACCAGTAGGTCCAAATATACCAGTCGGTCCGGTAGGGCCAGATGGTCCAGTTGGACCAGTTGGTCCAGTTTCGCCAGTTGGTCCAGTTGCGCCAGTTGGTCCAGTTTCGCCAGTTGGGCCGGTGGATCCGGTTGCGCCGGTGGGTCCAGTTGCGCCGGTATGTCCAGTCGAGCCAGTTGTTCCACGAAATCCAGCAGTTCCAGTTGGTCCAGTTGCGCCGGTTGAGCCGGTAGGTCCCGTAGGTCCGGTAGGTCCAGTCGCGCCGGTAGGTCCAGTCGCGCCGGTTTGTCCAGTGGGTCCAGTAGGACCAGTAGGTCCAGTAGATCCCGTCATACCAGTTGGACCAGTAGGTCCAGTAATCCCAGTAGGTCCTGTAAGTCCGGTAGGTCCAGTTGGTCCAATTTTTCCAGTATTTCCAGTTATTCCAGTTGGGCCAGTAGGCCCCGTCATACCAGTAGGTCCAGTTTGTCCGGTGGGTCCCATTATACCAGTCGGTCCAGTTGCTCCGGTTGGTCCAGTTGGCCCCGTCATTCCAGTAGGTCCAGTCGAGCCAGTTGGTCCAGTAGCCCCCGTCATACCGGTAGGTCCAGTAGGCCCAGTCATACCAGTAGGCCCAGTCATACCAGTTAGGCCCGTAGGTCCGGTTGGGCCAGTTGGGCCGGTGGGTCCCGTCATACCGGTAGGTCCAGTTGGGCCGGTTGGTCCCGTCATACCGGTAGGTCCAGTTGCGCCGGTAGGTCCAGTGGGTCCCGTCATACCGGTAGGTCCAGTTGGGCCAGTCGCGCCAGTGGGTCCAGTCATACCGGTAGGTCCAGTGGGGCCGGTTGGTCCAGTTGGTCCAGTTGGTCCAGTTGGTCCAGTGGGGCCGGTTGGTCCAGTTGCGCCAGTCGGTCCGGTAGGTCCGGTTGCTCCGGTAGGTCCCGTCATACCAGTAGGTCCCGTCATACCAGTAGGTCCAGTTGGTCCGGTAGGTCCGGTTGCGCCGGTAGGTCCGGTTGCGCCGGTAGGTCCCGTTGGTCCAGTTGCGCCGGTAGGTCCGGTAGGTCCAGTTGGTCCAGTTAGTCCAGTGGGGCCTGTTGAGCCGGTGGATCCAGTCGCGCCGGTAGGTCCAGTGGTTCCGGTTGCTCCGGTAGGTCCAGTGGGTCCAGTGGGGCCGGTTGGTCCGGTTCGTCCAGTTGGTCCAGTGGGTCCACTGGGTCCAGTAGGTCCAGTTGCGCCGGTGGGTCCGGTAGGTCCGGTCATACCGGTTGCGCCGGTGGATCCAGTCGCGCCGGTAGGTCCAGTTGCGCCAGTCGAGCCGGTAGGTCCAGTTGCGCCCGTGGGTCCAGTTGCGCCGGTGGGTCCAGTTGCGCCGGTAGGTCCGGTGGGTCCTGTGGGTCCGGTTGTTCCGGTAGGTCCGGTAGGTCCGGTGGGTCCAGTCATACCAGTGGGTCCGGTAGGTCCGGTTGCGCCGGTTGGTCCGGTTGCGCCGATAGGTCCCGTGTGTCCGGTGGGTCCGGTTGTTCCGGTAGGTCCAGTAGGTCCAGTTGCGCCGGTAGGTCCAGTCGAGCCGGTGGGTCCAGTTGCGCCGGTAGGTCCGGTTGCGCCGGTAGGTCCCGTGGATCCGGTAGGTCCTGTAAGTCCGGTAGGTCCAGTTGGTCCAGTTGCGCCAGTGGGTCCAGTTGGGCCGGTGGGTCCAGTGGGTCCAGTTGGGCCGGTGGGTCCAGTGGGTCCGGTTGCGCCGGTAGGTCCGGTAGGTCCAGTTGCGCCAGTTGCGCCGGTTTGTCCGGTGGGTCCAGTTGCGCCGGTATGTCCAGTTGCGCCGGTTTGTCCAGTGGGTCCGGTTGCGCCGGTAGGTCCGGTTTGTCCAGTGGGGCCGGTTGGTCCGGTAGGTCCGGTTGCGCCGGTGGGTCCAGTTGCGCCGGTTTCGCCGGTAGGTCCAGTTGGGCCGGTTTCGCCGGTATGTCCAGTTGCGCCGGTAGGTCCAGTGGGTCCAGTTGCGCCAGTTGGGCCGGTGGTTCCGGTGGGTCCAGTTGGGCCGGTGGTTCCGGTTGTTCCGGTAGGTCCGGTAGGTCCAGTTGGTCCAGTGGGTCCAGTCCCACCGGTAGGTCCAGTTATGCCAGTGGTTCCGGTGGGTCCAGTTGCTCCAGTTGGTCCAGTTGCGCCGGTGATTCCGGTAGGTCCGGTAGGTCCGGTGGATCCGGTTGGTCCAGTAGGTCCGGTAGGTCCAGTAGGTCCAGTATTTCCTTGAAGACCGGTAGTTCCATCTAAATTAACATACCAGATATTTGCGGTAATCGTTCCAGTTATACTTGTTATATATATTCTTAAACTTCCAGTAATTTGATTATAAGTATCTATTTTTCCTTCAAGTGAGTTAAATATATTATGACTAAAAATAACATTTTGTCCAGCAGTATATGATAATTGTGTTCCAACTGTATATACTCTATAATTTCCAACAGAAAGAGATGCCAAATTTATTGTATCCGTCGATGTCGTTTTATATAAATCACCTTTTTTTCCTGTTGGACCAAGTAATCCAGTGTGCCCTGTATTTCCAGTGGGTCCAGTTCCTCCACGACCACCAGTAATTCCAGTCTCTCCTCGCGGTCCAGTATATCCCCTAATACCGGTTATTCCAGTAGGACCAGTTTTTCCAGTAGGTCCGGTTGCTCCGGTAGGTCCAAATGCGCCAGTAGGTCCAGTTTTTCCAGTCGGGCCAATTCTTCCAGTTAATCCATCTGGTCCAGTATATCCACGTATGCCAGTTGCGCCAGTTGAGCCAGTCGCCCCTTGATTTCCGTTCGGTCCAATGTTTCCGGTGTGTCCAGTTGCGCCAGTTGGACCACTATTTCCTCTATTTCCAGTTCTCCCTTGTTGTCCAGTTAATCCAATACCAGTTTGACCCGTATGACCTTTCGGTCCAGTATGTCCTCTTTTTCCAGTCGATCCGGTTGGTCCGGTTGGGCCAGTAGGTCCAGTTGAACCAGTATGTCCAGTATTTCCTCTATTTCCAGTTGGACCAATAATTCCTAAACCAGTCGGGCCGGTTGCGCCAGTTTCGCCGGTAGGTCCGGTTGCGCCGGTTGAGCCAGTCGGACCGGTTGCGCCAGTTGCGCCAGTTTGTCCAATAGGTCCACTCTTACCTTGATATCCCTTTGAGCCTTGTCGCCCTGTATAACCTATTGGACCAATCGGACCAGTTTTTCCAATATGTCCAGTCGCGCCAGTGTGTCCAGAGCCGGTTGGTCCAGTTGGGCCCTTTCTTCCAGTATGACCACTATATGTTCCAGTCGGACCAGTTGCGCCAGTTGGACCAGTTGCGCCAGTTGGACCTTTTCTTCCAGTTGGTCCTAATTGTCCAGTTGGTCCAATTGTCCCAGTTTGACCAGTCGAGCCGGTTGAGCCAGTAGGTCCAGTTGGACCACTTGGACCAGAACCAATAGGTCCAGTTGTTCCAGTAGCACCAGTCTGTCCAGTTGGACCAGTTGGACCAACACCAGTGGGTCCAGTTAAACCATTTTTACCTATTTGTCCAGTCGCTCCGGTAGGTCCAGTTGCCCCAAGACCCCTCGGTCCAGTTCGTCCCGTATTTCCTTGAACACCAGTTATTCCTTGAAACCCAACTCCTCCTCTTCTTCCAGTTGCGCCAGTTGGTCCAATTGCGCCAGTATCTCCTCTTAAACCCGTTCGACCAATCGGTCCAAAACCAGTTGCTCCCGTTTGGCCATGAGGTCCAGTTTCTCCATTTGGTCCAAATATAGTTTGACCAGTTGGACCCCGCTTTCCGGTAGGACCAACTCTTCCATTTGGTCCAGTTGACCCAATAATTCCAACTAATCCAGTATTTCCTACAGGTCCAGTTCTACCTTGACTACCGGTTATTCCAGCAGGTCCAGTTGGACCTAATCTTCCAGTCGCCCCAGTGTTTCCTCGTGGTCCAGTTGGCCCAGTTAATCCCGTTGGGCCAGTATGACCTTGTGGTCCAGTTTCTCCAACTTTACCGTTTTTTCCTACTGAACCTACTTGACCAGTTGCTCCTCCTGCTTCTCCTTGTGGTCCTTCTGGTCCAGTTCTTCCACGCTGTCCAGTCGTTCCTTTTTGTCCAGTTGGTCCAGTATTTCCAAGATATCCAACAAGTTGATTAATAGAACGTGATCCAGTGTGTTGTGGAAGAATAGAAAATGGAGATACGCTACAACCTTCGGGACCAGTTGGTCCAATTAACCCATTATTTCCAGTTGGTCCTCTTAATCCTGTTTGTCCAGTCGGTCCAATTTGACCAATATTTTTATTATCTATATTTTTTTTACTCATATATATAATCAATTCAGAAAAAAATGAAGCATTTTTTTCGATTAAAATAAAATTTACAAATTGTTACATGAAATTGAAACAGTCAGTTCAGTCGGACCTTGATTATAGTAGGAATCAGCTACAATTTCTAAACGGTTCGATAAAGTTGTCCCGCTCGTATTACTAACGACTAACTGACTCGAAGATGCGTTGTAATTTGATGAAAGACCATTTACGGTAGTAAAAAGACTTGTGCTTGTTGCTACTCCATACCATGTTATTCCATCATTTGATGTAGCAACTGTATTTAATCCACTTCCAACAGCTATCCATCGTTTTCCATCCCATGATACATCATTTCCCACACTAAAAATACTTGTACTTGTTGAAACTACAATCCATGATATTCCATCAGTTGAATAAGCGATTGGAGGACCCCCGAAACCAACTGCTACCCAACGCTCATTATTCCAAGCAATACCAAATCCTGCGGTTGTAAAAATAGTTGTTCCAAGACCTATCCATGTTAGACCATCATCTGAATAAGCAATTGAATTATTTACTACTCCAACTGCTACAAATCGTCTTCCATTATAAGCAATACCAGACGCAAATGATCCAAATATGTTTGTGCTTGTTCCAATAGCTGTCCAAGATATTCCATCAGTTGATTGAGCAATTGAGTTTGCTCCTTGTCCAACTGCTACCCATCGAGTTCCATTCCAACTAACATCTAACGAACCAATTGAAAAAATTAGTTGTCCAATAAGAGTCCAGTTAAGTCCATTATATGAATAAGCTATATTATTATTACCAAAACTATTATCTCCAACAGATACCCACATAGATCCATTCCATGAAACATTCCATCCAGAAAATGAAAATACAGTTGTTCCAAGTCCAGTCCATGTCAATCCGTCATATGAATATGCTATTGTGTTTGTTCCCTGACCAACAGCAACATACATAGTTCCATTCCAAGCACAACCTCGCCCCTTAGTCGAAAATATATTTGTCCCCAATCCACTCCATAATATTCCATCAGTCGTATAAGCAAGTGTATTTATTCCTTCTCCAAGTGCGATTGTTGGTTGTTGAATATACACAGTCGCGGGGGAGTTGAAATTTGAGGAAAGACCATAACAAACTGATGAAAAAATAATTACTCCTAATCCGGTCCAATTAATTCCATTTGACGAATACGCAAGTTTATTTGAGTTAGATTGACCACCTGCTATCCAATAAGTTCCATTCCAAGTAATTGACCATCCCCATTCAGCAGTGGTAAAAATAGTTGCTCCTGCACCAGTCCAATTAATTCCATTATATGAATAAGCAATCGTATTTGTTGTTCCACTTCCAACAGCAACAAACATTGACCCATTTGAAGCAACATCATAACCTACAGATGAAAAAATAGTAGTTCCTAATCCAATCCAATTAATTCCGTTGTATGAATAAGCGATTGTATTTGTTCCTTGACCAACCGCGACCCATATAGTTCCATTCCAAGTAATTCCACTTCCAGTCGAAGTGAAAATAGTTGTTCCCAATCCAGTCCAATTAAGTCCATTATATGAATAAGCAATTGTATTTGTTCCTGCACCAACAGCAACCCACATCGTTCCATTCCAAGCAACATCTTCTCCACCCGATGTCGCAGTAAAAATAATATTTCCTAATTCAGTCCAAATAATACCATTATATGAATAAGCTATTTTATTTGTTCCATTCCCAACAGCAACCCACATCGTTCCATTCCAAGCAATACCATTTCCTACTGCAAAAATATTAGTTCCTAATCCAGTCCAGTTTATTCCATTATATGAATAAGCGATTGAATTTGTTCCCCAGCCTACAGCAACCCACATAGTTCCATTCCAAGCAACATCTAATCCACGATCAGTAAAAAAATTTGTGCTTGTTCCGATGCCAGTCCATGTCAATCCATTATCATATGAATATGCGATTGAATTTGTTCCGAGTCCAACTGCTATTGTCATTTGTCGCGGGAATGTAAGTGTGTTCGGGCGCCTATTGTTGAAAGCAACGGCTCTTCCATATTGTGTTAAACTTGGAGAACCAGAAACATCAGTCCAATCAATTCCATTATATGAATATGATATTGTGCTTGGAGAACCAATAAAATTTCCAACACCCATTGCTATCCACATTGTTCCATTCCAATTAATATCATGAACACTCGAAAAAATATTTGTGATTGTTGATATTCTTAACCAATTTATTCCATCATATGAATACGCAATTGAATTTATTCCTATTCTTCCTCCGGCAACCCATATTGTTCCATTCCAACCCACGCAAAATCCGAGATCTCCAAATATTGTGCTTCCTATTCCAGTCCAATTAAGTCCATTATATGAATAAGATATTTCATTTGTTCCTTGTCCAACAGCAACCCACATTATTCCATTCCAAGCAATATCATAACCTATTGAAAAAATATTTGTGCTTGTTCCAATTCCTGTCCAATTGATTCCATTACTTGAATATGCGATTGTATTTGTTCCTTCCCCAACTGCGAACCACATATTTCCATTCCAAACAATAGAAGTTCCATAACTACTAAAAATATTAGTGCTTGTTCCAAGACCAACCCAATTAATTCCATTATATGAATAAGCAATTGTATTTGTTCCTTGACCAACTCCAATCCACATATTTCCATTCCATTCAACACCATTTCCTCTAATCGAAAAAATAGTGGTTCCTAATCCAATCCAATTAATTCCATTGTATGAATAAGCAATTGAATTTGGTCCTGAAGCAATACCTACCCACATATTTCCATTCCAAACAATACCACATTTAAGTTGATTATTTGTAAAAATGCTTGTGCTGAGTCCTGTCCAGTTCAGTCCATTATTAGAATAAAATATTGAATTAATATCAAGTCCAAAACCAACCCATCTATTCGGAATGGTATTACCAAATGTATATACTTGTTCAGAATTGAGGCTACTATTCAAACGCGCAACAATATTTGATGAACTTACTTTTTTATTGCTTGTATAGACAACCGCGCTTTTTTGTAGTGTTGTCATTGAATAATTTTGTGAAATATTTGAAACTTGTGAAGATGAACTATTACTAAATCCGGTTGGTCCTATAATTCCAGTTGGTCCAGTTGATCCAGTTGGTCCTGTTGAGCCAGTAGGCCCAGTCGCGCCGGTAGGTCCCGTCGAGCCAGTAGGCCCAGTTGGTCCAGTCATACCTGTTGGTCCAGTCATACCTGTTGGTCCTGTTGGTCCAGTTAGACCCATATTTCCAGTATTTCCAACTGTTCCAATTGAACCAGTTAGACCCGTATTTCCTCTATTTCCAGTAGAACCAATTGGTCCAGTTGGTCCAGTTGGTCCTGTTGGTCCAGTTGGTCCAAAGATTCCAGTAGGTCCAGTTGGTCCAGTCGGTCCAGTCGGTCCAGTTGGTCCAAAGATTCCAGTTGATCCAGTTGGTCCAGTATTACCACGAATACCAATTGGTCCAGTTGGTCCAGTTGGTCCAGTTGGTCCAGTTGGTCCAGTATTTCCAATATTACCATTAATCCCAGTTGGTCCAATTGGACCATTTTGACCAGTATGACCTTCTGGGCCAGTTGGACCAATTGGACCAGTATGTCCAGTAATACCAATTGAACCATCAAACCCAGTCGGACCAGTTGGTCCAGTATTACCAATTGTTCCAATCGAACCAGTTGGACCAGTAGGTCCAGTTAAACCAGTATTTCCTTGAATACCGGTAGAACCAGTAGCTCCTGTTGGTCCAGTGTGTCCATCGTTTCCTACTGGTCCAGTAGCGCCAGTTGGACCGGTGTGTCCATGACTTCCAACTGGTCCAGTCGCGCCAGTTGGTCCAGTGTGCCCATCACTTCCAGCGAGTCCAGTAGCGCCAGTTGGGCCAGTTTGCCCATCGCTTCCGGCGGGTCCAGTAGCGCCGGTTGGTCCAGTGTGTCCATTGCTTCCAGCGGGTCCAGTAGGACCGGTTGGACCGGTGTGCCCATCGCTTCCATGAAATCCAGTCGGTCCAGTTGGTCCAGTGTGCCCATCGCTTCCACGAAATCCAGTTGGGCCAGTTTGTCCGGTGTGCCCATCGCTTCCGGCGGGTCCAGTAGCCCCAGTTGGTCCAGTGTGCCCATCGCTTCCACGAAATCCAGTAGGGCCAGTTGGACCAGTGTGTCCATCACTTCCATGAAACCCAGTCGGGCCAGTTGGACCAGTGTTCCCATTACTTCCAATGGGTCCAGTAGGACCAGTTGGTCCAGTGTGCGCATCGCTTCCAACGGGTCCAGTAGCGCCAGTTAGACCGGTATGTCCATGACTTCCAACGGGTCCAGTAGCGCCAGTTGGACCAGTATGTCCATGACTTCCAGCGGGTCCAGTCGGGCCAGTTGGACCAGTGTGTCCATGACTTCCAGCCGGTCCAGTAGCCCCAGTAGGTCCAGTGTGTCCATCGCTTCCAGCGGGTCCAGTTGCGCCAGTAGGTCCAGTATGTCCATCGCTTCCAGCGGGTCCAGTAGGCCCAGTTGGTCCAGTGTGTCCATCTCTTCCGGCGGGTCCAGTAGCCCCAGTAGCTCCTGTTAGTCCATAATTTCCAGTATTACCAATATTTCCATTTGGTCCAGTATTTCCATCGGTTCCATTCATCCCAGTAGTTCCAGTTGGTCCAGTAGGTCCATAATTTCCAGTAGGACCAGTCGGTCCAGTTGTGCCAGTATGGCCATCTCCTCCATAAAATCCAGTAGGGCCAGATGAACCAGTAATTCCATAATTCCCAGTCGCGCCAGTAGCCCCAGTTGGCCCAGTATTCCCATGACTTCCGGCGAGTCCGGTGGCCCCAGTAGGTCCAGTATTCCCAAGACTTCCGGCGAGTCCAGTAGCCCCAGTTGGTCCAGTATTCCCAATACTTCCGGCGAGTCCAGTAGGCCCAGTGGCCCCAGTGTTTCCATTTCTTCCAGCGGGTCCAGTTGCGCCAGTAGGTCCAGTGTGTCCATCGCTTCCAGCGGGTCCAGTAGCCCCAGTAGCTCCAGTGTTCCCGTTGCTTCCAACGGGTCCGGTTATGCCAGTAGCTCCTGTGTTCCCAGTTATTCCTTGTGGTCCAGTTGCGCCAGTTGTTCCTATTTCTCCATTATTTCCATTATAACCGGTTATTCCTGCGGGACCAGTTGCCCCAGTAGCCCCAGTAGTTCCAGTAGCCCCATTTGAACCGGTGTATCCTTCGTTTCCAGTTGGACCAATCGGTCCAGTTGGACCAGTATTTCCAGTTGATCCAGTTGGTCCAGTTGGTCCAGTATTTCCAATTGACCCAGTATTTCCCCTTGGTCCAGTATTACCAGTATTTCCAATTGACCCAGTATTTCCGTTATTTCCAGTAGAACCAGTTAAACCATTCAATCCAGTTATTCCAGTTTGTCCAATTATACCAGTATTTCCTTGTGGGCCAGTTATTCCAATATTTCCTTGTGGCCCAGTATTTCCTTGTGGTCCGCTATTTCCTTGTGGTCCGCTATTTCCTTGTGGCCCAGTATTTCCTTGTGGCCCAGTATTTCCTTGTGGCCCGCTATTTCCCTGTGGCCCAGTATTTCCTTGTGGCCCGCTATTTCCTTGTTGTCCAGTATTTCCAGTATTTCCTTGTGGCCCGCCATTTCCTTGTGGCCCGCTATTTCCCTGTGGCCCAGTATTTCCTTGTGGCCCGCTATTTCCTTGTGGTCCAGTTATTCCGGTTGGACCTATTAATCCAGTTGGTCCAATATTTCCAGTAATACCTGTATCTCCATCCAAATTTACATTCCATATATTTGATGTTATATCTCCCTCAATAAAAGTTATATATACAGTTATACTACCAGTATTTGAATCATATGAATCAACTTTACCCTCAAAATAATTTATTGCGTTATTCATAAAAATAATTGCTTGACCTACTGTATATGATAATCCAGCGCCAATAGTATATGTTTGATATGTTCCAATTGTAAGAGACAATAAATTAATTATATTTGATGACGATGTTTTATAAATATCTCCAATAATACCGGTTGGTCCAGTAGCCCCAGTTGCTCCGGTTGGTCCAGTATTTCCAGTATAACCGATCGGTCCAGTTTTTCCAGTATAACCAACTGGACCATTATAACCAAACGGACCAGTTTTTCCAGTTGGGCCAGTATTTCCTCTTATTCCAGTAGCCCCTGTTCTTCCAGTTGAACCCGTCGGCCCAGTTGCTCCACCGTTTCCAAGAATACCAGTTGGACCAGTTGGACCCGTTGAACCAAATATTCCGGTTGGACCATATTGACCAGCATTTCCATGAATTCCAGTTTGTCCAGTAGGTCCAGTCATCCCAGTTGCGCCAGTCGGACCTCCAAAGCCACGAACCCCAGTATTTCCACGTGGTCCAGTTTCACCATACATATCTGGTCCAGTAGCACCAGTCTCTCCAATAAATCCACGTGGTCCAGTTCTTCCAGTTGGCCCGCTTACTCCATTTGGTCCTTTTAAACCAGTCGGACCAGCATAACCATCAATTCCAGTTTTTCCAGTTATACCTTCACCACTCGGACCAGTTTTTCCAATAGGTCCTTTGGGTCCAATCTCCCCAGTAGGACCAGTAGGCCCAGTAGACCCAATAGGTCCAATATCTCCTATTTTTCCAGTTGCTCCGGTTATTCCATCTATTCCAGTAGGTCCAGTTCTTCCAGTAGAGCCTTCTCTTCCAGTTGCGCCAGTCTCTCCTTGTGGTCCAGTCGCTCCTAAATCATTTGGTCCAGTATTTCCGCGAATACCAGTCGCCCCATAAGTTCCTGTTGGTCCAGTTTTTCCTCGACTACCCGTATGTCCAGCATTTCCATGTGGTCCAGTAGAGCCGGTAGGTCCAGTTATTCCTTGTGGTCCAGTCGCACCAGTATTTCCTTGTGGTCCAGTTTCCCCAGTTATTCCAATTTTTCCAATCTTATTTGGACCAGTCGGACCCTGATTCCCTTGAATACCTTGTGTCCCAGTATGTCCAAATCCAGTAGGTCCAGCACGTCCAGTTGCGCCAGTTATTCCTTGCGAACCAGTTTCGCCAGTTGGCCCTCTTCCTTTCGGTCCCGTTTTTCCTTGTGGTCCAGTTTCTCCCGTTGGTCCAGTTGCACCGGTAATACCAGTCGGTCCATTTATTCCTTGACTACCAGTAGGACCAGTATGTCCTTGAAGACCAGTCGCCCCAGTATTTCCAAAACCATTTGCACCCGTTGCTCCTTGTGGTCCAGTCGGTCCTTCTGATCCTGTTGTTCCTCTTCCTATAAGACCAACCTTTCCAGTATGACCGCGAGCGCCAAAATAACCAGTTCTTCCAGTAGGTCCTCGTTTCCCACTTGAACCAGTTTCTCCTCTAATACCAGAGATACCAGTTGAACCTATTGCGCCAGTTCCGCCAGTAGGACCAGTAGGACCAATCACACCAATTGCCCCAATTCTACCAGTATTTCCTTCTATTCCTTTTGGGCCACTTATTCCAGTATGACCTATTCTCCCAGTTGAGCCAGTCCTTCCTATTTGACCAGTATTTCCTCCAATTTTTCCAGTTATACCTCTTCTTCCAGTATTTCCAAGTAATCCAGAATAACCTTCAAATCCAGTAGGGCCAGTATGTCCAGTTATACCAGTTGATTTACCACGAGGACCTTGTGGTCCAGTTGACCCAGTAGGTCCAGTAGGTCCAGTTGGTCCTCTTAATCCAGTTGTTCCTATTGGACCAATCTCTTTATTATTTATATTATTATTCATATATAATAAATTCAGAAAAAAATAAAGCATTTTTTTCGATTAAAATAAAATTTACAAATTGTTTGATGTTATTGAAACTGTCAGTTCAGTCGGACCTTGATTATAGTAGGAATCCGCTACAATTTCTAAACGGTCCGATAAAGTTGTTCCACTCGTATTGCTAACGATTAATTGGCTTGAAGATGCGTTGTAATTTGTAGAAAGACCATATCCAACACCAAAAAGACTTGTGCTTGTTGCTACTCCATACCATGTTATTCCATCATAAGATGTTGCTACACGATTTGTAGTCCCTTCTCCAACTGCTATCCAGCGTCGTCCGTCCCAGCAAACATCATTTCCACCAGTATTAAAAATGCTTGCGCTTGTAGAAATACTTGTCCATGTTATTCCATCAGTTGAATGTGCAATTGGGGGGCCTCCAACACCAACTGCTACCCAACGCTCATTATTCCAAGAAATCGCAT
>VFQS010002634.1_pt1 | contig 14461 bp, 8 predicted proteins | sample 3512361 | NCBI WGS metagenome assembly VFQS01 (sample SAMN10412375, study PRJNA504923) | tailings metagenome | isolation source: Relicate 1 Philex TSF3 active mining | place: Philippines
CTAGCTAAGCGAAATGTGTAAATTCTGTAAGGAATAGACCTCGAGCAAGTCCTTCGCCCGCATCCCTTCCATCACCGCACGTGCTGCACTAATCGTGGTGTAGTAGGTCACCCCATTAGCCTGGGCCGTGGTTCGGATCGAGCGAGAGTCTGCAATCGCGTTTCGGGTTTCATCCACAGTGGTAAACACCAAGGTGATCTCACCATTTTTAATCATATCCACAATATGCGGACGACCCTCTTTCACCTTGTTCACCACCGATACCGGAATATTCGCTGCGGCAATGGCTGCGGCAGTGCCTTTAGTAGCAACCATCGGAAAGCCCATCTCGTGCAAGAGCTTGGCCACCACGACAGCGAGTGGCTTATCGCCATCTTTCACGGTCAACACTACATTACCGCTCTTGGGTAATTTGATCCCCGCCGCCAACTGTGATTTGAATAAGGCCTCCCCAAAGGTTTTACCAACTCCCATCACCTCACCCGTGGAGCGCATCTCAGGACCTAAGATTGGATCAATACCTGGGAACTTGTTAAATGGGAACACCGCCTCTTTAACCGAGTAGTACGGAGGAATCACCTCCTCCATAATGCCCTGCTGATCCAGACTTTGACCGACCATGCAGCGCGCGGCAATCTTCGCGAGTTGCAGGCCGGTTGCTTTTGATACATAAGGCACGGTGCGTGATGCACGAGGATTGACCTCGAGAACAAAGATGGTGTCTTTGCCGTCGCTTTGCTGAATGGCAAATTGCACGTTCATTAAACCAACCACATTCAGACCCTTGGCCATCGCCGCAGTCTGACGCTTAAGCTCAGCAACGGTCTCTTTGGATAACGAGTATGGCGGCAATGAGCAGGCCGAGTCACCGGAATGCACACCCGCTTGTTCGATGTGTTCCATCACACCACCAATGAACACGCGAGTTCCATCGGAAATGCAATCCACATCACACTCAATCGCATCATTTAAGAAGCGATCTAACAATACGGGCGAGTCATTCGATACCTTGACGGCCTCACGCATGTAACGCTCGAGATCACGGCCATCGTGCACGATCTCCATCGCCCGACCACCCAATACATAGGAAGGACGAACCACCAAGGGGTAGCCAATTTCTTCAGCAAGCTTGAGTGCTTCATCTTCAGCGCGCGCAGTGCGATTGGGCGGTTGACGTAATTTGAGGTCATGTAAAAGCTTTTGAAAGCGCTCCCGATCCTCAGCGGCATCGATCATGTCGGGCGAAGTGCCAATAATCGGTACGCCATTGGCCTCAAGATCCAAAGCAAGCTTCAGTGGGGTCTGACCACCGTATTGCACAATCACGCCCTTGGGTTTCTCCTTAGCCACAATCTCGAGCACATCCTCTAAGGTGAGAGGCTCAAAGTACAAGCGATCGGATGTGTCGTAGTCGGTAGATACAGTTTCTGGATTGCAGTTCACCATGATGGTTTCGTACCCATCGTCGCGCATCGCAAGCGCTGCATGCACGCAGCAGTAATCGAACTCGATGCCCTGACCAATCCGGTTAGGTCCACCGCCAAGCACCATGATCTTCTCGCGCTGCGTAGGCTGCGACTCGCACTCGCCATGCTCTGCTTCATAGGTCGAGTACATGTATGCCGTATTGGTTGCAAACTCAGCTGCGCAGGTATCGACCCGCTTGTAGACGGGGAATACGCCATGGCGATGACGTGCTTGACGCACTGCCGTCGCATCGGTTTTCAATAACTTGGCGAGACGCTGATCTGAAAATCCTTTTTGCTTTAAGAACCGCATCTCCGCCGCACTAAGGCTAGGCAGGGTGTGCTCTTTAACCGCATTCTCAATCTCAACGAGCTCTTCAATTTGCTCCAAGAACCATGGATCAATTTTGGTTTCTTCAAATACCTCATCAATCCCCATGCCCATGCGGAAGGCATCGGCCACATACCAAATCCGATCCGGACCTGGCTCACCAATCTCAGCAATGATGTCCTCGAGGTCGGTGGATTTCTCATCTAGGCCATCGACACCTACTTCAAGACCGCGCAAGGCCTTTTGGAATGACTCTTGGAAGGTCCGGCCAATCGCCATCACCTCACCCACGGATTTCATTTGGGTGGTTAAGCGTGGATCGGCCTCACGGAACTTCTCAAAGGCAAAGCGTGGGATCTTGGTCACGACATAGTCAATGCTGGGCTCAAACGATGCTGGCGTGGCACCCCCCGTAATATCGTTTTGCAACTCATCTAAGGTATAGCCCACCGCTAATTTGGCAGCGACCTTGGCAATTGGAAAACCCGTGGCCTTCGATGCAAGCGCGGATGAGCGTGAGACCCGTGGGTTCATCTCAATCACGATCATGCGGCCATCAACTGGATTAATCGAGAACTGCACGTTCGAGCCACCGGTATCTACCCCAATCTCACGCAAAACCGCGATCGAGGCATTACGCATGATTTGATACTCTTTATCGGTGAGTGTTTGTGCGGGAGCCACCGTGATCGAATCCCCGGTATGCACGCCCATCGGGTCTAAATTCTCAATCGAGCAAACGATGATGCAGTTATCGGCACGATCGCGTACCACCTCCATCTCAAACTCTTTCCAGCCTAAGAGCGATTCCTCAATTAATAACTCACGCGTTGGCGATAAATCCAGACCACGTTTACAAATCTCTTCAAACTCTTCGCGGTTATAAGCAATACCACCGCCCGATCCGCCCATCGTGAACGAGGGCCGAATCACCACCGGAAATCCCGAGCTTCCCGTTTCTGCCTGAATGCGTTGCTGAACCGCAATCGCCTCGTCCATCGAATGCGCAATCCCAGACTTTGCCGATCCCAAACCAATCTTGGTCATCGCGTCTTTAAACTTCTGACGATCCTCAGCTTTGTCAATCGCTTCCGGGGATGCACCAATGAGCTCGCAATTGTATTTTTTGAGGACGCCATGGCGATGCAAATCAAGAGCGCAGTTCAGCGCAGTCTGGCCACCCATGGTGGGCAAAATCGCATCGGGCTTCTCGGTAGCAATAATGCGCTCAACGACTTCCCAAGTAATCGGTTCGATGTAGGTCACATCGGCCATCTCCGGATCGGTCATGATGGTCGCTGGATTACTGTTCACCAGAATGACGCGATAGCCCTCTTCACGCAAAGCTTTACATGCTTGCGCACCTGAGTAATCAAACTCGCAAGCCTGTCCAATCACAATCGGACCAGCACCAATAATCAAAATACTCTGAATGTCGGTACGCTTTGGCATTAGCGAGCTCCTTGGCCAGCGGCATTCATGAGGTGCATGAAGCGGTCAAATAAATAGGCAATGTCATGTGGGCCTGGGGAAGCCTCTGGGTGCCCCTGAAAACAAAAGGCTGGCTTATCTTTCCAGGCGAGACCCTGCAAGGATCCATCAAATAAGGAAATATGTGTGACCCGCAAATCATCGGGCAAGGTCTTTGCGTCGACTGCAAAGCCATGGTTCTGTGAGGTGATCGCCACCCGACCACTGTCTAAATCTTTTACAGGATGGTTCGCACCGTGGTGCCCAAACTTCATCTTCAAGGTCTTCGCACCCGCAGCCAAGCCCATGATCTGATGACCTAAGCAAATGCCAAACGTTGGAATATTTTTACTAATAATGGTTTGAGCCGCACTAATCGCATAATCACAGGGCTCGGGGTCGCCAGGGCCGTTGGATAAAAATACGCCATCGGGCTTTAAGGCCAACACTTCAGCCACCGGAGTTTTGGCGGGTACAACCGTCAATGCACAACCCCGCTCAGCCAGCATGCGCAAAATATTGCGTTTGACACCAAAGTCATAGGCCACAACACGCTTCGTTGGGTTCTTCATGATTCTGAATGCGGGCTTACCATGCTCACCATGCAACTGCCACTCACCTTCTTGCCACTCATAGGCAGTATTGGTGGTAACCACATGCGCCAAATCGAGACCTGCCATTCCAGGAAATGCCTTAGCTAGGTTTAGAGCACGCTTGGCAAGCGCTTCTACATCATCGCCGATCTTCCCAGCGACAATGGCGCCTGATTGAGCACCGCGGTCACGCAATAAACGCGTTAGCTTGCGGGTATCAATACCGGCAATACCAGGGACTTTAGCAGTGCGCAAATAATGATCGAGACTGTCTTCGGCTCGAAAGTTCGAGACACGTGCAGACAAATCTTTAATGATGAGGCCGGCAGCGTAGATTTGTGCTGACTCAGCGTCTTGGGCATTAACGCCCACATTGCCGATATGCGGATAGGTTAAGGTGACAAGCTGGCGTGCGTAGCTGGGATCGGTGATGATTTCTTGATAACCCGTTAATGCGGTATTGAAAACAACCTCACCACTGGTCTCACCAGGAGCGCCGATACTTTGACCAGAAAAAATAGAGCCATCAGCAAGAGCTAAAACAGCGGGGGGAAAGGAAGGAAGCAAGGGCGACAAACAATCTCCAATACCCTGTTGCCGTCCAACACTTTTTGCCCCAAAAGACATACCCGAGGCGAAATTGCGGGGAGGTAAGTGTCTTTAAGCGCTAGGGCAAATTATTAGTTACTGATAGGCGTAATGATACCAGTTCTCTGCGCCTCACCCTACCTTCACGCAAAACGGTTTACTTTGCCCGGCTACTTTCCAATCACCTGTTTGATCTGCGCTAGAACCGATTGATCTTCCATCGTACTGATATCCCCGGGATCGCGCCCTTCCGCAACTGCTTGCAATGCCCGGCGCACAATCTTGCCCGAACGCGTCTTTGGTAATGCACTTACTAAATACACGCGCGCGGGTCGTGCCACCGCACCCAATTGCGAATCAACGGTCTTCATGACCTCCGCTTCCATATTGGTCGTTTTGCTTGGATCTTTTGCAATCACAAAGCCGATGGCTACTTGCCCCTTGAGTTGATCCTCCACACCTACAACCGCCACCTCGGCGACATTGGCATGGCTTGAGATACTCTCTTCGATCTCGCGCGTCCCCAATCGATGTCCAGCGACGTTAATCACATCATCAGTGCGGCCCAAGATGAAGAAGTAACCGTCCTTATCTTTAATCGCCCAATCAAAGGTGGAATACACCATCTTGCCAGGCACGGTCTCCCAATAAGTTTTGATAAAACGCTGATCATCGCCCCATACCGTTTGCATGCATCCGGGTGGCAATGGCCCTTCAATAGCAACCACGCCCTTTTGATCTGGGCCCAACTCAGCACCGGTTGCTTCATCAAGGAGTTTCATGTTGTAGCCATAGACCGGCACGCCAGGTGAGCCAAATTTATGTGGCATTACCTCAACGCCTCGCTGAATCGCCAAAATCGGCCAACCGGTCTCGGTCTGCCAGTAGTTATCCACCACGGGCTTCTTCAGCGCATCATGAATCCATGAAGCTGTTGGCTCATCGAGCGGCTCACCAGCTAAGAACAAAGTCCGCAGTGTCGATAAGTTGTACTTACTGAGGAAAGCAGGATCCTGTTTTTTGAGTACCCGTACCGCCGTAGGGGCTGAGAACATCACCGACACCTTGTATTTCTCAACTAAGCTCCACCAAATACCTGCGTCAGGACGCAAGGGTGTGCCCTCGTACATGATGGTGGCCATGCCATTAATGAGTGGGCCATAGATGATGTAGCTATGCCCGACTACCCAACCAATGTCGGAGGTCGTAAACATGGTCTCACCCGGATTGCCACCAAAGATGAGGCGCATCGAGCTTGCCAGTGCAACTGCATACCCACCGGTATCGCGCTGCACCCCCTTTGGTTTGCCAGTGGTGCCCGAGGTATACAAAATATAGGAGGGATGGGTTGCATCGACCCACTCGACGGGAACCTTGGTGTTGAGATGCTTCTCACGCTCAGTGGCGTAATCCAAATCGCGATTGGCTACGGTGGTGTATTCCGAGAGACCGCGGTTCACAATCAATACCTTCTCAGGCTTGGCGGTTGATAGTGTGATCGCCTCATCGAGGAGTGGCTTGTAAGGAACTGCCTTGCCACCGCGCATTCCGGCTTCGGCAGTAATAATCATCTTGGGCTTCGCATCATCGATCCGGGAAGCCAAACTATGCGATGCAAATCCACCAAAGACCACTGAATGAATCGCGCCGATGCGAGTACAAGCGAGCATTGCAAAACAGGCCTGCGCAATCATTGGCATGTAGATCAAAACACGATCGCCCTTCTTCACACCGTTGGCTTGCAAGATCGCAGCCATCCGATTGACTTCATCATGCAGCTCTGCAAATGTATAGGCATGCTCCTGATTAGTTTCGGTGGAGACCGCAACTAGTGCGATTTGATTAGCGCGATCCTTTAAATGCCGATCAACGGCGTTGTGGCAAAGATTGGTTTGCCCGCCGACAAACCACTTGGCAAAGGGTGGATTGGAATAATCGAGGACTTGTGAAAACGGCTGATGCCAATCAACTAATTTAGCCTGCTCGGACCAAAATGATTTTGGATCCCGAATGGAGTTCTCATGAAATGATTTGTAGCCCGTACTCATCCTGCATTCCCTTCACAGCAAAAATAATCAATGGCTAGGGATTAAGGAGCCGTTTTTATACTGGCACTTACCCCAGAGCCGGAGGTAGTTCCAGTTTTCGCTGATTTTGTGGTGTTTGTCGATGGGGATTTTTGCTGAGTGCTTGCGGTCTTGGAGTTAGCAGCCTTTTTGGGGGCCGATTTATTTTTAGCACTCGCCTGGGCTGGCTTACTGGTCTTGGGTTTGGGAGGGATTGCCTTGTCGAGCTTCAATTGCCCATGCTCAGCCAGATACTCGGAAATATCCGACTCTTTTCCTGGGGGTTTGGGGACTAAAACGGTTGATCCTGCCCGAATCCGCATGCCGCGGGGGATGTTATTCACATCCCGGATGGTCTCGGGATTTAAAGCCAGTCGGCTTGCCAATTGCTCGGGGGTCTCGCTTTTAGTGACTTTCAATGCGGTCCATGACGATAAGGGCTTGGTATAGCTGGCCAGGTTCATTTGAAAGAGTTCAGCGCGTGCAAATGGCAAGAGCATTTGCTGATCGGTTGCTGCCAAGATCACGGGTTTATTAAATGCCGGATTGAGATTACGAAAATCCTCTAGGGACATCTCAGCCAATTGGGCAGCAACATCCACATCAATATCACGGGTCACATCAATCGCCACAAAATAGGGGTGGTTCTCAAGTTCGGGCAAGACGATGTTGTAGGCTGCAGGATTTTGCACAATATTTTTATAGGCCATCAACTTAGGCACATACTCACGGGTCTCGCGGGGCATCGTGAGGCTTTGATAATCTGTGGGCTTACGCTGGGCTTGATTGCGTTTAATCGCCCGGGCAACGTTCCCCTCGCCCCAGTTATATGCAGCTAGAGCGAGTTGCCAATCACCAAATTGTTTATACAGTCGCTGGAGATAATCCAGTGCCGCATTGGTTGATTGCAAAACATCGCGGCGCTCATCCCGAAATACATTCTGCGTTAACTTAAAGTCTTGGCCAGTTCTCGGCATGAACTGCCAGATCCCCATTGCCTTTGATGTCGACTTCGCCTCGGGATTGAAGGCGCTCTCAACAAATGGTAGTAGCGCAATCTCGGTGGGCATATTGCGACGGTTGACCTCCTCGACGATATAGAAAAGATAGCGCGAAGAGCGTGCCATCGAGCGATCAACGTAATCCGGGCGTTTCATAAGCCATTGGGTTTGCTGCTCGACCAAGGGGCTATCAAGTTCAGGAAGCGCAAAGCCTTGACGAATCTGGATCCAAAGATCATTCGAGGGCGCCATGATGCTACTTACCGATTGCTTACTAAGATCCACGCGTGGTGCTTTAGCGGCGCGCGGATCACGCCGCGAATCAGTGCTTGAAGACCACTCGGGCGAAGTACTAGCACAACCGCTCAGCACTAGAACAATTACGCTGGCAATGAGTAAAAGTAAGCGGCGCATCATCTTAGAAGCGATCCTTCCATGCCCGCACGACTGCTAAAACCTCGGCAGGACTTTTAAGGTCTTGCCCAATTTGCGCACGCGCAGCGGCAATCACTGGGGTTTGATCACAACGCATGAATGGATTGACCCGCTTCTCATGGCCAATCGTAGTGGGAACCGTGGGTTGATTGCGCTGACGTAAGGCATCGGCCGTTTGTGACCACTCGATTAAGGCTGAATTGTCTGGCTCAACCGCGAGTGCGAAACGAATATTGGATAAGGTGTACTCGTGGGTGCAATACACCAAAGTGTCAGGGGGTAAAGCTAAGAACTTTGCTAGTGAGCTCGACATTTGGGTGGGTGTGCCTTCAAAAAGCCGCCCGCAGCCTGAAGCAAAGAGGGTGTCGCCACAGAATAATTTTGGGGTCTGTCCGGCGTTATCCTCGCTGCGAGCTACATAAGCGATGTGACCCAAGGTATGCCCCGGGACCTCCAAGACCTGGAGTTGGATCTTAGGTGCATCAAATGTTACGGTATCACCCTCAAAGAGTGCATGACTGCGCAAGGCAATATCCTCGCCAGCGGGGCCATACACTGGGACCGAGAGTCCGCCTTGGCTTGCCCACGCGAGGATCTCCGGCAATCCACCAATATGGTCAGCGTGGTAATGAGTGATTAGAATTCCGGTAAGGCGCAAGTTCTGTTGAGTGACATAATCAATCGCTGGCTTTGCTTCACCAGGGTCAACCAAAATAGCCGACTGTTGATCGTGAATGCACCAGATGTAGTTGTCGGTAAAGGCAGGTATGGGCCACACTTGTAATAAGGAATTTGAAACCATGGCAACACCTTAGGACACAAGATAATCCGTCTATGATACCAACGACCCCACCGAACGTGCAGACCGATACTCCGCCCGAGAGTTCGTGGGAGACGTGGCTGCAATCGCCTCCAGGCCAATATATTCTCAAATCGGAGCAAGAGCTCTTTAATCAAGCGGTTGTCGATGTGTTTGGCTATTACGCCTTGCAAATTGGTTTACCGCAAATCAATACTCTCGCAGAAAATCGGATTTCACTGAAACTGATGTTGCTTCCCCATGGGATTGCGAAAGCCGATGGCGATCTGCCCTATCAACCGATTGAAGGGATTCCGGAGGAATTACCATTTGCTGATCAATCCATTGATTTAGTGGTGCTGCCGCATGTCTTGGAGTTTGCCCAAGATCCGCACCAGATTCTGCGCGAGGTCGATCGCGTCTTAATGCCCGAGGGCCGCGTTGTGATCTCCGGTTTTAATCCGGCGAGCCTTTGGGGCTTGCGGCAATATGCAGGACGATTAATTGGTAAAAACTATTTACCGCGTGAGGGTCAGTTCCTAAGTTTGCTGCGTGTAAAGGATTGGTTGAAATTACTAGACTACTCCCTTGATCGTGGTCACTTTGCATGCTATCGCCTACCGTTGCGCAAAGAGAAAAATATGGTCCGCATGGCCTTCCTTGAAAAAATGGGTAATCGCTGGTGGCCGATCTTTGGTTCGGTCTTTTTAATCTCAGCCATTAAGCGCCATCCGGGCACCCGTTTGGTGGGGCGCGTTCCCAAACAAGCTTTGGCGCTTCCACAGCTCAATCCGGCTGCTCAGCAAACTTCCCACAAAGTTACCGAAGAGGTATAAAGAGCGTATGAGCAAACCCCACATCACGATCTATACCGATGGTGCTTGCAAAGGTAATCCCGGCCCTGGTGGCTGGGGAGTGGTGCTGCGATCGGGTGCGCATGAGAAACACTTGCATGGGGGCGCTCATGACACCACCAACAATCGCATGGAAATTAGTGCGGTGATCCACGCACTCAAGGCGCTCAAGCAAGCCAGCGTGGTCGATCTCTATACCGACTCCCAATACGTCCAAAAAGGAGTGAGTGAGTGGCTTGCCGGTTGGAAGGCCCGGGGATGGAGGACAGCAGACAAATCCCCGGTCAAGAATGTCGACCTTTGGCAAGAGCTCGATGCCCTTTTACCCCTTCATCAGATTCAGTGGCACTGGGTCCGTGGCCACAACGGTCACCCCGGGAACGAACTGGCTGATCAACTCGCCAATCAAGGTGTGGAAGCCTTTTTATCCAATAACTGATCTGCGCCCCACCTAGGCTTGTGAGAGAATGCTTTAACTCTTTAAATAACAAAGCAATTTAGACTAGCGCTGTGACCAAACCTCCATCCTTTATTGCCCGAGTCAAACAAACCATCATGGCCTGGGGTTGCCAACTGGTCACCCGACTCCAGAAAATTGACCTCAAGCAATTTGCGGCGTTTCTGATCAAGCGCAAATGGTGGGTCGTTGCAATTGTGGTTTTGGTTTATGCAGGCAATAAAGCCTACGATCATTTTTTTCCACCCGAAAGTAAACGTGGTGGGCCACAGACAGTTACCACCCTGGTCCTCGAAAAACAAGACATCCCCATCATTATTGAATCAACTGGAACCGTTGTGGCAGCCAATATTGTGGATGTCCGTCCGCAGGTGAGCAACGTGGTCAAAGAGATTCATATTAAAGAAGGTCAAGAGGTCAAGAAGGGGCAACTCCTCTTCACCTTAGACGATCGCAATGATCGCGCCAATTACGATAAAGCCAAAGCCGTAGCTGATGATGCACAACGTCAATTACAACGTGCCAAAGAGCTGGTGGCTCAAAACTTTATTTCTAAGGCAGGCTTAGATACTGCCGAAGCCAATGCCAAATCCGCTGCCGCTACTGCACGTGCTGCTGAGGTGCAACTCTCCTTTGATTACATTCGCGCACCGATTGATGGGCGTGCGGGCATTATTAATGTATTCCCTGGCTCCTTGGTGGCACCAGGCAATATTGTGACCACAGCCTCCAGCTCCACCGCAACCACTGCCTTGGGTGCGATGGTGACGATCACTCAGCTAGACCCCATCAATGTCCAATTTATTGTGGGCGAGGACAATATTCCGCTGTTGATGCAAACGGATTCTGCCAACTTGAAAGTGTCGGTTACCGTAGGCGATAACCGCACCCAGGTCTACGAGGGTAAGGTCTTAGTGATTGATAATCAGGTCGATCCGGCGATTGGGGCAGTAAGGGTGAAGGCACAAATTGCCAATGACAAACGCACTCTATTACCGGGACAATTTGCTCGAGTCAAACTCGAAGCCAATACCTTAAAAGACGCTATTTTGGTTCCATCCCAAGCGGTGGTGATTAATCCGCGTGGGCGCTTTATCTATGTGGTAGGGGCTGAAGACAAGGTCAGTCTCAAACCTATTAAAGTGAGCTATGAGTATCAGGGCAAAGCCGCGATTACTGGCGTTGAGGTTGGTGAGCGTGTGGTGATCGAAGGTAAACAAAATCTGCGCCCCGGCACCAAGATCCGAGAAAATAAAGTGACGCCTGCAAAGCCCGCTGACGCCCCCAAACCCGAATCCAAACCCGCTGACAAAAAATGACGCTCTCTGAGCTTTGTATCCGACGGCCCGTCATGACCGTCCTACTCTCAGTGGTGACGGTGATTGCTGGTGCGGTAGCGTACACTCGCATCCCGGTTGCGGCCTTGCCTAGTTTTAATACGCCGGTGATCTCTGTATCAGCTTCATTACCAGGTGCCTCGCCAGAAAATATGGCGTCCTCGGTCGCTCTACCGCTCGAGAAAGAGTTCTCGACCATCGACGGCATTTCAGTGATTAGCTCGACTAATTTCTTGGGTACAACCAACATCACCCTGGAATTTAATAATGATCGTGACATTGATAAAGCCGCGGTCGATGTGCAAGCGGCATTGTTGCGAGCCCAGCGCCGCCTACCGATCGAGATGACCGTGCCGCCATCCTATCGTAAGGTTAATCCTGCCGATGCACCGGTCCTCATCATCGGCATGACCTCGCCGTCGATGGATTTATCTGAGCTCAATGATTACGCAGAGAACCTGATTTCTCCAACCCTGTCGACCATTGATGGCGTGGCTCAAGTGATTGTATATGGCATTAAACGCTACGCCATTCGTGTTCAAGCGCGACCTGACTCCTTGGCAACGCACAACCTCACGATGGAAGATCTCTCGATCGCGATTAATAAAGCCAACTCCAATACACCAGTCGGTGTTTTAGAGGGACCTCGGCAGTTATTAACCATTTATGCCAACAAGCAACTGGTCACTGCCTCTGACTTTGCCAACCTCATCATTGCCCAAAAAAATGGCTTACCGATTTATCTACGCGATGTTGCCGATGTGGTTGAGAGTTATGAAAACGTTCGTACACTAGCAACTACAAATGGTGATCGCTCGATTGCGCTAGCGATTCAGCGCCAGCCCAATGCCAATACGGTCAAGGTGGTGGATGCGGTAAAGGCGATGATCCCGCAGTTTGAGAAGCAACTCCCAGCCTCGATCAAACTCACACTGATCAATGATCGCTCTTCCTCAATTCGGGAGGCAATTGCTGACGTCAACTTCACTCTGGCATTAACCGTGGCTTTGGTGGTGCTGGTGATATTCCTGTTCCTCAAACACCTCTCAGCCACCATCATTCCATCCCTAAGCCTGCCTATTTCCCTGATTGGCGCCTTCTTCCTGCTCTACTTCATGGGCTACAGCTTAGATAACGTGTCGCTCTTGGGGATTACCTTGGCGGTGGGTTTGGTGGTTGATGATTCCATTGTGGTGCTTGAGAACATCGTGCGGTATGTCGATCAGGGCATGAGCCCCCTGAAGGCTGCTCTGAAAGGAAGCCGTGAGGTCGGATTTACCATCATCTCAATCTCTCTATCCTTGGTGGCAGTCTTTATTCCCCTTTTCTTCATGGAGGGCCCAATTGGACTCCTCTTTCGTGAATTTGCTGTCGTAGTTTCACTCGCCATCTTGGTTTCTGCTGTGGTATCACTCTCCTTGGTACCGATGCTTTGTAGCCGTTACCTACCAAAACCTGGCCAGCTTGCTCGTGAATATGCAATTAACAGTCACTTTGATCGTTGGTTTAATTGGACCCAGAAGACCTATGTGCACTACTTGGATCTGGCCCTCGCAAATCGTAAGCAGGTTTTGTGGTTAGCTGTTGCAACCTTTGTCATTACCATTGCGATGTTCATCTATACCCCAAAAGGATTTTTCCCGGAAGAGGATATTGGACAAATCACGGCAACGACTGAGGCGGATCAAGATATCTCGTACAAGGCGATGCTAGAGCTGCAAGATCGCGCTGCAGAGATTGTGGCCAATGATCCGAATGTAGCAAGCTTTGTCTCGATTCTCGGAGGCGGTCTTAGTGCGGGTAGTAATACCGGGCGCTTCTTTATTGTGCTTAAGCCCCGCGACGATCGTGAGTCCATGACCAAGGTGCTCGAAGGCCTGCGAGTCAAGTTTAGAGAACTCCCAGGACTTCAGGTCTATATGCGACCGATTCAGAATCTGCAACTCGGGGGCCGATCTAGTAAGAGCCGTTATCAATTTACCTTGCAAAGCGTTGGCTTTGAAGGGGTCAATGAATGGTCTGAGAAGATGCTGGAGAAATTACGCAGCGATCCCCTTTTTCGGGATGTCACCTCGGACTCTCAATTGCGAGGCCTTAATGTACAAATTGATATTAATCGTGAGAAGGCGGCGCAAGCGGGGGTCACAATTGCAGACATTCGCCAGGCTTTGTATAACGCTTTTGGGCAGCGCCAGGTCTCCACCATTTACACAAGCGTCAACACCTATTACGTCATTTTGGAGACCGCGGAAGATCAACGCCAGTTTGAAACTGATCTCAGTAAAGTTTTTGTGCGAGGTCGTTCAACCAATCAACTGATTCCGCTCTCGAGTCTTGCCAGCTTTAAACGCACCATTGGTCCGACTGCGGTCAACCATCAAGGGCAGATTCCGGCGGTAACGCTCTCATTTAATCTGGCACCCGATGTCGCCCTCGGGCAAGCTACCGATGCGATTGAGAAATACGTCAAAGAGATTAAGCTACCTTCCTCCATCATTACGAGTTACGGAGGTGATGCAAAGGTCTTCAAAGGCAATCAGAGCGGCCAATTTATTCTGATTATTGCCGCACTCGCAGTGATCTATATCTTGCTCGGTGTTCTGTATGAAAGCTACATTCACCCCATCACCATTCTGGCTGGCTTGCCCTCTGCGGCGATCGGCGCACTGCTCTCTTTATGGATGTTTGGGATGGAACTCACCATCATTGCCACGATTGGTATTTTGATGCTCATCGGCATTGTTAAGAAAAATGCTATCTTGATGATCGACTTCGCACTCGAGGCCCAACGTAAACAAGGGATGAGTCCTACTGAAGCAATCCGCTCAGCATGTATCTTGCGCTTTCGGCCCATCATGATGACCACCCTCACTGCAATCGTGGGCGCCCTCCCATTAGCACTCGGAATTGGTGCCGGTGCTGAGTTACGTCAGCCCCTAGGCGTAAGTGTGGTGGGCGGCTTGTTCCTGTCCCAGTTTGTGACCCTCTTCATCACTCCGGTCATTTATCTATATTTGGATCGCTATGCTGGGCGCGGACCTCTTGAGATACCCCCAGAAGATCT
>VFQS010002637.1_pt1 | contig 14454 bp, 9 predicted proteins | sample 3512361 | NCBI WGS metagenome assembly VFQS01 (sample SAMN10412375, study PRJNA504923) | tailings metagenome | isolation source: Relicate 1 Philex TSF3 active mining | place: Philippines
TTCACGCTCAATACCACCGTATATCTGTCTGAATGTGATTCCCTTACTTTCTTCATATGTTGATTTATATTGGTCCGCAAACCATTGGTGTACAGATTCGTTCGGTAACTCCATATCTATTAAATTACCAATTAATCTTAAATGGTAAGAATCATAATCAAATTGAATTAAGAAGTTTTCATCGCCTGCAATAAACGAATCACGTATACCAGTATTTTTGTTCAATGCTGAATAATTTACACCACCGTGTCTATTAGATGGTCTACCTGTGACAGTATACGGGTTATATTCTGTATATACCTTGTTATCTTTTGTTAGATGATTAAATCTACCTGTATTTTTTATATATCCAATTCGATCAACAATCAAACCTGCAGTTTCTATTTTGGATAGTGTGGGTATGTATACAGAACTATACCATTTTATAGCATCACTTATTTCCAAATTTGGGTTTACATAATCTACAACTTTTGACATAATATCGTATAACTTTAAAATAGGTATAGATTTTACAATATTGGTATCATAACCCAACGAACTATAAAATGAAAATATAGATGTGAATTCCGATTTCCATTCAAATTTATAACTACCCGTAAATTCGTTTCGTGACAAAAATATTAAAGAATCAGCATCTATTGTGTTTTGTAAATCAAATTTAAATAATAGTGATTTTAAATTAAATACTATTTTTTGTTGCTCTGATCCTTCTAGTATACTCTTTACAACATTATAATTTTGATTTGCACAATCTATATGTTCTAATGATAGTATATAATTTATACTATTGCATCTTATAAATAAAAATGATAAATCGCATCGTATCGGGTGATACTGATGATCCACCCATACTGGAAAAACGACAGATGGGTGGGAGTTAAAATCATTTTTAAATGAAGTGAGTTGGTATTCGGTTTCTATTATTATCATATATTAGGTGTAATATATGAAAATTAAACTTAAAAGTCAATTTCTTTATAAAACTGAGATAGGTTAAGTAGATATAAATTCAAGTTTGGTATTACCTTCATTCCTTCAATTATAGATTTTCTATTAGCAATCTCAACATCTGCTCTTTCTGCTTTTGATATTTTCCAATCAATACTTACAGTTATAAAAAATGGGTGGTTATAATATTGGGTTAAATCTCGTTCACTAACTTCATATATAGGATATGATGTATTATTAACTTTTGTGACAAAGTGACGAGTGATATAAGATCTCATATAATCCGCATCAGTGGGGGATGGTACAAATGTTTTAATTTTCGTATCATCTGTATCTAAATACACATCAATTTGAGTTTTATACAATGTTTTATATTTTTCCAATGATGAGTTTAACATTATAGTTATTATTCATGTGTTGGTCTAAATCTTGCTTCCACGGTAGTCTCCCATGTATTTCCATTTACATTGTGTGTTATTTCCGATATTTGAAAAATACCAGTATCTCTAAATTTTTCTAATGTATCTCCTAATTTAAATGAATGTCCAAACTCAAACCCACCAATACCCATTACCGTAAAATTTACATTAACTGGTAGTAGTGGTCCTAGTGTATTTGCTAATCCACCCGATGTATTTGTCGTATCAAATCCTCTAATGGAATCTAAAATTGCAGTATCTGAGTATGTAGCTACATATAATTCACGAGTTTGAACTAACTGAATTGCATTACCATTTCTACGTTTTATTGCAGCAGGGTCATAGTGTTTTAAATAAATTCCTGCTTTTTTTATGAATTCTAGTGCATTCTTTGCTATTAGTTCATCATCACTCGGTGTTGTTGAGGGATTCGATGGTTGTGTAGCTGCAGTATTACATGGGTCCCCCAATCCCTTTTCAATAAAAGTGTATATTTTATCTTCTAAATTGGATCCCCATAATGTTGGGTGTATAGGTGGTAAGTGTGGATTTAACTTTGGTCTAAAATTAATACCACCCGGTGTTGTTTTTTCAACTGATGCTCTTTTTGCTATAATTTGATTCTTCATTGCTGCTGGAATATCAAAATTCATTGATAGCTCTTTAAATACAGATTTAACTCCAGTTGAATAAAATGTTGGAAACTTCGGTTTTTCAAATCTATTAAAGTTCATATCCACAACACTTAAAATTAAGTTTCCATTATTATCTAAACTTTCAACAACTTGAAAATCCCATAAATTGTTAACTGCACTAGACATACCATTTAACATTTCTAGTAATGCATCTTTTGCTAAAATACCAGGTCGTTTGAGTACATCCATTGCAAAATCAAAATTAATATACAAATTATGTAACCATCCCCACGTATCTCTTTCTGCTGCATAATCCGTCCCATTTACACTGGTTTGTAACGGTACTGTTGATGGAAATTCTATATAAGGGTGTGTTGCATCTACATTTATGTCTGGATTTGCTGTAACTGAACTAAGATAGTTCGTTAAATCAACGTATCTAATATCAACTGTTGGGTTTGTTTGAACTGGTGTTGTAGTTCCAGTTGCCTTATTATTACCATATTCAACGTGTACTGATGCTGGATTTCTTGTTGCATCTGTAAAATTTACTTCTAACCCAAAATCTGGTACATTTTGACCCAAAATGACCAATTTACTTTTATCTGTACTAAATATTCGTTTGTGCGCAGTTATAGGTACCCATTCTGTATTTATCCTCAAACTAACATTTCCACCATCTGCTAAATTTAAACCTTTTTTAAGATTATATGGTAATGTTTCTACAATTCTAATTAACTCATTGAATCTTATAAAACGTTCACCATCTACCAAAGTTTCATCTCCAATATTAACACCTGCTAACGTAGCACCGCTCGGCCCGAATCCGAAAAAGTTTGATAGAGAACCCCACACTCCTAATCTATTCATCTCTTCCAATGCAGATTCATTAAACCCAATTAAACATTGATATGGAAATTCTAAAGCTTTAATACTTGCGGTCTGTAATTCTGCGGGTAATGCACCATACATATTTAAAAATGGTTCTTTAGAATAATCTGTTAATGTTGCAACTTCCCAATAATTTGATACCGCAGTCCAAGCAGTTTGTATCATTTGTTTACCACCTTTCCACGCATCTTTAACCCAACCGAGCCATCCGGTGGTACCCGGTGTGCTATTAGCAGGATCTTCTTCACACGATGTATCATTTAGCATCTGTAAATTCATAGATAATTCACCAATTCCAGTAGCTTCCATTGTCAAATTAAATGTTTCACCATCTATAGCTATTGATCCACCTGTAATTATACCTAAGAAGTTTTCATATGCACACGCGGCATTTATTTTTCTTGTTTGATTAACTGGAAAATTGTTTATTTTTGCAAAATTAGCAGGTTCACCACTAATAATACCCCCTGTACCGTCGTTCCACCCCCATTGTATTATAACAGTGAACGCAGGTTCCATAAAATGTCTAGCTATAATTTCTAATTGTTTAATTGTAAAACATTTTATATTAACCGTTGCTTTTTTACTCAATCCGTGTTTACCATTTTTCACTTCGATGGATTCCACAATCGGTCTTGGTCTAAAAGTTAACCCATCATTAGGTTCAAGTTCAGAAACATCTAATCCAAATTTATTGGTTGAAGTACTATTATATATATCTTCACTAACACCTACAGTTGCAGATCCAGGTAATCCACTATTATTTGGATCTCCCCCTCCATGTATATTATATCTATCAGTGGAGTTCCAAAATGTTGGTATATTTGGGTTTGATGTGAGTGTCAATCCAGCACCAGATGTTATTTTTATCCAAGCAACTTTTCTTGAAGCGACAAGGGTGTCTCTCAGTGATGTCATTCTACTTACAATTTTAGCTGGTATTTCTCGTGGTGATAATCTCTCGTAACCTTTGGGTTCTGGTGTTAACGCCATATTTTCCTTTATATATTATTCATTAAATCTATGTAATTTGCAGGTATTCTCAAAATTAAAGAATCTTCAATAGCTATAGGTGCAGTGTGTATGTTATTTGCAGACGCTATAATCCACCACAAACTTGCATCCCCATAAAATTGATATGCTATGGTATCCAATCGATCGCCAGTTTGAGTCACAACATAAATGTCATCATCACGTAATGGTATTGGTTTATAAAAGCGAGATCTAAATACCTGTCTCCCATCTGGTGTTATTTTAACTTGATTGTTTTGGTATCTCATATATATATATAATTATATGTAAAATTTATTTTAAAACGTGGGTCTACCCACGTTTGGTAATTTATTATTTGTTGGAGTATTTAAGTTTCCTGGCAAACTACCAGGTGTACCAAATTTTCCAAAACTACCACCAAGTTTATTAGCACGTAAAATACCAGTTGATCCTAAACCAGGTCGTTCGGGTAACGATTGTATTTCAATTTCAGTTGCTTTACCAGCAATAGATTGATCTTTTTCAAGTAGTGTGAAATTATACACACCCCCATTACCCCTACTTTCAATAATTTTAAATGATATTTGAATTTCTATCAATTTAGGTGTTTTGTAATTTACAACTAAGCCCAAATCATTTACAGATTTCCAGATATTTGGGTTTTCACTACCAACTTGTGTATACGAACCGTCTTTGTAGTAGTAGTTTTCAAAAAGTTTTTTATACTCCTCTACTTCTTCCTTTCCACGACCAAGTTCCCAAGTAAATTCATCATCTATATTATACGTTAATGAATCTATAAACCCACTTCTTTTAATGAATAGAGTACCTATTGTTAATGTCGTGACAGGTGGTACAACAGCTCCTGCAGGGTCTCTATAACCAATTGGATAAACTAAATTTGTTAATTTTTGTATTTTATCCCAATTTTCTTTGTGTTGTTTTGGGTTAAGTGCGTATAATTTAATTGTAAATCCAACCGATCTTTCTATTGATTCATATACATATGAATTAAAAGGAGAACCGACCATTCTAAACGATGTCCAACTGGGTGAAAATGTTTCAGAAAGACCACTTATAGCTGCATTATTAAATCTAATACCACCAACGGACACGTTCACATTATCAATGTACTTATCATAAGTAACTGAATCATTGCCAATTTCAAATAATTTCTTATTAAATTTTGTCCTAAATCCGTGGGGATACTTTTTTTCAGCATTTCTCATTTCACCATCATATTCTGATGAAATTTTATCAGGATCTTTTAGATATTCTACTCTTCTATCGTATTTTCTATTTAGATTAAATTTATTAATAGGATTTTTGGTCTCAAACCAAGTTTCATAATTAATAGAAACTGATGCGTCGGGTTGTGCACCCCCGGGTATTGGTGGTAAATTTAAAGTCGGGTATCCTAATTTGCCAATAGGTGTATTTTTTACCGATGGTGGTGTAATTTTAGGAAGTGACGGATTTGGATTGAATGATAAATTTAGATCAACTGGTGTTGATTTAGGTGATAAAATTAATGGAGATTTTCCAGATTCTTTCTGAACAAACTCTTCCATTGTTTTGGTATATCGTAAATCTTTATTAAAATCACCACTACCGTATATAATTCGTTGTGAACTATTAACTTCGGGATCGTTAGAACCCAATGTGGTGCCTCTACCGAACAGAGCACTCCTCACTACTTTTTTTGCACCACTGGCAACTGAACCGACTGCATTTGATACTATTTGTTTTGGGGTACCTGTATTTTGAGCTAAAAAACGTCCAATGAAATTACCATCTGCTTTATTTGCAATTTTGGCTAAATTTTCCATTGTGCGTTGCTCATTACCTCTATCTCCCTGTGGAAAAAATATCTTATTATTATTGAAAATCCCAACACCTTTGGTTCCAATTTCGACTACCGTTGTTGGTATTGGATCTCTTGGTACCCCTATAATGTTACTAATTTTATTTTTTACCCAACTTAATGGTCTTAAAATTGTTCCAACGATGCCGTCTCGTCTACGACCACCTGTAAACTCTTTCATATCTTCGACCATTTTGGTTCGTTTTGAAGTAATCCTAATTAAATCAGTTCCATAAATATCAATTACATTTTCTAAATGTTTTATTCGTAATCCACTTAATTCCTGATCCAATACGTTTTTAACTCGTGTAAATGCTTTCTTTGGTAGTATTTTCGCCAACTTTAATGTACCGTTTCTAACACCACCAATATCCACTGATCTAGTGCCAATAAGACTATTTCCAAGAGTTATTTGGAATGGATCTTCATTATTTATTTGTTTATCAACTGCAGTTGGATATTCAATTCCAAATTTATAAGAATCAGTATAGTATTTACCTTTGGGATCTATATTTCCACTATCCAATGAAAATGGTGTTAGATCTTTTCCTTTTTGTTTTGAGTCCACATCAATTGAGTAGTTGGTCCCAAACTTATAAGCATCTGTATAATATTTACCTGTCGGATCTATATTTTTTTCACCACCAATATCATTACCAGTAGATAGTGGAGTTAAATCTTTACCTTTCTGTTTATCCACATCTGTGGAGTAATTAGTTCCAAATATATAAGGATCGGTATAGTATTTACCTCTTGGATCTATATTATTTGATCCCAGTATAAATGAGTTTGATAAACTACCGGGACCCAAAGAAAGTGGAGTCAAATCCTTACCTTTTTGTTTATCGACATCCGTGGAATAATTTGTTCCGAATTTATATGGATCAGTATAATAAATACCCTTTGGGTCTATATTTTTTTCACCTCCTATATCGTTTCCGGTCGATAGTGGGGTTAAATCCTTACCCTTTTGATTATCAACATCGGTAGAGTAATTAGTCCCAAATATATAAGGATCGGTATAATACTTACCTTTCGGATCTATATTTTTTTCACCTCCTATATCGATTCCAAGTGATAATGGCGTTAAATCTTTACCCTTTTGTTTATCCGATTCAGTAGAGTAGTTAGTTCCAAACTTATAAGGATCTTTGTAATAGGTACCACCTTTATCAATATTTTTAGATCCATCTAAACCCTTCCCTTCCGATAATGGTGTCAAATCTTTACCTTTTTGATTATCTGGTTCAGTAGAGTAGTTAGTTCCAAACTTATAAGGATCTTTGTAATATATGCCACCCCTATCAATATTTTTAGATCCATCTAAACCTTTACCTTCTGATATCGGAGTCAAATCTTTACCTTTTTGATTATCAGTCTCCGTTGAATAATTAGTTCCAAACTTATATGGATCTTTGTAATATGTTCCAGATGGATCGATATTTTTAGATCCATCTAAACCGTTACCTAATGAAAATGGGGTTAAATCCTTACCCTTTTGATTATCTGCATCAGTTGAATAATTTGTTCCGAATTTATATGGATCTTTATAGTATCTACCACTCGTATCTATTGCTTTTGAACCATCCTCCGAGTTGCCAACAGAAATAGGTGTTAAGTCCTTTCCCTTTTGCTTATCAGTTTCCGTTGAATAATTAGTTCCAAATTTATACGAATCTTTATAATAAGTACCTGTTGGGTCTATATCTTTTGTACCCTCCATACCCATACCGGTGGACATTGGTGTTTTATCTGGACTTGTGTAATCTCTATTTTTATCTGATTTATTAAATAAATCTAAAATTGATGCCATTTAATTATCCTTTCAATCCATATGCATTAGTTGCGGATCTGTTTATATTTCTTACTATTTTTGATGTCACACTATCACCATCCATGTTTACCGAAATCTTACCAGAATTTAAATCTTCTCGTAATCCTTTAATTTCTGATATTAGCATTTCATTTGTTTCTCTAATTGCTTGTTCTAGCATAGAAAACGATTCAACTTCCGCACCCCCACCCTCGTTAGCAGGAGCAGCTTCAGCAGTTTGTTTTCCAAATAAACTGATAGCTAACATAGCTGGTGCTGCTAATATACTTGAAAATGATAACGTTGTTAAACTTGCAGATAACTTTAAAATTGCATCCGAAAGAGCTAAGATTCCACCTACATATTCTACCATCTGTTGTATGGATTGTGAAATTATTGGTAATGATGTTGCCAACATCGAACCACCCAATCCTGCAAATAACATAGCAGCTGCAAATGCAGAAAGTGCAGTAGATACTAAATATAAAATGGGAATAACCGGTACAAAGGTGAGTATACCCACTACCGCTAACGCAATTCCAGCACCAATCATTAACGATGCCTGACCTATTTTTATTAAAGCATCACCTATTACTGAAAGATTCTCTCCGTTAATAGATGCTAAACCAGCTAATGCATTAGTTAATGTTGGTACTACTAAACTGAGTGTTGCTATCGCAACCGATCCCAATATAATTGCAGGTAACAACATACCTAACATACCAATTGTAGAAAACAACATCCACATTCCCAAACTAACCATAGTTAGTGATTGTCCATCTATATTAGATAAAGTGGATAGAGTTTGACCCAACCCCTCCAGCATAGGTAAAACTTTTGAAAGTATACCTAATGATGCAACCCCGAGTATTATAGCAGGTAACATTAAACCGAGTGAACCAATCGCACTACCTACCGCTAACATCCCCATACCTAATGATGCCAATGAGTTTCCGTCTACAGAACTTAGTTGTGATAACGCGGATGCGAATGTTGGTAGTACCGTATTTAGAATAAATAAACTACCGACACCTGCCATTATTACAGGTAACATCACCCCTAACGCACCAACCGCTGCCCCTATTGCAATTATTCCACCAGCTAATCCTAAGAACGAAGTTGCATCTATTTCTGATAATTTAATTAAACTATTTGTTATGGTATCCACTATAGATGTGATACTAGTTGATATTGAGGATATGATTTCGGGTAACATTTCTAATGCTTTTATAAACACTCCACCTACTATTTGTGCAATGGATATCACAATCTGTCCCAATACGTAAAGTGCAGGTGTTATCATTAAAACTGCCAAAGCAAGACCAAGTAATACACCTATTACAGGTGCAACCGTAGTTCCGAATGCAGCTAAAGATGCACCAAAAGCTGCAATACCTCCTGATGCAGGACCTGCAGTCGTTGAAACTGCGGTTTGGGACCCTGCTAAAGCTGTGTTAGCACCACTAACTGCCCAGGTTGCAGCTGCATTTGCCCATTTTAAGAGTGTATTACCTGCGAGTAATACCTTTTCTAGTATCCACTTACCTATTGCAGTTGATTTTAAAGAGTTACTCAACGATGTAGCTGCATTCCAAGCGTAAGTTGCAGCTATGTTCCCCCATTTTAGTAACGTACTACCAGCTAATAAAAGTTTTTCTCTTGCCCACAACAGTATTGATGAGTTCATTATAGTAGATGCAAGTAAAGTAGCGGCAGACCAAGCTTTAGTTGCGATTGTATTTGCAACGGTTGCTACAGTGTTTCCAATTATTGCTGCAGTTTTTATAATCCAACCACCTATTGCCTTGAATGGCCATAAAATCCATGCACCCATTCTCTTAAGCATAGCAGTTAGGTTAAATCCCATTGCAGTTATACCCATATTTATTTGTCCAAGAGTAATCAAAAATCCACCTGCACCTTGCATTACAGTACCCGCAAACGTATTTCCTAGGGCGGTTACGGATTCAGTAAACGTACTGTAACCTTTTTGTAATAAACCAACATCCTCGGTTAGTGCAGCCTGATTATCTGCCATTTTCTGAAGTTCACCTACACTAATACCTAATAGATCTGCAGCTTCTTTTTTCGCATACTTATCCATTTGATTAAACGCCTCTATACCACCTAATTGATTTAAAGTTTCTGCAACTGCACCCTGGATATCATCTTCATATGCAAGAGCACGAGCCCTATTAAGATTGATATTCCTACCCAACATTGCAGATAACTCTAATTCTTTAGTTATAGATGTATCATAATCCAACAAACTTTCCGTAACTTGACTCAATGTATCCAATTCCACACCAAGTTGTGATGCATAAATAGCAGCTTCAGCTATATTTTTACCACCATCTTTAGCATGTAATGCAAACATTTCAGTATTTTTAGCCAAATCTTTCATAACCGAAGTTGGAATAACCCCGGACATCTTAGCGGTTTCTCTTACCGATACCATCATATCTGCTGCAACAGCAGTAGAACCATCATTCAACATTGCAAATGCTTTAGTTAACGCAACTGTTTCTTGTGTCGAGGTCCCTAGTGTTTCGGATAGTATATTTGTTTGTAATTGTAAATCAAAGGTAGTTGGCATTGTTCCAAAGGTATTTGCCAGTTCTATGGCTGCGTTATTTGCATCTTTAAATACTAACCCAAGTCCAACTGCGGATAACTGTAATTCACCTACATCTAAAAGTGACATTCCAAGTTCTTTATTGATTTCTCCGATTTTATCGAGTGCAATACCAAAACCGATAGCTATCTGACCAACTGCGGATAAGAACCCACTACGTAAAACTGCGATAGTATCTGCGATACCACCAAACATGTTTTTTAGGTTCTCATAAGCTTCTAATTGTGCCTCTAATTGATCTCTCTGTCTTTCACTTAAACTTCCAAGGTATTCTGCCTGTTTTACTTGTGCGTCAACTGTCTTTAGGGTTTTATCCTGAATACCTGCCATACCAGTCAACGAAGTTTTAAGTTTATTTATTTTATCAAGTACCACCTCACGTTGTATTGCATCTTCTTCGGATAGATCTGCTAATTGGACTGATAGATCATTTATTTGAGCTAAAGTTGGTATTATATTAGGATCAACAAATTCTAATTTTTGCATGTTTGAGATACTATCGTTCACATCAGTTAATTTACTTACATAATCAACTGCAGATTTATTCAAATTATCAAATTCTTCCAATCTACCTTTGAGATGTTCAAGTATTGCATCCCTCTCTTCTTTCGTTTCTGCTGTTTTTAGTGATGATTGAAATGTTGATATTTCTTTTGCCAATTCAAACTTTCGTTTTTCTTCATCAGATGCATTTTTACTTTGATTTGCTATATTGGAGTAACTACCAACCATTTCATCAATAACATTTGATAAATCTTCATTATTTTTAATAATATCACCTGTTATATTGGCATAGTTTTTTTGTTCTTGTACAATTTGTTGTGCGTTTTCTTTTAATAAACCAGATATACCATATAAAGAATTATAACTAGATTCCTGTTCTACTAAACTTTCATATACATCATTGTTATAGTTAGATATACTTGAAAGATCTTGTATTTGTTCTTTAGTAGATTCTCTAGATTTAACTAATGCTTCATACTGATCGTTTATAATACGATATGCTGCTTGTTTTTGTTTTAGTTCTTTAGAGTTTGCAGCACCACCCTTTTTTTTCAGTTCGGCGATTTCCTTTTCTAACTGAACTATTGACTTTAATATGTCTCTTTCATTTACTTTACTCATTTAAAACACAGTTTAAAAATTGTATTGTTTTCTAAATGCTTTCATACTTGCCAATACCGATTTCATCCTTTCAATTTCTCGTGTCTCTTTTTCAAGTTTACGAAGGTTTGCTTCATGTTTATTTTTAATATCTAACATTTTACTAATAATAGGATCGGGTATTCTATCTTTTCTTGCTTTTGCTATTGCTCTGTTTACCGTATTTGTTTTTAATCCATCAAAAAATGCATCTATATATTTGGTAATAAAACCTTCATTAGTTTGTTCTTTTTTCTTTGATTCATTGATGGAATCTCTCCAACCCAAGTTCCAATTTTGGGTTTTAACTTCGTTCCATTCGGTGAATGGATTTTTAGATTTAGATTCTCCACGTAACGCAGCTTTATATCCTAATTTATATGCAATGTTATCAGTTATTCTTTTTTTCATTTTCGGAATTCCAACTATGATTAACTATAAATATCTGGAAATAAAAAAATAAGGTTTAAGCGTTACCGCTTAAACCTTACTCTGGAAGATGCCGCCTTTTGTTTTGATTCTACTTTTTTATATTCATCTCTTTCTTTTTTCTTTAAATCTGCCAACTTTTGATAGTAAAATCTTCGCCAATGGACAGGCATTTTATAAACATCCGACCAAATAAAACCATTACCAAACTGGCATAATTCCCAAATTTGAGAATGGAGTTGAACACTATAATCAGGTGGAAGGGTAAAAAAAGCTGATGCCAAATGGTATGGACATCACCTCACTTTCTCCAGTTATATCGGATACAAATGTAAATGTTAAATCTAGATCGGGTGATATTTGTTTTACATATTCTCTGAATGCACGGTTATCTCTAGCTAAAAATTCATTCGTAATCCACTTATTGATATACCCTCTATCTTCGTTTCCATTCACGGACAATATCATATGACGTAATCTATTTGTCACATCATTAGATGCGGATAGTTCACCTTTAGCTTTTGTTTTTAGACGTTCCATTGCTTGAGCATCTGCCGTAATGTTAACTTCATCACCATGTGTAAGTAACTTAAATTCTATAACGGTTTTACTTATTGGTAATTCAAACGAATATCTATTGTTTGGATTTAAAAGTGTCTCATCAATTTCTTTTATCTGAATCTGTGCTAAATTAATAACAACATCTTGTTTGTCTCCCGTAAATGGATCAGTTACAGATACTTCATAATCAGCACCATAACCAAGTATTCGTGTTGCGAGTAATATAGCGTTTTTATCCCCAATAAGAATATCATTTATATTCACATTATCAACAACGATAGATTCAAATAGTTTATCTAGCACAACCCCCTTTTTAATCAAGTTTTGTGAAGCCAATATATCTTCTTCTTTAGCCGTCATATACTTAATGTATAATTGACCCTTTGAGAGTGGATTATTTGGGGGATAGCATTTACCCTTTGATGGTAAATCAATTAATTCGGTTGGAAATTCAAACTGTCTTGGTTGTCCAATTTCCTGATAATTTTCTGTTGTAACGGTCACCCGTTGTCTTGGTGATTTAATATCTTCCATAGTATAATTAAATTAGTTTGTTGTATATAAGTATATATTTTTTTATTTTAAACAAAAAAAGCTCATTTCCGTAGATCTGAGCTTTTTAGTTGCAATTATCAAAAATGTTATCTATTACATTTTGCTTTTAAATTTAACTAACGTCCGTATAAGTTTATCAACGGATTCTTTATCTTTAAGTAAAATCAGTTCATTCATATATGATATTCCAATCTTTTTATCATTATACAGTTTAACTGTTGTAAACTTATCCAAATCAACGGATTGTTTAACAGATTCACCACTAACTGAATTACTTTGCTCTGTTTTAAATGCTGTAGCACGAGGATCTGAATAAACTTTATTTAATTCAAACTTTTCGTTTATTAACTTTTTCAGAGCCATTCTAATTGGTTTTTTCATTATTATAATTAGTTTAAAATTAGTATTCTAGGATACAATAATCCATAGAAATGGTAAGTTCAATTTGAGCAGGATCATCAGTTTCCCATGCTAACGCACCGAAGTTTGCGGATGAAATAAATGCTCCTTTGATCTTCCATTGCTCAATTTTATCACCAACTGGTCCTAATAAATAAATGTCCAAATCTTTTTTATAAAAATCAGCGTAACCATCACGACCGGTTATAGATTCATGGGATAAACGTATCCATTCCATAACAGCCTGTGCACCAGATGGTACAATCGGATCATATAATGTAAGTGTTATATCTTGCCATTCACCCTTACCTTTTAGTTTTCTTTTAACATTAATGTGATCTAATGTGGTAACATTAAATGTCAAACTTGGTCTATTTGCAGCTTTGATAAGGTATGAAGGGATACCTTCAATCTCCATTATGTATAAGTTTTGTCGTTTAGGTTCAAAATTTGTGTAAAAAATATCCGAGAATTCTAAAACCTCAGCCATTGTGTTCTCTCCTATATATTAATTATAAATATATCAAAATTTAATTTTATATAAATTTCCAAATGTAACCACGTTACACAATATACAGTGTTAACGATAAAACTTATACTATTAAAATAGTATATTTAATAATAAGTATCATTTTTTTTTAATTTTATAATTCAATCCGATTCCCATATTATATCCACGATGTATCCAAATTTTTTAAATAATTCTATTCTATTCGCGTCATCAGTCCAAATTTCAGATGCAGTTTTGTGTTTTTGTTTATGGTAGTAATCATGTGAGTATTTACCTGGATTACAGTGCCAATAATCACCAAAGAACTCAATTATTTTTCGTTCAGATGGTATGTATATATCGACATTTCTATCGACATCTTCTAAATAGTGTTCTAATATTGCATCTGAATACTCATTTAATATTTTACTATATAACTTACGTTGACCCTTTGATATTGTTTTTCCATTTGATGTCGTCTGTGGTAGGTATATTGCATATGGAACACCATATTTACTGAGCATGGTTTTTATATGTTGTTCCATATTATTATAATTTTCATCACCATACTTTTCCAATTTTGTAATCTTAACTTTTTTCTGCACATCTGCACATCTCCAGTGATTATTTAGTGAATTAGCCCACTTTCTTAATTTATCTTTTTTGATATCACTTGTGA
>VFQS010002639.1_pt1 | contig 14448 bp, 10 predicted proteins | sample 3512361 | NCBI WGS metagenome assembly VFQS01 (sample SAMN10412375, study PRJNA504923) | tailings metagenome | isolation source: Relicate 1 Philex TSF3 active mining | place: Philippines
ACTACCAGCGCTGCGAGGAGGCCGGCACCGACCTGGGCCAGCTGCTCACCCGCGACAAAACCATCGCGGCGATGAAGGCCCTGGATGGCGATCTCGACAAAGCGCTGGGACGGCTCAGCGGTGGCCTCTATGTGGTGACGGCGCGCCAGAGCGATGCCGAGGGCGGCAGCCGCAGCGGCGCCATGGTGGCCAGCTGGGTGAGCCAGGCCAGCTTCGAGCCGCCGGGCCTCACGGTGGCCGTGGCCAAAGACCGGGCCATCGAAGCGCTGATGCAGGTGGGCGATCGCTTCGTGCTCAACATCCTGCGCGACGACAACCACCAGACCCTGCTGCGCCATTTCCTCAAGCGCTTCCCGCCCGGCGCCGATCGCTTCGCTGGTGTGAACACCCTCGACGGGGTGGCGGCCGGCGGCCCGGTGCTGGGTGATGCCCTGGCCTATCTGGGCTGCCGCGTGGCCCAGCGGATGGAGGGCCCCGACCACTGGATCATCTACGCCGTGGTGGAGCAGGGCAACGTGGCCGACACCGAAGCCAGCACCGCCGTGCATCACCGCAAAGTGGGGAACCACTACTGATGGCCCACGCCACCCACGAGCGCCGCGTGGTCCAGCTGCCGCTGGAGCCGGGGCTGATCTGCCTGCGGGGCCTGAGCCCGAGGCGCCTGCGCTTCGAGGTGGAATACGGCCTGGAACGGGGCACCACCGCCAACAGCTTCCTGTTCACAGCGGGGAGCGCCGCCGATGGCCATCCCGTGCCGCCGGTGCTGATCCATCCCCCCGGCATGACCTACGCCGAACCGTTCTGCGCCGCCCTGGCGGAGCGGGTGCCGGCCGAGGCCGCGCTCAAGGTGGTGGTGGGCGTGGTGAACCCCAACCGGGTGGAACTGCTGCGCGCCATGGCGGAGCGCTGGCCGAATCTGGCCCTGGTGGCCTCGAACACCGGCGCCAAGCTGGTGCGGGAGCTGTGGGAGCAGCGCCGGCCGGCCGCCCCCGGTGAGCCCGAGCCGGCGCCACTGCCGCCACTCCCCCCGATCGATGTGGTGAAGCAGGAGGTGTGCCGCCGCCTGGCCGGTGGCTTCAGCCTCTGCCTGATCCCGGCGCCCACCCCCCGCTGGCCCGGGGCCCTGATGGCGTTTGAGGAACGCACCGGGCTGCTGATGAGCAGCAAGTTCTTCTCAGCCCACATCTGCGCGGAGGCCTTCGCCGAGGCCAACCGCAGCAGCACCGAGGAAGACCGGCGCTTCTTCTACGACTGCCTGATGGCCCCGATGGCCCGGCAGGTGGAGAAGGTGCTCGACCGCCTCGATGAGCTGCCGATCCGCACGATTGCCCCCTTCCATGGACCGGCGATCGCCGAGAGCTGGCGCAGCCTGCTGGTGGATTACCGCCGCTGGGGCGAAACCACCGAGCGCAGCAAGCTGGCCGTGGCACTGCTGTTCGCCAGTGCCTATGGCAACACCGCCGCCATCGCCGATGCCCTGGCCCAGGGGGTGAGCCGCACCGGCGTGCGGGTGGAGAGCATCAACTGTGAGTTCACGGCGGCCGACACCCTGCTGGAGGCGATCCGCAGCTGCGACGCGGTGCTGATCGGCTCACCCACCCTGGGCGGCCATGCCCCCACGCCGATCGTGTCGGCCCTGGGCACCCTGCTGGCGGAGGGCGACCGGGCCAAGCCGGTGGGGGTGTTCGGCAGCTTCGGCTGGAGCGGTGAGGCGCTGGATCTGCTGGAGAGCAAGCTGCGCGATGGCGGCTTCCGCTTCGCCTTCGAGCCGATCAAGGTGAAGTTCAGCCCCGATGCCGCGATGATCAAGCGGATTGAGGAAACGGGCACGGCCCTGGGCCGCGAGCTGCTGGCCCAACAGCGCAAGGCCCAGCGCCGCACCGCCGCCGGCGGCCTGAGCGAGAGCCGCAGCAACCCGGCGATCCAGGCCCTGGGCCGGGTGGTGGGCTCGCTGTGCGTGCTCACCACCTGCAAGGGCGAAGACCACGCCCGCCTCAGTGGCGCGATGGTGGCCAGCTGGGTGAGCCAGGCCAGCTTCACGCCGCCGGGGTTCACGGTGGCGGTGGCCAGAGACCGGGCGGTGGAGGCGCTGCTGCACGTGGGCGATTGCTTCTGCCTCAACGTGCTGGCCGCCGGCCGCGAAACCGGGCCGATGAAGCAGTTCCTGCAGCCCTTCGCGCCCGGCGCCGACCGCTTCGCCGGCCTGGAGCTGGAGCACACCCCCGCGGGTCAGCCGGTGCTGCCGGAGGCCCTGGCCTGGCTGGAGGCCACGGTGCAGCAGCGCATGGAATGCGGTGACCACTGGCTGGTGTACGCCCAGGTGAGCCATGGCGGCCTGCTGGATCAGGCCGGCACCACCGCCGTGCATCAACGGCGCAGCGGCGCGAATTACTGAGGCCGGCCGTCAGGCCGCCTGGGGCGGAGGGGTCGGGTCGCCGCTGGCCTGGAACGGAATCACCAGGGTGGCCCAGTGGTCGGGCCGCTCCGGACGCGGGCGGCGGGCCCGGCGCACCCCGAAGGGCACGCGCACCACGTTGGTGACATCGCTGGCCTGGGTGTGGTCGTTGCCGTTCATGGTGCCCAGTGATGAATGGCGTGATTGTGCAGGGTTTGCGCTCAGCAGATCAGAAGAAATGCTGGAGATTTGCCACCGGCTGCAAGCCTATCTTCAGGCTGCCGTGGCAAGCGCCAGCTCCTGCACCGACGGACAGGTGCAGACCAGGTTGCGATCGCCGTAGGCGTTATCGATGCGAGCCACCGCCGGCCACAGCTTGCTGGCCTGCTGGTGCTCCCCGGCGGGGAAGGCGGCCTGCTGGCGGCTGTAGGGCCGATCCCAGGCGTCAGCCGTCACGGCGGCCAGGGTGTGGGGCGCGCGCTTGAGGGGATTGTCGGCCGGATCGGCGCTACCGTTCTCGATCGCCGCGGCCTCGGCGCGGATCGCCGCCATGGCAGCGCAGAAGCGCTCCAGCTCGGGCAGCGCCTCACTCTCGGTGGGCTCCACCATCACCGTGCCGGCCACGGGCCAGCTCACGGTGGGGGCGTGGAAGCCGTAGTCCATCAGGCGCTTGGCCAGATCATCCACCTCCAGGCCGCAGCTGCGCTTGAGCGGCCGCAGATCGAGGATGCATTCGTGGGCCACGCGGCCGCCGGCACCCCGGTAGAGCACCGGGAAGTGGGGCTCCAGGCGCTCCGCCATCCAGTTCGCGGCCAACAGCGCCACGGCACTGGCGCGGCGCAGGCCGGCGCCGCCCATCATGCGGATGTACATCCAGCTGATCGGCAGGATCGCGGCACTGCCCCAGGGGGCCGCGCTCACCGGGCCGATGGCCTGCTCGCCGCCGCAGGCCGCCAGGGGATGGCCGGGCAGGAACGGCAGCAGGTGAGCCGCCACGGCGATCGGCCCCACCCCCGGGCCACCGCCGCCGTGGGGGATGCAGAAGGTTTTGTGCAGGTTGAGATGGCACACATCGGCGCCGTAGCGGCCGGGCTGGCACAGCCCCACCTGGGCGTTGAGGTTGGCGCCATCGAGATACACCTGGCCGCCGTGGCGATGCACCAGGGCGCAGATCTCCTGGATCCCGGTTTCGAACACCCCGTGGGTGGAGGGGTAGGTCACCATCAGGGCCGCCAGCTGGTGGGCGTGCTGGCTGGCCTTGGCCTCCAGATCAGCCAGGTCGATGTTGCCCTGCTCATCGCAGGCCACGGGCACCACCGTGAGACCCGCCATCACGGCACTGGCGGGGTTGGTGCCATGGGCGCTGGTGGGGATCAGGCACACCTGGCGATGGTCCTCGCCGCGGCTGCGGTGATAGGCACGGATCACCAGCAGGCCCGCGTATTCGCCCTGGGAGCCGGCGTTGGGCTGCAGCGACACACCGGCAAAGCCGGTGATCGCCGCCAGCCACTGCTCCAGATCAGCCACCAGGCGGCGGTAACCGGCGGATTGATGGGCCGGCGCGAAGGGATGGAGCTGGGCAAAGGCGGACCAGCTCACCGGCTGCAGCTCGGCGGCGGCGTTGAGCTTCATGGTGCAGCTGCCGAGCGGGATCATCCCGTGCACCAGCGAGAAGTCGCGGCTCACCAGCCGCTGGATGTAGCGCAGCAGCTCGGTTTCGCTGCGGTAGCGATGGAAGGCCTCCTGGCGCAGCCAGGCGCCCTGGCGCAGCGGGATGGCTCCCTCCCCGGAGGCGGCTTGCCAGAGCAGCTGCTCCGGTGCTTCCGCCGCGCCGGCACCCGCCAAGTGCCGCTCGAGCTCCGCCAACAGCGCCGCCGCCGATGGCAGGGAAGCCACGGCGGCCGGCGCGGTGAGGGCCGCCAGCAGCGCATCCAGCTCGGCAACGGTGCTCAGCTCGTCGAGGCTGATGCCCAGCCCGGCTGGATCGCGGCGCAGGTTGAAGCCGGCGGCCTCGGCGCGGTCGGCCAGCTCAGCGCCCTGGGGGGTGTCGATGAACAGGGTGTCGAAGCCGGCGCCGGAGCGGGCCGCCAGGCCGATGGCCGCCAGGCCGCGCCGCAGCACCTCGCGCAGCGTGAGCAGGCGCCGGGCAATCGCCGCCAGGCCCTCGGGGCCGTGGTGCACGGCGTAGAAGCCGGCCATCACCGCCAGCAGCACCTGGGCGGTGCAGATGTTGCTGGTGGCCTTGTCGCGGCGGATGTGCTGCTCGCGGGTCTGCAGGGCCAGGCGCAGGGCCGGCCGGCCTTCCGCATCGAGCGACTGGCCCACCAGCCGGCCCGGGATCTGGCGCTTGTGGGCCTCGGTGGTGGCAAAGAAGGCGGCATGGGGCCCGCCGAACCCCATCGGCACCCCGAAGCGCTGGCTGCTGCCCACGGCGATCTCCACCCCCAGCGCCCCCACCGGCGCCAGCAGCACCTGGGCGAGCGGATCCACCGCCGCGCTCACCATCAGGCCGGCGGCCCTGGCAGCAGCGATGAGCTCAGCCGGATTCCAAAGCCGGCCGCTGGCACCGGGCAGCTGCAGCAGCAGACCGAAGGCAGCCTCAAAACCAGCCGGATCAGCCAGCAACGCGGCAGGTTCCACCACCGCCACCTCGATGCCCAGGGGTTCGGCGCGGGTGCGCAGCACCGCCAGGGTCTGGGGCAGCACCTCGGCATCCACCAGGAACCGCCGGGCCTCGGGCGTCTTGCAGGCCCCGAAGCTGAGGCTCATCGCCTCAGCTGCCGCGGTGGCCTCATCGAGCAGCGACGCGTTGGCGATCGGCAGGCCGGTGAGTTCGGCGATCAGGGTCTGGAAGTTGAGCAGGGCTTCCAGGCGACCCTGGGCGATTTCCGCCTGGTAGGGGGTGTAGGCCGTGTACCAGGCCGGGTTCTCGAACACATGGCGCTGCAGCAGCGCCGGCGTGGCGGTGCCGTGATAGCCGAGGCCGATCAACGAGCGCTGCACCGTATTGGCGCCAGCGATCGCCTGCAGCTCGGCCAGGGCCTGGGCCTCATCACAGCCCTGGGGCAGTCCCTGCGCCGCGCTGGCGGGCTCCAGCAGGATCGGAGCGGGTACCACCTCGGCCACAAACCGCTCGAGATCAGCGCAGCCCAGATCGCGGAGCATCCGCTGCTGCTCGGCCTCACTGGGGCCGATGTGACGCGCCACGAACGCGCTCAGGGATGGAGCCGTCATCAGTGGCCTTCCACCTTGGCGCCGTAGGTGGCCGCATCCAGCAGCCCCTCAAGTTCAGCGGCATCAGCCGGCTGGATCAGCAGCAGCCAGCCCTCGCCGTAGGGATCGTTCTGCAGCTCCTCGGGGCTGGCCAGCACGGCCTCATTGCGCGCCACCACCTGGCCGCTCACCGGCGCGATCAGATCCTCCACCGCCTTCACCGACTCCACTGAGCCGAAGCTCTGGCCCTTGCTGAGGCGGGCGCCCAGCTCGGGCAGCTCCACGAACACGATGTCGCCGAGCTGGTCGATGGCAAAAGCGCTCAGGCCCAGCCGCCAGCTGTCGCCGTCCACCCGCACATATTCATGGCTGTCGGCATAGCGACAGTCGGCGGGGAAGGGGAGCGCCATCGGGCGGCTGAACGATTGCGGCCCAGTTTGGCTGCTCTCACCGCAGCTCCACGAGCTCCGCTTCCGCCAGCGCCACCAGCGCCCGCTCCAGGGCGAGGCGGGCATGGGCGTGGTGGGTGCCGCCCTGGGCGTAGAGCACGAAGGGTTCGCGCAGCGGGCCGTCGGCGCTGAATTCGCTGGTGCTGCCGTCGATGAAGGTGCCGCCGGCCATCACCAGATCACTGGCATAGCCCGGCATCGGCGCCGGCACCGGATCGAGATAGGAGCCGATCGGCGAAGCCGCCTGAAACGCGCGGCACACCGTTTTGAGCAGCTCGGGCGCACCGAAGCGCACCGCCTGGATCACATCACTGCGCTCGCTGCCCGGCAGCGGGTTCACGCCAAAGCCCAGATCCAGGAAGGTGCGCGCCACCAGCTCGGCGCTGATCAGCGCCTCCGCCACCATCTGGGGCGCCAGGAACAACCCCTGGAACAGCAGCCGATTCAGATCAAAGCTGGTGCCGCCCTCACTGCCGATGCCCGGTGCGGTGAGCCGGCAGCAGGCCTGCTCCACCAGCTCGGCGCGACCGGCCACGTAACCGCCGGTGGGGGCGATGGTGCCGCCCAGGTTCTTGATCAGCGAGCCGGCGATCAGATCAGCGCCCACGGCGGTGGGCTCCAGCTCCTGCACCAGCTCGCCGTAGCAGTTGTCCACGAACAGCACACAATCCGGCTGGATCGCCTTCACCCGCTCCACCAGCTCACCGATCTGGGCCACGCTGAGTGAGGGGCGCCAGCTGTAGCCGCAGCTGCGCTGGATCAGCACCATGCGGGTGGGCACCGCCAGGGCATCGGCGATGCCGTCCCAGTCGATGCCGCCAGCGGGCAGCAGCTCGTGCTCGTCGTAGCGGATGCCGAACTCGGCCAGCGAGCCCTGGCCGCTGCCGCGGATGCCGATCACCTCCTCGAGGGTGTCGTAGGGGCGGCCGCTGAGGGCCAGCAGCCGATCGGCGGGCCGCAGCACCCCATAAAGAGCAGAGGCAATGGCGTGGGTGCCGCTCACGAACTGCAGGCGCACGGCGGCGGCTTCCGCCTGCAGCACCCGGGCGAACACCCGATCGAGCACTTCGCGGCCCTGGTCGCCGTGGCCGTAGCCGCTCACCGAGGCGAAGTGCTGCACCCCTACCCGCTCGGCCTGAAACGCCTGCAGCACCCGCTCCAGCCGCGGCGCCACCGCGGCGGTATGGCGAGCGGCAGCAGGGGCGATGGCGGCGGCGGCCTGTGCAACACGGTGAGCCGCCCAGGGCTGGTGGGTCATGACCTCACCTCTAAATTTCCCTTCTACCGGAGAACCCCTTGGTTCATACCCCTACCCCGCCTGCAGCGGTGCCGCCGTCCCAGACGCTGCGCATCCCCGCCAGCTCCAGCGACCGGCAGGAGGCCCGCATGCGGGCAGCAGTGGCCAAACCCCGCGCTCCCCTGCCGCCGCGCCAGCGCAAGTTCAAGACCGGCACCACCGGGTTCATGCTGGTGATGCACGTGGGTGCGGTGTTTGCGCTGCTGCCGCAGTTCTGGAGCTGGCAGGGCGTGGCGGCGCTGGCACTCCTGTATTGGATGACGGTGCTGGGGGTGACGCTGGGGCTGCATCGCCTGGTGGCCCACCGCAGCTTCGTGGCACCGCAGTGGGTGGAGCGCATGCTGGTGCTGATGGGGGCCCTGGCCTGCCAGAGCGGCCCGATCGAATGGGTGGGGCTGCACCGGCACCACCACAAGTTCTCCGACCAGCCCACCGACCACCACGACGCCGCCCGCGGCCTGTGGTGGGCCCACAGCGCGTGGATGCTGCATGAGATTCCGGCCCTGGCGCACGTGGAGCGCTTCACGGGCGATCTCCAGCGCGATCCCTTCTACCGCTGGCTCGATCGCTGGTTTCTGCTGCTGCAGTTGCCGCTGGGCGCAGCCCTCTATTGGTATGGCGAGCTGGCCGGCGTGCATGGCGGCGGCTTGGGCCTGGTGCTGTGGGCGATCCCGCTGCGCCTGGTGCTCGTGTACCACGTGACCTGGCTGGTGAACTCGGCCACCCACGCCTTCGGCTACCGCAACTTCGACTGCCCGGATCTCTCGCGCAACTGCTGGTGGGTGGCGATCCTGAGCTTCGGGGAGGGCTGGCACAACAACCACCACGCCCATCCCGCCAGCGCCCGCCACGGCCTGCGCTGGTTTGAGTTCGACATCACCTGGCAGCACATCAAGCTGCTGCGTGCCCTGGGCTGGGCCCGCAAGGTGCGCGTGGCGCGCTACCCGGGCTGAGTGCCGCGGCGCAACCGCTCCAGCAGTCCGTCGGCTTCCAGGCCCGCGGCGCCGGCCAGCCCCAGCCGCCGGGCCGTGAGCAGCAGATCGGGCAGCTCCGCCTCCAGTTCGTTGGCGGTGTAATCGCGCAGGCCCGCCATCACCTCGGTGAAGCGATCACGGCGGGGCCGCTTGCTGGCCGGGTAGGCCTCGAGCACCGTGTCGCGGCAGAGGCGCCAGGGCTGGCCGCCGGTGAACAGCAGCGCCAGGGCCGCACTGAGTTCGGCGGCCTCCTCAGCGGCGATGCGCAGATCGAAGGAGGCCGGCGGCGGCCGCAAACCCACGAACACCTCCAGAAATTCACCCGGCCCCAGCACCGGCTGGCTCTCCCCCTGCACGCAAAGGGCGGAGTTCTCCAGGGCGGCCAGCAGCTCGGGGCGCTCCAGCAGCCGTTGCCGCAGCACCTCCGAGAGCCCGGGGGGGCCAGCCTCAAGCGCCAGCAGCTGATTGATGCGCCCCAGCGCCAGGAACACCTCCGGGCCGGGGGAGGCGAGCTTGCCGTTGCGCAGCATCGAGATCTGGGAGTTGTGCACGCGGCCCAGATCCAGCACCTCGGCCAGGGCTGGCAACACCTTGTGGTTCCAGCCGTTGCGCTCGTGCCACACCCGGATCAGATGGGCGAACGCGATGCGGCCAGCGGCGAGATCGTCCCGGTAACCCACGCGTGCAACTCCTCCCGAGGGTGATGGGCCCAGCCCCAGCGCCACCAAGGGCCTGAGGCAAAGCCGAATACGGATCACTGCCTTCGCCTGATCCGATTTCGTATTGCTACCATCCTATCGATGAATCCAGGAGTGGTCGCATGACCGCCGCACCAGCCCGGCGACCGGGCGCCTCCCTTGCCGCCCGCGGCACCAGCCAGCCCGCCTTCATCAACGGCGGTGCCCATGGCATCCGCCGCGCCGAGGCCCTGCACCGGCCCCGCGCCGGTGAGGCCGCGCCCCAGGTGAAGACGGGCACCCGCTGGGGCACCATCACCTTCATGGTGGCGATCCACGTGCTGGCGGTGGTGGCGCTATTGCCCCGCTTCTGGAGCGTGCCGGCCGTGGCCAGCTTCCTGGTGCTCTATTGGGTCACCGCCTGCCTGGGGGTGACCATCGGCTACCACCGCCTGATGAGCCACCGGGCCTTCAGGGTGCCCCACTGGCTGGAGCGCGTCTTCGCCACCTGCGGCGCCCTGAGCTGCCAGCACGGCCCGATCGACTGGGTGGGCCTGCACCGCCACCACCACAAGTTCAGCGACACCGCGGTGGATCACCACACCAGCCTCAAGGGCTTCTGGTGGAGCCACATGGGCTGGATGTTTGAAACCATCCCGGCCATGGGCGCCGTGCCCCGGCTCACCGGCGACCTGGCCAAAGATCCCTATTACCGCTGGCTGAACAACTGGTTCCTGGTGCTGCAGCTGCCGCTGGCCGCGCTGCTGTTCTGGATCGGCACCGCCACCGGCGCCGGCGGCTGGGCCCTGGTGCTGTGGGGCATCCCGCTGCGGCTGGTGGTGGTGTACCACTGCACCTGGCTGGTGAACTCCGCCACCCACCTCTGGGGCGAGGCCGCCCACAACAGTGGCGACCATTCCAAAAACAACCCCTGGGTGGCGGCGCTCACCTTCGGGGAGGGCTGGCACAACAACCACCACGCCTTCCCCCACTCCGCCCGCCACGGCTTCGGCCGCCAGATCGACCTCACCTGGCAGCACATCCGCCTGCTGCGCAAGCTCGGCCTCGCCACCCAGGTACGCCTGCCGCGGGCCGCGGCGCCTGGAGCCTCCAAGGCTGTCGCGTAGTGTGATCGATCGGCTAGCGATCAGAAACCCGTCTCGAACCCATGGCCAAGCGCGTACAAGTCGTTCTCAACGCAGACGTCCTCAGCCTGGGCAAGGACGGCGATCTGGTGGAAGTGGCGCCGGGCTATGCCCGCAACTTCCTGCTGCCCACCGGCAAGGCTGTGGCCGTCACCCCGGCGGTGATGCGCCAGGTGGAGGCCCGCCGCGCCAAGGAGGCCGAGCGCCAGGCGGCCCTGAAGGCCGCGGCCGAAGCGTTCCGCACCGCCCTGGCCACCATCGGCCGCTTCACCGTGAAGAAGCAGACCGGTGGCGATGACGTGCTGTTCGGCACCGTGACCAACGGCGACGTGGCCGAGGCCATCGAAGCCGCCACCAAGAAGGAAGTGGATCGCCGCGACATCCTCGTGCCCGAAATCCACCGCACCGGCTCCTACAAGGTGCAAGTGAAGCTCCACCCCGAGGTGGTGGCCGAGATCAACCTGGAAGTGGCCAGCTACTGAGCCCTGTCCCGCCCCGGCATCCACCGGATCGCCGCGGGCGGCACGCTCCTCCTCCATGGTTTCCGCTCCCCTGGCCAGCTCCGATCCCAGCGACGGGCACCGCCAGGGCCGGCGCGGCCGGGAGGAGGCCCAGTTCGAGGCCCTGCCCGATGCGGTACCGCCCCAGAACCTCGAGGCCGAGGAAGCGGTGCTGGGCGGCATCCTGCTCGACCCCGACGCCATGGGCCGGGTGGCGGATGTGCTCCAGCCCGACGCCTTCTATCTGAGCGCCCACCGGGAGATCTTCCGCACCGCCCTGATGCTTCACAGCCAGGGCAAACCCACCGACCTCACGGCGATGACGGCCTGGCTGGCCGACACCGGCCACCTGGAGAAGGTGGGCGGCAGCAGCCGGTTGGTGGAGCTGGTGGAGCGGGTCACCTCCACCGCCTCGATCGACCAGGTGGCGCGCCTGGTGATGGACAAGTTCCTGCGGCGCCAGCTGATCCGCTCCGGCAACGAGGTGATCGCCCTGGGCTTCGATCAGGGCAAACCGATGGATCAGGTGCTCGATGAGGCCGAGCAGAAGATCTTTGCCATCAGCCAGGAGAAACCCAGCCAGGGGCTCACGCCCACGGTGGAGATCCTCACGCGCACCTTCGAGGAGATCGAAAGCCGCTCGGTGGGCACCGCCGTGGCGGGCATCCCGGTGAACTTCTACGACCTGGATGCGATGACCCAGGGGCTGCAGCGCAGCGACCTGATCATCATCGCGGGCCGCCCGGCGATGGGTAAAACCGCGATCACGCTCAACCTGGCCAAGAACGTGGCCCAGCTCCACGGCATGCCGGTGTGCGTGTTCAGCCTGGAGATGAGCAAGGAGCAGCTCACCTACCGCCTGCTGGCGATGGAAACCGGCATCGAGAGCGGCCGGCTGCGCACCGGCCGGCTGCAGCAGGAGGAGTGGCCGCTGCTGGGGCGAGGCATCGATGCCCTCGGCCAGATGCCGATCTACATCGACGACAAGCCGAATGTGGGCGTGCTGGAGATGCGCTCGCTCTGCCGGCGGCTGATGGCTGAAACCGGCAGGGATCTGGGTCTGATCGTGATCGACTATCTCCAGCTCATGGAGGGCGGCGGCTCCGACAACCGCGTGCAGGAGCTCAGCCGCATCACCCGCGGCCTCAAGGGCATGGCCCGCGAACTGAACGTGCCGGTGGTGGCCCTCTCCCAGCTCAGCCGCGGTGTGGAGTCGCGCACCAACAAGCGCCCGATGCTCTCCGACCTGCGCGAATCGGGCTCGATCGAGCAGGACGCCGACCTGGTGCTGATGATCTACCGCGACGAGTACTACAACCCGGATACACCCGATCGCGGCATCACCGAAGTGATCGTGACCAAGCACCGCAACGGTCCGGTAGGAACAGTGAAGCTGCTGTTCGAACCCCAGTTCACCCGCTTCCGCAACCTGGCCAGCCCCGGCGGCTCCTGAAGATCAGCACCTCCGCCGAGGACCCCTGACAGCCAGACTCATTGAGACGATGTTGCGATGCAGTGGTTTTTGGTATTTCCATTTCTAGGGAGCATGTGGTATAACCCAATATCCATTTGGCAGCCTACTACTTTCCATCCGATTCGCCGCCTAAAATGACAAGGTTTTTCTTGCGCATACCTGCGCGACTCTCAGCAGTATCGTCTTGGGCAAATTAATTTTGTTTGTCGATCCTTCGTAAAGTGCTCTATTTGAGCATTCTTTAAGCCTCCTTCCGCCTCCTTCACGCGACCTCCGCCTGCCATGACCAGCCAGCCTGTCAATGCCCAGTCCGCCAATGACCTGCGGCTGAGCTGGCTTCATGCTCTGCTTGCCGAAACCGTCCGGCAGTGGCTGGACGGGCAGGGATCTGAGCTGGAGCAGGTCAACTTCAGGCTGGAGCTGAGTGAGAGCGAGGCTGGGCAGCCGGCCACACAGGTTGCGTTGGCCGAGGATGGCGCTCTGCTGATCAGCCAGAGCACACCACTGCTCAGACCAGGCACTGGTGGCACCCTGGAGCAGCTGCTCGTGGTGCAGCGTGCGCTGCGCAGCGAGTTGGCTGCCTTCCTGGCGGCAGCAGACCCTGCTGCCTTCAGTGCTCCGGCGGCGGTGAGCGCCACGGCTGGCGATCCGCTGCTGGGCGTGCTGCAGACGCAGCTCAGCGCCGTCTATGCCTTCCTGCAGGAGCAGGCCGGCTCCGGGCTGCTGGCGGGCGTGCTGGCCCAGGTGTTTGGCGTGGATCCGGCGGCAGCCGGCAGTCAGCAGCTGCTGACGCAGCTGGAGCAGGGCCAGCCTCTGCCGGTGGCGCTGCAGCTGCTGGATGAAGCAGCCCTCGCTGGTTATGCCGCCTACAGCCCCGGCCAGGGCGGTGAGGCAGAAGCAATCCTCGTGAATCGCCAGTGGCTGGCCAGTGCCACGCCGGAGCAGCTGTTCGCCGTGCTGCTGGAGGAAGTGGGCCATGCCGTCGATCAGCGCCTGAACCAGGGCCTGGACACCGCCGGCGATGAGGGCCGCCGCTTTGCCGAACAACTGCTCGGCAGCAGCGTGGAGCTGCTGCTGCCGAGGGGAACCTCAGCCGATGCCGACGACCACGGTGTGGTGCTGCTGAACGGCGAGGAGTATAGAGTAGAGTACGCAACTTTAGTAAATACAACAGCCGCCTTCGCAGAGGTCGATCAATCCAGTGGATCATACGCAAATCTTTTCAATAACAATACAACGGGTACCACCTGGTCATCCCTGAACAGCTTCGCCATCCGCATCACCAACGCGAAAGCCGGCGATGTACTTGTATTTGACATTCAAGGCGTCAATATAGATGGTGCTTCAAATTACAATGAAAATATTCCAAGATTCGGAAGCATAAAGATAACTGAAGTCGGCGGCGCTCTTCAGGCATCTTCTGGGAGCTTTAGTGCTGCCACAATTGCCGCCAATGGCTTCGCATCGGGCACAACGTTTACAACAGGGATTCAATGGGCTCAGCTAATCCCCACCAGTCCTCCTAGCCCTCTTCCTGCCAATCAAATCCTCATCAATTTTACGATAGGAGCAAGCAACACGCTCTCAAACGCGAAGATCAAAGATCATATCACCAACAGTTTAGCATTTTACCATGTCGGCAGCGACCCTGGCCCAAGCCGCACGATTACTTTTTTTAATTCAGGATTCAATAGCACTACTGGCGCAAATACCAGCACCAACCGCGCAACAACTTTTTCAATCACAGAAATCAACGACAAGCCACTACTTTCAGCTTCCAAGACACCGGTTAGCTTCACAGAAGGTGCAGGGCTTGGAGTCAATGCCGCTGTAAGTATTTTCTCCGGCGTCATAGCCAGCCCAGTCGAAGCAGCGCAATTCATCCGCAGTTTCACCATTAGGATAAGTGGCGAGCAAATTTCTGCCTATGATCAACTGAACTATGGCTCCAATGATACAACCTGGTTCTCTCTGAACAGCGACCTAAGCGCCGCGCTTGCAATATCAGGGTTCGCATACGATGTAGAATTTAACGCCACCACCAAAGAGCTTAAGTTCACGCGAACTGCATTAGACTCTACCACTGGGGGGCTGAACGCCACAGAGACTAAAACATTTATTGAGTCAATCCAATACCGCAATACCTCTGATGCTCCGCTCCCTCTTCAGCGCAGTTTCTGGATTAGTAATATTGTCGACAGCGGCCCGAACACCGGCTCGGGCAATACGACAGAGGACAGCGATGGCTCGTTAACGGAAACAATCGTCACCATCAGCGGCACCAGTGATAACGCCGCTCCCGTGATCACCAGCGGCACCCAGAG
>VFQS010002641.1_pt1 | contig 14446 bp, 10 predicted proteins | sample 3512361 | NCBI WGS metagenome assembly VFQS01 (sample SAMN10412375, study PRJNA504923) | tailings metagenome | isolation source: Relicate 1 Philex TSF3 active mining | place: Philippines
GGTTGTATTTACACAAAAAAAGCGATGAAGAACTATTCCTAATAAAAATAGGAATATTAATGTTAAAAAGAAATTAATTTTGAATATTAATGATATTATTATTGCTCCTATTATAGTCATAATAATATCGGCAATTGCCAAATCTAAAATGCGATATGAATGAACTCCTTGTTTAGGTTTTCCAAATATTTCTGAATAAGCTTTGAATGGACAAAATGACATTTATTTTTATTCTATTATATTTCTCTTTAAATAGAATAATAAAATAATGAAAAAGAATAAGTTTACTGAAGCTTTAAATCAAGAGGCAGAATATCTTAGAGAAGCTAATAAAGCATTAACAATGAGAACATTAGACAGTTTAAAGGATGTCATATTTAATATGATAAAAAGAGGCAGATATGGTAATATTGTTTCTTATAATGAAATTAAAAATACAATAGGTAAATTAATTATAATATTATACAGAACTATCAAAAAAAACATTTATGAAGAATATAATGAAAACGATGAGATACTTATTAAATATAAGAATTCTCAATTTATACCAGAAAGAGATGCAGTTTTATTATATAATATACTTTATTTTATATTTAGCAAATTTCCTGATAAATCATTCACTGTAAATAAATATTTAATAAGTAAAAAATATTCATATTTTGTTTATAAATTATCTTTTACACACGAAGATGATAAATATGTTCTTTTTGACTATCCGAATGAAAATGATGAAAACTTTTTATATATATTTCATAATTTATATCAATTAAAATTATATATAGAAAAAATAAAAAAATATTATAGTTCAAAATCTCTGAGTTCACAATCATCTCTTCTGAATAGCTCATTTAGCACCAATTACTCTAAAAGTAGCAGAAGTTCAAAATAAAATTCTTATTTATTTTTATTTAAGAGATATACAGACCAAGCAAGATAATTGGCAAATATTAACCATAATATATATGGAATTAATAAGTATACTGCAACTGATGATTTTAAGGAGAATATATACATAGTTATAATGGTCATTATTAATATCAATGTAGTTAAAATTGCAGCTCCAAGAAGTTTCTTATAATAAAAGAATACTGGACTATAAGAGAAGTTCAATAAGAGTTGTATTATAGGTATTATCCAATAAACATAATCTAATTGAGACAAAGCAATTGTATATGATATTACTATTAATAAATATAAGATACTCCAAGCTATTCCAAAAACATAACTAGGAGGATTTAATGGTGATTTCTTTAAATCCATATACCATTTATCAGGTTTAGATAAATAGTTAAACATAATTATACCATTTATTATGAAAAGGATAATAACCACAACAAATGCTTCTATTTGTCTATATGTAAAATTAAATTTCATTTATTTTTTCTAATTAATATTATTATTATTATAATTAGAATAATGAGTTCCATTGATTATTATGTATCAAAATTTAGCTATGCTAATAATACTTCTCTTAAAAATTTTATTTTTTCATAAGAAGAACCTTCTTTTATGACAGATACTTATAGTAGTATTGAAAGTATTTTAAATTCAAATCCTGATTATTCTGATGAATATAAAGAATTTTTTAAGAAGTCTTTATATTTATACGCATTAAAAAACTCTTGGAATCTTAAATATACAGGTAATATCAATAGTAGTTCACCTATAACTAAACTTGTATATACAAAAAATGGATTATTAACAAAATCGTCTGTTAATTGTATACATTCAGTGATTTTATTCAGAGATTCTTTAAATGAAAAACATTTTAAATTTATAAAAGTTGTTCCATATCCAGAAAATGGTATTAGAAATGATTGTATTATATTTGATATAATTAATGGATTTATTTTCAATCTCATTTGTTTATCTGATAGTTCTATTAGTGAACATATAACTACATATGATTGTTCATTTCTATCTTATTATTATTCAGAAACTGATGATATAAATTACTGGGATTATCATAAATTATTATTTTTAGAAGAACACTATGGAATTAAAACTAATATATATTCACCTTATAATCCATGTGATGATAATGAAGAATTTAGAAGAATATTGACTAAAAAAGAAATAATACCAGAACCTTCAAGCAAATGTTATAAAAAAGCTTATATTTGTTGTATAGATGCAGTTAGACATATAGATATTTATGATTTATTTTTTATAAAAATAATAACACATAATGAAACTTATTATATTGAAATATTTGATTTAATATTAACTGAAAAATTCAAGAAATTCTTCAATTTTTTATTAAAGATTGGTATTAATTATGGTTTTCATCATAATGATGCTCATATTAGCAATATTATTTATGACTTAGAAAAACAAGAGATAAAATTAATTGATTATGGAAGATCCATATTTGGAAAATTTATAAATGAAGAATCTGATGAAATTAATTCTTATTTAATAAATGAAATAGATAAACTAAATTTAAAATTAAATCCATCTTATTCATCATTATTAGATGTTTTAGAAACTTATAAAGATTTATATGATGAAAGTAAAAGAACAGGATTATTTAAACAAGCTTCTTTAATAAATTCTTCTTATAAAAAATCTGATGGTATTACTTATTGTTATCCAATGGTTATTTTTGATTTAATATGTATCTCATGTAATTTATATGAATGTATTTTAAAATATTTTATATTTAAATCTGAAAAAAATGAAGCTTTAAAATCTTATTTTTTGGAATTCTATGACTTATTTAAAAATATTTATAAGTATAAAAATATTTAGATATCACAATAAATAACAGTTCTTTAGATATTAACCAATTATTTGCTAATTATGTAAATATTAATGATGAATATTTATCAGAACTAATAGAACAACATCCTTATTATAAATATAAAGATTGTTTAAAAATAATGTTAGATAGTTTATTATTAACTGCTCTTTTATTTATATCATTAAATAAAGTTAACAATGAGAAAGAAATACTGAGAAGTAATTATGTTTTTGCAGGGAATAAAAGAGCAAAAGAATATGTTATAGATTTTATAATTAGCATTTATAATGAAAAACAATCAATTTTTAAAGATAATAATCATTATTTTCATAATATTATGAATGGATTATCAATTTCTGGTGGTAAATTTACGAGCGAATTTAAACCAGAAGAATCATTATCACTACAATTAGAATCATTACCATTAAAATCACAACCATCAGAATTTGAAAAGGAATTAGAGGAATTAAAGGAATTATATAAGAATACTTATTATAATAAAGAAACTAATTTAAAAACTGATTTTTTAAGTAATAATAAAGAATTAGAAGAATTATTATCAAGTGAATCAACTGGAGGATTTAATAAAAATAAAAAGAAATATATAAGAAAATTAAAGAGATATTAAAAATAAAATGGCGAATAGAAGATCTAATCCAATTAATAATTATTTATCATTATTTAGTCAATTTGATTTAAATACAAATGATTTCAATTTTTATCGCTTTAATGATAAAACAATTGATGAATTTAAAAGAGAATTTGATGGTTTTTTTCCACCAAATAATTTTAGCTATATTAATTCAATTTTCATATATCCATCACATATAAATTTATTTAAAAAATCATTATTTATATTTGCTTTAATAAGATCATATAATTATCAGTTAAATTATCATACAAGAAATGCTATAATAACAGGTTCTATTGTTAATTATAATAAAGGTTTATTGAATGTATCGTCAAAAAATTGTAGTAATACAGTATTTAAATATAAATATATTAATGAAGCAAGAGATGAAGTATCATATAATAAATTTTTAAAATTAGTTGATATAGAATCTTTAAGTGATCCAATAATATTTGATGTTATTCATGGTATTATATTTAATATTATATGCAGTAATCGCAGAGAATATAATTCACATTTAGCAAAATATGAATATTCATTTTTATCCTATTATAATAAAGTTCGTGATTCAAAATATTGGCTATATGATAGTTTAGTAAATTATAGAAATGAAACATCACCATATAATATAAATATGCTTCCATATATAAAAAAAGAATTTAAAAAAGCATATCTAGTTGTATCAGAAGCAATTAATCATGTAAGTTTAGGTAAATTATTCGAATCTTTAATATATAATAATAATGCAGAAATAATTCTTAAAAATGGTTTTTTAAAATTTTTTGCTTTTTTACTTTTTTTAAAAAAAAAATATGGTTTTGAACACAATGATTTACATGCAGGAAATATTATATATAATATTAGAACAGGTAATTTAGTATTAATAGATTTTGGAAGAAGTGTATTTTGTAAATATTTAATAGAAGAAAACAGTGGATTATTATCAGCATCAGAAATAAGTGAATTAAATAGAATAAATAATAACTTACAATGTGAATTAGAAAAATTAGGATTAAATAAGCAACAAAATTATAATGATATTAAAACATATGAAAATTTAATTAATAAAATTGCTGATGATAAAAATAAAACAACAAATTTGCGAAATTATAAAGAATATCCAATGACAATATATGATTTATTATCATTATGTATAATGATGTATCAATTATTAATATTTTACTTAAATAATAATTCATTAACACAAGAAAAACGTCATTTAAAATTATTTTTTAATACAATAATAAATAGTTCCAATGATTATATTTTAGACTTTACTATAAATACTGGTAGTATACAACAACTTTTTGAGAATTATTTAAATATTAAAGAAGAATATATTAATAAAATTATATTAGCTAATAGTTTACATCCATTATATCAATATGCAGATACATTAACAGTTATATTACAGGGATTATTTTTACTTGCTTTATTTTTAATGAGTAATGAAATATATATTAATAATCCAACTGATAAATATAATTGTATAATTAATAGTAATTCTACTTTTAATTTCATTGATTATAATGAAAAAAAAAATTTAATGAGAAATTTTTTAAACTTATTAAAAAAGAATGATTATCATAATATGAAAATGTTGGCTAAACATAAAATATTTTTATCTGTTCTGTTATATACAGAACAAACAAGAGAAAGAATTAGTGGAGGTAAATTAAAAAATAAAAAAGGAGGATTAACAACAAAGTTTTCTAATATTGATTCTGAATTTGGTTCTAAAATGATGTCTGAATTTGGTTCTAAAATGATGTCTGAATTTGGTTCTAAAATGATTACTGAAATAGATTCTGAAATGGATTCTCATATAGAAACACCTGAAAACTTAAAAAATAAGTTTACAGAATTCATTGATACATATAATATTGATGAAAATGATAATAAAGAATTAAAAGAATTATATGATTGTTATAAAGAAACATATGATAATATAGAAAATCGAAAATTAAATAATTTTACAATAAGAGTTAAAAAAGAAGAAGAGAAAAAAGAAGAAGAAAATATTGATATAAATATTGATACAGATAAATTTGTGATGAGTATAATAGATACTTCACCAGAAACTAAGGAAGAAGGAGTATTAGATAAATATATAAAAGAATTAGAAGAATTATTATCAAGTGAATCAAAAGGAGGATTTAATAAAAAGAAATATATAAGAAAGTTAAAGAGATATTGAAAGAACTTTTATAAGATTTTGATTTCAGGTTTTTTAATCTGATAACATTTATTTCCTTTTTCTTCAAGATTGAAACTGAAACCAATGTTTTCTTCATTACAATCTTCGAATTCTTCTGTTTCCTCTTCAATTTCATCTAATTCATAATCACCCTTCTTTTCAGTCTTTTTAACTGATTTTAATAGTTCTACCATATATTCCTCATCAAGAACTATATCAAAGTTACCTGAACCACAATTAGGAACTTTTCCTAACATAACTTGAGGAGATATTCCTGATGTATTATCATATTCTGAAAAGATACTTGCATTAATTAACATGTCTACACTCTCTTCAAATGAAGACTTACTTAAAGCACTACTTGAAGTTCTATTAATTCCATGTCTATCAATCGACATTAAATTTCCCTTATATGTCATAGTATCTATTAATAATGATAAATGTCTATAATTCATTGAACCTTCTCCAGTTACATTCACCAATTCCTTATATAAGGCATTTCGAGCAGCCTCAATTCCAAGCACACTATAAATCTCTCTGATATCATTTGAAATTGTTCTTGTTGAATCAATATTAGGATTAGTGAGAATTTCCATTAAATTAGTTCCATCTGTATCTAAAACCCATTCAACAACTCTATCAAATGAACCACTCTCATCATTATACAATTCATATTTCTTTTTATCTAAGGAAACTTTGTTAATTCCCTTATATCCTTTCAATAGAACTTGATAAACTATATTATGTTCCATTGCTTTAATTGCAGCGATTTCATCTTTATTCTCAATATCTTTACAGGCATATTCAGTCAATCTAATTCTAAAGATACATTCCTCTGCATTATCATCACTATAAACACAATCAATATATTTATTATAGACTTTATTAAGTTTAGTATAAATATCAATCATTCGCAATCCATATGAAATCATCTTTTCTTTATTGAACTTCAATCTTAATACCCAACAGGACTTACTGAAATTCTTATTGAGAGCTTCATATAATGGCTTGAATTTATTATAAATCTCCAATATTCCCTTATCTTTATCCATTCCAGTCTCCAATTGACCCTTATCCCAATAAATCTCACTATACTCAAGAATATCAGAAAGTTTAGTAATCTCAATACTATTCTTAATATTCATAGCAATAATTTTAGTTTTATCAATTCTATCATCATCATAATCAATACCATTCTCAGCTATTTTAGGATTGATAACTGATGCAACATCCTGTTTCATATAAATAGTAAGTGTGGGAGTCTTAGTTTTCTTAGTTGCACTTAAAATCTCTTTCAATCTTGGAACACCACTAGTAGCCTTAACTGCAGCTGCAGTTCCAGAAACATGAAATGAATCTAAAGTCATCTGTGTGCCCATTTCACCAATAGTTTGAGCTGCAATTACTCCAACCATTTCACTTGGTTGAGCAAGAGCCTCATTGAAATACTCATAAATTTGACCAACAAGCCAATCAAATAAATCCTTAGAGAAATTATGTTTAATTATCAGTTTCTTTGGTGATAAGAAACATCTTAAGAGGATATGGAAGAATATCATGCCTTGTTCCATATCCTTCACATATAAATCACTAATAATCTTATCAATTGTATCTAAGATATAATCAGGAGTTAAATCAGTTAATGTTCCAGTAATTCCAGTTGTTTCTTTTCTTTTAACTGCAGTTGTTATTAAGCGATTAAATGGAATTGGATATGTAATCTTAGAATTCTTGAGATTATTATTAACTTTCTTAATTATAAACATCTTATCATCCAATAAATCCTTGAAATGATCCAAACATCTCTTATAAGTATTAACATTAATCTCCTTAATTGCCTCTGGCGTTAAATATATATTTAAATTATCACCCTCAGTTAAATTATACTCCTCCTCCATCTTATAATAATTCATCTCAATTGTTGGCAAGAACTGCTTTTCTATCTTTGTTCCATCCATTCCATCCTCACCATATATAAACTGAATAATTGTTCCTGAAGCATTTCTTACAGTATTATCATAGTTGATTTTTGCATCCTCCATAGCTTTTACAAGCCTTCTTTGGATATAGCCAGTATCCGATGTGTCAAAGACCGTGAGACCGGTTATATTCATAAAGTTTTTAGTTGTTGGAATTGTCAAATCATAAAGCTTTCTATAATTTGACTTTTCCTCGGGTTTTAAATGAGTAATTTCAATAATTTCATCTAAAACAACATCATTATTTTCTTCAAAATTCTTATGGAAATTAAACTTATTTGAATTAATTTGTAATTTTTCATTGTTAATTTCATTTGTCAATGTAATTTCTCTTGTAAATTTACGAGCCCACTGAGCTCTAATAGACATATGATGAATTTTGGCAAGTTTAGAAACAGGTGTATTAAGATTAGTAGTATTATGTTTCCTAACAGAAATTTTACCAAATACACCAATTCTATTACATAATAATGAAATTCCTTGAATTAGTTTTTCTGATGAAGAAGTTGCAGAAATAGAACCATCTGATGATGAAATACAACCATCTCCTGAGAAATACCCGTCAAGAAGTCCAACCACAAATTCTCTTGGAGCAATATGAGCAATATCAGGAATTTTCTTATTATAGCAATTAGTTCCAACAAATTCATCTAAAAATCTGGCAAGTAAAGAACTATTTCCAATAATTGAAGTAGTTTTACCCTTAATTAAACCTTCATCATTTTCTTTAATTTCTTTAACAACAATTCTATAAGTAATATTAAATTTATCAAACCAATTCTTAATGAAATTTAATACAGAAGGTTCTTCTTTAGTAATTGCCACACTTCCTGCAACATCTCTTGCATTTCCATCGGCAATAAATAATCCAATAAATACACCATTTTCTCTATTTAATTCAAACTTATTTGGAATAAATGAATGACATCTAGATGCATGATAAGGATAAATACCTTCATCTTTAAGTTCAGTAGTTGATCTACCACTAATTGCACCTCGTGTAAATCTCATTATATTATCATAAGGCAATGTAAATTCTTTCTTATTATTTAAATCATACCATCCTCTCGTGAATTGAACTTTTCCCAATTTTTTAATTCTTTCAGATTCTTCTTTATACATCTTAACAGCCTTATTAAAATCATATCCATGAATATATTCATCTTTTGGGAAATATTTAGCCATATCAATCTCATTAATAATGATTGGAGGTTCAGGAATACTAATTGCAGTTGGAACATAATCTCCTACTTTAGATTCATCAGTTTTAGTTGGAATAAATTCTTCTTTATCCTCATTCCATATTAGAAGTGTTTTTGAATTAGGAACAATTACTTGTCTTCCTCCTTTAGTAATCACTTTATATAGAGTTTCTTCAGGGTCATGTCTTGTAATTACAGTTATTTCTCCCCAACTTGTATTTCCATTATTATCTGCAGTTGTAATATATACTTGATTATCTATTAATGGAAATAATTCCATATTTGCATCCTCTTTTCCTAATTGTTCAATAAATTGCTTATTATCGGGATTATTCAGTTTTTCATCAATCCAATCACCAATATTAACAGTTTTACATACACCATCTTCAATAATAACAATTGGAGTATCTCCAGTAACTGATTTAACAGCTGTATCAATTAGACCTTCACGACCACCCATAGCGTGAAAGAAAACTTCTTGAGGAGATAATCCAGAAATGAAACTATTCTCAACGAATCCTCTTGCCTCGGGCCCATCATCATATTTAGTGAAATGGGGAAGAGTTCTATCAGTGAAACCATATGAAATTCTTTTACCATCCACATTCTGCTGACCTACACAAGCCATAATTTGAGCAATATTTGTTTCTTTGCCTTTAGACCCTGATTTGACCATATTAAACATACGATTGGTTCTTTCATCAATCTTTGCTAAACTAATTTTAGCAACTTCATTAGTAGTTTGATTGAGAATACTGATAATTTCTCTTTCAATAAACTGTTCATTATTAACAATACTATTATTTTCAAGGTCTCCCTTTCTCATATCTTCAAGTTTTTTATAAGCACTCTGTTTCATTTCTCTAATCTTATTAATAAGTTCAGTATCAGTGTTTCTATCAGAAACTAAATCACTGATACCAATACTGAAACCGGCAGTTAATAACCATCTACATACTAATCTTTGAGTATTATCTAAGAACTTCTTAATTTCAATGGGCCCGTAATCATGATAAATAACAGGAATTAAACCATTAGTAATATTATGAAATACAATCTTATCTAAATTACCAGAGATTAAACTGCTATTATTAATAACAACCTTCTCGCCAGCCTTATTTTTATCTTCAATGAAAAGGGAAGGAGGAAGAATTTCAGAAAATGCCTGTTTTCCAGTATAAGTATAATCCTTACTGGGTTTCTTCAATTTTCCCTTAAAATAACTATTACACATCTGAAGATTTGCCATCTGTTTATCTCCCATTGTTGTATAATCTTTTGTAAGACGAAATGCTCCTACTAATGTATCTTGAACTACTTCAATACTTGGTTTACCATCTTTTGCAGTCAAGATTAAATAAGGAACTGCAGTTAAATCCTTCAATTCACTCATAGTTTGAATATTTTGAGGACAATGAAGATTCATCTCATCACCATCAAAATCGGCATTATAGGGAGGAGTATCAAGAACATTCAATCTAAATGTTTGATAAGGCATAATAATAACTTTATGACACATCATACTCATCTTATGAAGAGAGGGCTGACGATTAAATAATACATAATCTCCATTATTGAGATGACGATGAACCACATCGCCAAATTTAATTTCCTTAGCAATTTTCTCTAACTCTGCATATTTAAGATTAATAGTAATCATATCTTTCATCTTCTTTACATATTTCGCTCCAGGCCATTTATCAGGCCCATTTAGAATCAATTTTCTGATTTCATCAATATTATATTCATTCACCACTTCCTGAAAAGTGATATTTAAAGCAACTCTAATAGGAACACCAAGTTCATCAATACTAATATAAGGGTCAGGTGTAATAACTGAACGTGCCGATTGATCCACACGTTTTCCATTCAAATTTCCTCTGATTCTTCCATCCTTCTTTCTCATTCTATCACAGATAGATTTGAGTTTTCTTCCATTTCGCTGTTGAGAAGGTGCTAATCCAGGAATTTGATTATCAATGAAAGTAAATACATGATACTGAAGAACCATAGTGATAATCTTGATGGTATCTTCACTTGCTCCTTTATTAATCTTATCAATGATGTTATTATTGGTCTTAACAATATCACTTAATTTATGAGTTAAATCGTCTTCTCTTCGCTGTCCATTCTCTTCAATGATACTTGGACGAACAGCTGGAGGAGGAACAGAAAGAACAGTGCATATCATCCATTCAGGTCTATTCCATTTAGGATTAAATCCCATAACTTCCATATCTTCTTCAGTAATTCTCTTAAAAATTCTCAATACATCTTCAGCTGACATTTCTAATTGTGTTGAATTTTCTTTGGTTTTATCTTTCCATTCAGCCACAATCTTCATTGCCTGTTCTTTGTTATATCTATCAGGTTGCTTTGAACCACAACCAATAAATTTATCATCACCACAACATTTAACTTTAGTTGTAGTATTACATAACTTAAAATAAGCTTCCCATCTCTTTTGATTATTTTTGATATTCATGATTTTACTCATGTCATTCTTTAAATCATCATGCTGAGTATGAGGAGAAATGAGAATTCTTGAACATCTAAAACATACACATTTAAGAATCTTCTTAGTAATATCAAAGAACATTGGATTATAAAGAGGTTTAGCTAGACAGATATGTCCTGAATGGCCCGGGCAGAAAATATTCTTTTGCTCACAAGTTGCACATATCTTTCCGTGTTCTAAAACACCCATTCTTAAATCAAACAGACCACCATTAACAGGCTCATTGCCTGTATAAGTATCTGTTTTAGTAACTTGAACTACTGAACGTTTAATAATTTCTTCAGGAGATAAGACACTGAATTGAATGCCTTTTACCTCTTGAATATCAACTTTTTGGTCGTTATAAGATAATTCTGCATATATTGACATATCTATTTATAATATACTTAATTTTATATATAAAAATCATTTTTTTTATTTCGATTTAAGAACAAAAAAAATAAAAATAAAGAAAACTTAAAAGAAAATGATTTTTGAGATTTCAATCAATGGTTCGAACTTACTATCATTATTATAATCAATACTAATATTTAAGTAATATGAATCATCGTTTTCACTAGAAATACTACTAACTTTAAGTAAAACTCCATCTTCATTCAACACAAGAATCTCTCCATAATCATAACAATTCTCAATTAAATCTTTAGCAATCATCTCAAAATCACATTTCCTTAAATCATAAATGAAATCATCAGAAACTCTACAATAGGTAGTTAAAGAAGAATCTCTCTTATTTTCCTTTTCTTCAACATTCATAATTAAATTATAAATTTCAGTAGCCTGATAACCATAAATCTCCTCGTCATATAATTGAGCCATTTTTTTATATCTGTGATATAATCAAAAAAATAATCAAAATCATTTTTTATTTGATTTAAAGAAATTTATTTAAACTTTTAATACTAAAAATACCTAAATGATATGCAAGTTTACAAGGAACTGCATTACCTATTTGTATAATAATATCTTTATTTGAACCTTCTATTATATAATCATCTGGAAATGATTGAATTCTTTTTAATTCAATTATTGTTAATTTTCTTATTTCTTTATCATTATATTTAACTAAGGCATCATAACCATCTTTCCAATACCTTGCAGGAATAGTATAAGATGGTTTATCTAAATTGAGAAATTGAGCACCAAATCCATTTCCTTTTTCTTTATTGATTTTTTTTTTATTTTCAATACCTGTAATAGCTCTCTGACTTAAATAATATTTTTCATCAATTTCTTCTTTAGGAAGTAATATTGTTTTTACAGGAATTCTATCTTTAACTAATTTAATTATTGATTTTGGTTCTTTAGGTATTATTTCTAAATCTTTTCGTATTCCAATTATAATAACTCTTCTTCTATTTTGAGGAACTTCAAAATCACTTGCATATAATTTAGTAATGATACAATTATAATTTTTATTTAATTCATTCATAATGATATCAATGACTTTTTCATTTGTATTAGTTTTTTTAGATAGGATTCCTATTACATTTTCCATTATAAATAATTTGGGTTTGAAGTAATCTAAATACTTTATATATTCTATAAATAGTGAATTTCTTGGATCATTTTTATCTCTTTTACCAGCTATGCTAAAACTCTGACATGGTGGGCCTCCTACAATAATATCAATTGTTTTATTATCTTTATTGTGAATTTCATTAAATTTTTCAGGAGGTAATTTTGTTAAATCATATGAATAACCTTTATGTGTATTAAAATTTTTATTATAACTATTAATTGCTACATCCCAAATATCTATACCAGCAATTATATGTAATCCTGCATCTGATAATCCTTTTGACATTCCACCACATCCACAAAATAAATCAATAACATTCAACATAAATTTAAATATATTTAAAATTATATATCAATTTTTATTTTATTTTATTTTATCAACAATCTCTAAGATAATTAAACTTAAAAATTAAAATTAAAAAGAGTTAATTTTCTTAATTCATCAAATAAGGCATTTAGTTTTGTTAACTGAACACTATTTTTATTTTTTTTATATTTATTTAACATATTCTTAAATTTTTTAAATTTGGCTAAATCAGTCTTTCTTGTGAATAATTCTGGTTTTTTTTCCCAATCATCAATAAAAAGATCCATAGTTATAATTGTATTTATCATTTTTAATGTCATACTTAAAGAAATAATTTGATTTATAATATGACAACTATCGAGTTTCATCTTATATAATCTTAAAAATTCTTTATACAAACTCATTTGATATTCATTATAGTGTTGTTTAAGATACTTATTGGTATAAATGATGTCTTCTTTGAATTTTTGTTTCAATTCTTTCATACAATTATTACAGATACATTCTAAAACCTCCTTATATTCACCAATTTTAAATAATTCTTCAGTATATTTATTATATTCACTCAGATTCTTAGAGGTTCTTCTAATAGCCAATAGTTCTTGAATCTTACTATTATTCTTATTTTTCTCAAATTTATCTAAGCAATGATTATTCTTACATTTAACCACTAAATTATCACTTATTACTGTTGTATTAAAAAATCTATTCATTCTTCTTCTATATTTAAGCAATGATAATCAAAAAAGATATAAGGATTAGAATTCAAATTTCCTTAAATCATTTTCTTTTTGGATTCTGAAAAGGGATTGATTTATATTACTGTTAAACTGAAGAACTTCAACATCAATTTTAACATAAGAATCATTAATTTTCATAATAATGGATTCATTATCAATATCAATTAATTCTCCATTTTGATTTTCTTCATAGAATTCTAAAAGAGCTTGTGAAAGATATTCAAAATGCATTTTATTTAAATTGAATGTATCAAATATTATTCTTGTGGTGGAATTATCGCCCTCCTCCAAATTTTCAATTAGTTCATAAATATAATAAGCTTGTTCCTCATATGAAGCCATTGTTTTAATTCAAATTTAATTAAAAAAATAATCAATTTTTATTTTGTATTAAAATTAATGAAAAAAAAGAAAAAATGATTTTTATTTTTACTTTCATCTATTGCCATTGCCACAATGGAGAACATTGATGAAATCAAAGTTTCTATTATGAAGAAGTTCGAGGAGATGCTTGAAGCTGGTCTTGTTTCACTACAGGATGGCGGAAAGTTCTCTTCGAGTGAAATCGGAAAGGAAATTGGAAAGTTCATCAATCAGGAAATCAAGGA
>VFQS010002642.1_pt1 | contig 14443 bp, 16 predicted proteins | sample 3512361 | NCBI WGS metagenome assembly VFQS01 (sample SAMN10412375, study PRJNA504923) | tailings metagenome | isolation source: Relicate 1 Philex TSF3 active mining | place: Philippines
ACCCTTTAGTAGCGCATATATTAGGCTTACCAATTGATGAAAAGAAGATTGATGGCAACTTTAAAGTCTTGGCACCGATATTAAATAACAAATAGATGATTAAACCATTCTTATAAAGGGAATTATTCTTTGTAGGATATTTGGTGTGTATTAAAAATACTAATTAAAACTTATGTATTTGCAAGTATGTAGTTGAATACATTCATTTACACTAATATTCAATAAAAGACTTTCGAAAACTATTGTATACAGACGTATACAATCAAAATTGTTCCGTTTTCAAAGAGCTACTAGGGTAATTTTTAATTAAAAATTATTTAGCCATCGCTTGAACTTCCACAGCTTCAATTTGATATCCATATCACTACATTCTTTTGCAATTACATTAAGTTCATCAATAATTTCTGCAAAAGATTCTTTAGTTATATGGTACTTATTTGACCAGGCGATTTGCCTTTCTATCCATTCAGATATGGTTATGTTCTTTGCATCACATTCAGCCAAAACCCTTATATATTCTTCATAAGGGAGCCGAAAACAAAGTGGTTTTGATAGTGCTTTAGTCATAAAAATAGGTTTATTTTAAAAATATTTGGTCCAAATATATGAACTTTCAAATATTTAGCTTATTTTTGTGTCAAATAAATATTATATGTCAAACAAATCTAAGAAAGCTGAAATTGAAAAAATAGTTACCGAAATGTTCCATGATGCAAAGAAAAGGGCTTTAATGCTTTATGGAGCATTTAATCTTACAGATATTCAAATGGAGGCGAATACATACCAATACATTAAAAAAAATAGTTTATTACTAAATATAAGTTCAAGTCAGTCGTGGATACAACTTTCGTTATTAGAATGTATTTGGTTAAGGATCATTGAAACATTGAGAGGTTTTGGATGTTCCACAAGTGTCATGAAGGCAATACACTTGAAGCTAAACATTAATGATAAAAATGAACCTTCAAAAGCCATAATAAATATAAATGAGCAGATCAAAGAAATCCAAAACGATATTACACAAGATGATGAGTATAAAAAAGCTTTGATTAATGAACTTATTCAAATTAGAGATGATAAAAAAATAATGAACATAATTAGTAATGACATCACACATCTATCAAATCTATCATCTCTTGCTTTAAAAGGGTATCATACTGGATTCATAATCTATCCAGATAAAACTATCGAACTATTCTCTGTTGATGACCATGTTGAGCTTGTCGAAAAATTTGAATTAACACGCTCCCATATTATTATAAATATTTGGGATATAATTAATCAACTTCTTAAAAATGAAAAATTCATAGATCCAATTGCTAGGGTTTCACTATCAAGTGATGAAATTAAACTATTGGATATATACAGAGAAAAAGATATTCGAAAGATCGAAATATACAAAGGTCCCAATGAAATTGATTCAATTAAGATTTTAACTGAAGATTTTAGAAAAAATATAAAACCAAATTATATTAATGAGTTGAAAAAAATATTACCAAAATATAAAAACTCTACATTCAAAATAACATTGAATGATGAATCAAATTTAACCTATGTAAGAATGGGTAAACATTTAATTAACAAAAATGATGCCTCACATAAATGAGCCGTTAAACATAACCCTCTCATCTTACTTTACTTCTTAACAAGACTGTAAAATGAAATTTAATAACAAATTAAAACATGTCGAATGTAAAGAAAAATAAAAAAGTTCGAATTGGAAAAGATATCCAAAACTACCTCATGTCAAATAATGCATATCATAGTATGAGAGCAGGTAATAAAGCAGTAGGATACTGTCGAACTTCTAAAAAAAGAAGAACAAGTGAAATTAACTTGAAAGACCAAGAAATACTCATAAGAAATAAGGCAAAAGAGAAAAAACTTAAGTTAGTTAAAGTTTATAATGAAGGTGTAAAAAGAGGAGCCAAAACAAATCGGCCATTGTTTACTCAAATGATTGAAGACATTAAAAGAGATACTTCAATTACAACCATTATTGTTTCTAGTTTAGATAGATTAAGCAGAGAAGGAGACGATATAGCTTTAGAATTACATAAACTAGGTGTTAATGTGATTTCAGCAAGAGAAAATACTGATATATTGACATCTGATACTTTAGTTTTAACAAGAAAATTGCTTTTAGAAGCAAAAATGGAACATATTAAAAAATCTGCATCTACCAACTTAGCTAGAAAAAGAATGTTACTTAATGGCGTAAAAACTGCAATTCCTCCTTTTGGTTATAAAAATTCAACATCAAGAGATGGCAAATCAGCCATAATTATAATAGACAAGAAAGTTTACAATAAGGTAAAAAGAACTTTTGAGCTATTTTCTCAAGGTTTAACAATTAAAGAAATCATGAAGAAGCTCAGATTCACAAAGTCAGATATCAAATTAAGGCAAATTTCGAATATGCTAAGAGATCCATTCTATATTGGGATAATTAAAGATAAATCTCTACCATATCCAGTTACTGGATCTCATACTCCTTTAATTAGTATTGGACTTTATAAAAAGTGTTTATTAAGGCTTGGACTTCTTTGAGTTAAGATTAATTAAATTATTTTTTTAATATTGAATCAAAACTCAGATCCCAGCGGGATCACAAACTAGCTAGTAAATAGCAATAAAAACTCCGAAATCATAACGAAATCGGAGTTTTTTTATGTGCTTATGGCACGTTTTTGTAGTCTTTTGTATTGTTTTTTGTGGCTCGGTTTAATGCTTTACCCCCTCCTTTACTCTAAAAACATGTAATATGTATGGGAATATAGCTTGCATACTTTCTTCTGCACCTTTTGGAGAGCCAGGCAAAGTAATGATTAAGCTATCCCCTACAAAACCTGCAATACCTCTACTTAACATCGCGTAAGGTGTTCTTTCTTGGCCATAATTTCTTGCAGCTTCCATTACACCTGGCACTTCTCTTTCCAACAAAGGCTTTATGGCATCGGGTGTAACATCTCTTGATGATAAGCCTGTGCCACCTGTAAATAATATTAACTGAAATCCATCGTGGACTAATTGTTTAGCTTCATTTTGAATGGTTTCAAAATCATCGGAAATTATCTTTTTAGTAGCAACTGATAAATGATGTTTTTTTAATTGCTCTATTACAATTTCACCACTCTTGTCTACTCCCTCGCCTTTAGTGATTGAATCACTACATGTAATGACTGCCACTTTTAATGTTTCAGGATATGCATATTTAATATCTGATTTACCTCCCTTCTTTTCTGATAATTGTATATTCAAAATTTGCACTTCTTTATCAATGGGCTTTAACATATCATACATGGTTAATGCAGTAATCATTACCCCATGCATAGCTTCTACTTCCACACCAGTTTTATATACTGTATGGATTTCTACCGTAATTTTAATTTCTAATCCATTTATGTCATGCGTTATAGAGGTATACTCAATAGGTAATGGATGACAATCAGGTACTACCTCATACGTTTTTTTACAAGCCAACAAACCTGCAGCTCTACTAAATTCAAAAACATCTCCCTTAGGAACTAGTTTATTTTGAATAGCATCGATTGTCTCCTGCTCTGATACTTTGACAATACCCGTTGCAATAGCTTTTCTTAATGTGCTTGATTTATGTGTAATATTCACCATGATGCTTTTTTTATATTATATATTTTCTTTCCATTTATACCCATTCCCTTCAAATATTTCTTTACCCCATATTGGCAATTCTGCTTTAATTCTTTCTACGCATTCCGAACATGCATCTATTGCTGGTTTTCTGTGAGCAGAAGAAGTAAATACAAATAAACAAATCTCTCCTTTCTTAACCATACCTAAACTATGATAAATATGCATACAGGTTAATGGGTATTTAGTAAAAATTGCTTCTCTGATTTCATGCATTTTTTCTAAAGCCATCTCTACATGACTTGTATATTCAATTGCTTCTACTTGCTTACCATCTATATCATCGGCTCTTACCTGACCCAAAAAAATACTATGACCTCCAATATTGGTTTTTGTAGCATGCTTAGCAATGCTGTCGCTAATCAAATCGGGCCGAATTGAACCTTCTACAAAAATATTCTTTACTGACATAGCAATTCGTAATTAGTTTTTAAAAAAGCATCCAAACTATTGGGCATATTCTCCATAGCAGTAGGATTTTTGGTTAATTGAATGGTATATATGGATTGATTCAATGCATTGTAATTGAGTAATTGTTTTTCTAATGGCTTTCCAACCCCTGTAATTAACTTAATAACTTCAGTTGCTTGCATAGAACCAATTACTCCGGGTAAGACGCCAATCACCCCTGCAGTAGCACAATTGGCTACTTCATTATTATTGGGTGGAGTAGGAAATAAATCTCTATAATTACATGCCTCTTTAGCATTATTAAAAACAGCTACTTGTCCTTCAAATTTATTGACTGCACCAAATACCAGAGGCTTACTCAATAAAACACAGGCATCATTAATTAAATATCGACTTGCAAAATTATCAGTAGCATCAATGATGAAATCATAAAAAGGAAAATATTGTACACAGTGTTCTTGTTTCCATTGTACATCATATGTTTCTATTTGAACTAAGTTGTTCAATTGAGTTAATTTTTCTTTAGCAACCATTACCTTTTTCTTTCCAATATCATTTTGTCCAAATAAAATCTGCCTATGTAAATTAGATAAATGTATTGTATCAAAATCTGCAATACCAATATGACCCACTCCGGCAGCGACCAAATACTGTAATGCAGGGCATCCTAATCCACCAACGCCTATGACCAAGACTTTAGCATTAGCCAATTTTTCTTGAGCTTGGCTTCCAAATTCTACCAGGGTGATTTGACGTTGATATCTAATTAAATAATCTTTCATTGGATAATAATTACCTAACCTCCAGAAAAAGGGGGCATAAAAGCGATAATACTATTTTCAGGAATGATCTGATCTTCAAAAACCAACTGATTATTTAATGCAATAGTAAAATTTGCATTCTTTAGTTCAGGAAATTTTGTGAAAAGTTGTTCTTTCAATTGACCAATAGTACCGGGATTGTCCAATTGCTTAGTACTGCAACCGGTTTTATCTGTTAATTGTCCAAAAAATAATATTTCAATTTTCATTGTAGAATATCTTGCTAGGTTAAAATTAGTTTAACGGAAGCCATTAATAAAACTATTGCCAAAGTATATTTTAAATAAAGCTGATTTAACCTCAAAGAGCCCAGCCAAGCACCGCCTAATCCGCCAATAAAGGCTATGGCAATAAAGCCAAAAACAGTATTATCAATATGAATACCTTTTGAAAGCTGACCAGCTAGACCAGCTATAGAGTTTACAAAAATAAATAAGGCACTTATGGCTGCAGTTTGCTTTTGGTTGGTCCAATTGAGTAATAATAAAACAGGCGATAAAATAATACCTCCTCCAATTCCTATAAGTCCAGATAAAAATCCAATAATTGCACCTATCAACAATGAGAAAATGAAATTAGATGATTTTAAATCGGCGTCTCTTGTATTAGGATAAAAGAAAAATCTAGCAACAGGAAATAACAATAAAACACCCAAGACTTTTTTGTAAATAGCCGCGTCCAATGTAATAGTACCTCCTAAAAAAGAAAATGGAATGGACGTAAGTGCAAATGGTAAAAATAATTTCCATTTAAAATGCCCTCCTTTATAAAACATAATAAAAGAAGTCAATGAAACAAATAAATTTAAAATCAAAGCTGAAGGTTTCATTACTTCTGGCGCAAAACCATATATAGCCATTAACGCTAAATAACCACTCGCGCCTCCGTGACCCACTGAAGCATATAATAAAGCCACTATAAATAATAAAATAAAAAAACTAATACTCATATTCGAATTACTTTAACTAAATAAATGAATTTTAACTACCTGCTTAGATTCAACACTTGTTAATGCTTCTGGTAATTCAACGAAACAATTTGCCATGGCAAAAGATTTCATTTTAAAGGATTCCTGTCCTTCTAAAATTTGCACCTCATTATTGGATGCATTGTATAATCCTTTTAAAAAATGAGTCAATCCTGCTGGTTTTCTGTATGGGTTCAATAGTATTGCATTAGCAGTTTGCATGGCTGTCCTTGTATTAGATAGCTGATCCAATACAATGGTAATATAATTATAATAACAAGATAATACTGAAGCAGGATTCCCTGGTAACCCACAAACCACCTTATCTCCTTTTTTACCAATATACAAGGGCTTTCCAGGCTTCTGTTTTATTTTATGAAAAATTTGCTCCACTTTATTGTCATTGCATGATTCTAAAACAAAATCATAATCACCCACGCTGATTCCACCATTAAATAAGGTTAAATCAAATTTTTCTAAAGATGTTTTTAATGCTTCTGTAGTTTCTTTTAAACTGTCTTCGATGATGGACACTTCAATTTGCTTGAAGCCAGCAATTTCTAACGCTGCTTTTAATGTATGAGAATTAGATTCATAAATCTTGCCAAAAATTAAATCATTCCCAATTGGGGTCAATTCATTCCCAGTTAAAATGATATGAATAAGAGGTTTTTTATACACTGCTACTTCTGTAATTCCAATACTTGCTAAAAAACCAATCGCACCTGGAGTTAAAAGACTCCCTTTTTCCAAAGCCAAATCATTTAGTTTTATATCTGCTCCAATGGGTCTTGCATTGGCACCCTTTTGTAATTGATCATCTAAAACAATTAATGTTTTCCCTTCTATATTTGCTTTCTCTTGAATCAAAACAGTATCTGCCCTCTTTGGTAATGGAGCACCAGTGAAAATTCTTACTGCCTGCCCTTTTTCAATTCTCATATTGGTTGTAGATCCAGCTTGAATGACACCTGAAATTTCTAGTCCTTCTTTAATGTCATCATAAGCAAAAGCATACCCATCCATGGAAGATTGTATAAATGAAGGGTAATTAATTGGAGAGTATACATCTTCTGCCAATACATAATCTACTGCATCATCCAATTTTAATTTAATTGAACCCAAGCTTTTAATATTTTCCCTAATTAAATTTTTTGCTTCTTCTACGCTAATCATAATTTAAAATTATTCTATCCACCAATACTAATCATAGTTCTATTATGTAATTCATTTACTTCGATCTTTTCTAAATCTGTGGTAAACTGCCCTCCTAAAGCTTGTTTCTTGGTGGCTATATTTTGATGTATTAAAGTTTTTATATCATCTCCATTTCTATAAGCAGTCAATAAATCAGTTTCAGAAGCAGAGAATAAACAATTTTTCATTTTCCCATCTGCAGTTAATCTCATTCTATTACAATCCCCACAAAATGGAGCACTCATGGTACTAATTACAGCGAATGTCCCTTTATGTCCTATTACTTGATAATTCTTAGCGGTCTCATGTGCTAATCTTTCAATTGAAGTATAGTCATATTTTGATTTTATATTCTCCAAAATTTCTTGCAAAGTGATTACTTTTTCTCTATTCCATTGGTTTCCATCAAATGGCATAAACTCAATAAATCGTATATGTACGGGACTATCTTTAGTCCATTCAATAAAATCCAATATTTCAGCATCATTAATACCTTTCATTGCCACCACATTTACTTTAACACCAATACCATTATCCAACATCAGCTGAATATTGCGCATCACTTGCTCATGTTGATCACGTTTGGTCATTAAAATAAAACGATCTCTTTGTAAAGTATCTAAACTAATATTCAAAGACTGAATACCTGCATTCTTTATTTCATTGACAAATTCATGCAATCTTGTTGCATTAGTAGTCATGGTTAATTGAATACCTAGTTTTGCTAGTTTATTTAGAATGGCTGCAAAATCTTTTCTAACCAAAGGCTCTCCACCTGTTAATCTAATTTTAGTCACTCCCTCTTCTACAAAAGTCTTGGCAATAGCTTCAATTTCATCCGCCTGCATGAGTTGAGCATTTGGCGTGAAATGATAATCTTCTTCCGGCATGCAATAAAAGCATCTTAAATTACAATTATCCGTCAAGGAAATCCTCAAGTAATCGTGTATTCTATTAAAATTGTCTTTAATCATTGTTGTTAATCTCCTTCAATAATGCTTGATAATCTTCTTTTGTGTCAATATCTATCAAACCTTTTTCAAAATGCAATTTAGCCACTTCTTCTGGCCGAGATTGAATTATTCTCTTTGCCCCCATATCTCCTTTCAAAGAAAGTAATTCATTAAAAATACTTGAATGAAATAATGCTGGCGTACCCATCACATCATCATAATAAGCTGCAGCCATTGGGGTATCTTTTTCTTTTTGCAATTGTAGAAGAGCGGTAATAGTACTTTCTGTGATATAGGGCTGATCACATACAACAACCATAACGCCATCTAGTGCTGGAATTTGTGCTTTGGCAGTATTTAATCCAAGACGAATAGAGCTTGCCATGCCTTCTTGCCAATGAGTATTATTAACTATATTGATTTCTAGATTTGGAAATTGTGCTTGAATAGTTTCAGCAAAAGCACCTAAGATTACATAAGTTGGAAAATTGACTGCTTTTTTGACAATATGAATCATTCTATTAATTATAGTCTCGCCTTCTACAACTAATAATTGTTTGGGGCTTCCCATTCGCTTGCTTTCGCCAGCAGCAATCATTAAAACAGCACAATGATTGATTGGATATCTTTTTGTGCTATACATTATTGATGAATTTGAGTTTCCTTCCATTTTAACATGGACCCTGTTTGACTATTTAATACTGCTTGTATTTCAGCAATAATACTAGAAGCGATTTCTTCAGAAGTTTCTGCACCAATATCCAAACCAGTAGGTCCGTATATTTTAGCTAATTGATCATGTGATGGACAAATACCCTCTTTATTTAAGTCTTCTATTACTCTGTTAAATTTTTTCTTTGGACCCAACAACCCAATATAAGGAATGTCTAATGACAACAATGCTTTGATCATTTGTAAATCATATTGATAATTATGTGTCATCAATAAAAAGCAAGTGCGATGGTCTATTTTTATTTGTTCTAATACTTTTTCAGGCTTACTTACCAATACCTGACATGCATTGATAAATCGATCTTGCTTTGCATGTGTTTGTCTTCCATCCACTATGGTAACATCCCATCCTAATATAGAGGCCATATGCATTAAAGGAATGGCATCATTTCCAGCTCCAACAATGACTAATGAAATGGCAGGTTCGAGATTTTGAATCAATACATCTGAAGTCCATGTCTTTTTGTTGTCGGGCAGTTGATTAAATTCATCCAATTTGTATACTAAAATTGTCCCCTCTTGTGGTCCTTTTTTATTTTTTAGATCATATAAAGTAATTAGGACTGATTTTTGTCTTGTTGCAATAGCTTTTCTGATTAATTCAATAGGATTATTCGAATTGTCATAATTGATATATTCAAACAATACCTGAATGATTCCCTCGCAACCTAATTGTATGCCAACAGACGCATCATCCTCATCACTTGTGTCATAAGTCACTAATCTATTTTGCTGATCTGTAAAAGTGAGAAGTGCTTTTTTTAATGCATCTCCTTCTAAACAACCACCGCTAATAGCGCCAATCATTAAGCCAGTATCTAATACTAACATTCTTGCACCTGGTCTTCTATAGGAAGAACCTTCTACATGAACTACTGTAGCCAGTACACAATGATTCCCTGCTTGTATAGCAACATCATATGCATTGACAATTTCAAGTAGTTCTTTCATGATTTATTAATATGGTTGGTAACCTTTAACCACTGCTTTTTTAGCAGCAGCTACATCTGCGACAGTTATCATCGCTGCTTTATTACCCCAACTATTGCGAATATAATTAATTACATCTGCTGTTTCCTTATCTGTTAAACTTATACTAGCCATTTCTCCATCATACTTTACACCCTTTACAGAGATTGGTCCACGCATTCCTTGAAGAATAATTTTTACCAATTTATTCTTGTCTGTCAAATTACCTGTTTTCGCTAAAGCCGGAAATGCACCTGCAATACCTTCCCCTTGTTCTTGATGGCAAGACATACAATTTGCCTCGTATACTTGTTTGCCATTTTGAACACTTGAAGCTGTTTGCTTAAATGATTGAGTAAACACTGCAATTACTAATACTGCAGCAGAGATTATAATTTTTTTCATGATAATTAGTTTTAGTATTAATAAAAAAGACTGCCTAAGCAATCTTTTTTATGGTGTATTTGCTTTTTTACTTTTAACTTTTTGTCAATTCTTTTAAATAAGGTTGATTGTACAAACGTTTACCAGTGGCTTTATATAAAGCATTTGCTAAAGCAGCAAAAACCGGTGGAAATGGTGGTTCACCTAATCCAGTAGGATCAATATTATTTTGTACAAAGTGTACATCTATTTTCTTAGGTGCTTCTTTATGTCTAATAATACGATATTGATTTAAGTTCTTTTGCGTAGGAACACCTTTTTCAAAATGCATTCCTCCATATAGAGCATTACCAATACCATCCACTACCGCACCTTCCACCATATTCTTAGCACCTTCTGGATTCACCACAAAGCCACAATCCATTGCAGTGACTACTTTCTCCACCACTGGCTGACCATCTTTCATGCTTACATCCACTACATGAGCAGCATAAGAACTATGACAGAAATAAGCGGCAACTCCACGTTTTGTATTTTTAGCATTAGACACCCAATTTGATTTTGCTTTTACCAATTCTAAAACACCAATATATCTATCAGCATCATATTCATTGTTCTTTCCAACAGGATTGGCTTTCGCTTTCTTCAATAATTCAATTCTGTAATCCAAAGGGTCTTTCCCGATAGTCTCAGCTAATTCATCTAAAAAAGATTGTTCAGCGGAAGCAATAAAATTTGACCTCGGTGCTCTAAATGCCCCAATAGTGATATTTGAAGGAATGTCCCAACCTTCAGCAATATAATTTTCAAAAGCACCTGCAGGAAAACGATTTTCATGAATAGCATTTTCAGGAATACCACCACCTTTAATATGAATAGCAGTTACATTGTTATTAGCATCTATTGCTGCTTTATAAGTTACCATATAAGTTGGACGATAAATACCATTGGTCATATCGTCTTCTCTTGTGTAAATTAATTTAACTGGTGCTTTAACCTTTTGAGAGATCAAACCTGCTTCAACAATATAGTGCCCATAAGCTCTTCTTCCAAATCCACCTCCCATTCTTGCTAATTTCATTTCAATTTTTTCAGCAGGTATACTCAAATTCGTTACGATATTTTGCTTCATCATATCTGGAATTTGAATAGGTGCAACAAAAAACGCTTTCTCATCCGTGATATGTGCGAAACAACTAATTGGTTCCATTGGGTTATGCGAAAGGAATGGAGCAGAATAAGTTCTTTCTAAGACTTTGGCAGCTTTTGCAAATGCAGCTTCTGGATCACCATCTTTTCTTAAAAGCTTTGCTGGCTTTTGTTGCATCGCATACATTTGTTTCATATGCTCTTCTGTGCTTTCTAAACCTGCTGGAATAATTTCTTCTTTTGAACCACCCCAAGCTGCCACAGTTTCTTTGGTTGTTTCTATAGACACCCATTGAACATTCACTTTCTTTTTTGCATTCATTACTTCCCAAGTAGTATTACCAACCACTACAACTAATTTGTTGAATGCTCTTGTATCAAATCCAGCTCTTTTATAACCATCCTTGTATACCTGAATATCAAAAACAGATTTAATTCCTGGCATTTTCAATGCTTCAGTTGCATCAAAAGATTTTAATGTCATACCAAATGCAGGAGGATGAATAATCATGGCGATCAACATTCCCTCATGCTTATAGTCCATGGTAAATAGTGAATGTCCTGAAACAATATCCTTACCTACTTTATTTTTTTGTGAAGTACCTATCAAAGAAAACTCACTTGTTTTCTTTAAAGTAACTTTTTCAGGCTTTGGTAATGCCGCAGCAGCTGTTGCCAATGCACCATAAGCAATTGATCTATTGCTTGCTTTATGAATAACATTGCCTTTTGAAACGCTTAATTCTGAGACAGGGACATTCCATTGGTTCGCTGCTGCTTGCATTAACATCATTCTTGCTGTTGCACCTGCAGTTCTTAATGGCGTCCATGCCATGGCCATACCTCGGCTACCTCCAGTAAATTGTGTTTTGAAACGAGGCGTATCATAGTCGCCCATTTCAACGATTACTTTTGACCAATCTGCTTCTAATTCTTCGTTCACCATCATCGGCAAAGAAGTCATTACATTGGTTCCAAATTCAGGATTTGGACAAAATATTTTTACTTGATTATCTGGTGTAATTTTTATAAATCCAGTTAGCTCCACCCAATCGTTGGTAGTAGCTGCTGTTGCTAATGCTTCGTTTGGAATTAAATTACTTAACCAGCTAAAACCGATCATCATTCCACCACCAGTTAAAGAAGTAACTTTTAGGAACGAACGTCTACTTTGATTATTTGTTGAGTTTTCCATTTTTTACAAGTTTATTTGGTTGATGATTTTGCAGCTTGTTGAATAGCAGCTTTGATTCTTACATAAGTTCCGCAACGGCAAATATTACCACTCATTGCATTTTCAATTTCTTCTTCTGTTGGATTAGGTTTAGATTTTAACAATGCTACTGCTGCCATAATTTGACCAGTTTGACAATAACCACATTGTGCTACATCTAATTCCAACCATGCTTTTTGCACAGGATGCATTTCGTTAATATCTTCTACTATACCTTCAATGGTAGTGATTGCTTGTGTACCTACCGCCGAAACCGGCAATTGGCAAGACTTTAATGAACGACCATTTAAATGAATCGTACAAGCACCACAAGACCCTACTCCACATCCATATTTTGTACCAATTAAATTTAAATGATCACGAAGCACCCATAAAACTGGGGTTGCTGGATCCACATCCACTTCGTGGTTTTTACCGTTTACTTTTAGCGAATATTTTGCCATAATAGTTGAATTTTAGATCGAAGATTTCTGAAGAAATTGCCTCATAAAATTAATGTAAATTTATGTATCATTGAATCCGTTTTGGTATATAAATCACTTAGATTTCTACCAATTTTACTGATTTGTATCAAGATGGCATGTTTTTCTATTCATTACTTGTAAATTTGATTACAAACTTTGGTTTATGCAATTAGAATACCCTATCAATAGTATTAGTAGATACAATTCAGATAACAATATTGAGACCTTACATCCCCTAGTTTCTATTGTTGATTTTTCTAAAGCTGGTTTGAGAGATTGGGGCAATGTTGATTCGGTAAAATTTCAGTATGGTATGTATTGTGTCTTTTTAAAAGATGTCAAATGCGGGGATATGAAATATGGTAGACATAATTATGATTACCAAGCGGGTACATTGGTTTTCTTTGCACCAGGACAAGTGATGGAAATGCAAAGACCAGCAGAACCTTATCAACCTGCTGGATTTGGTTTGGTTTTTCATCCTGATTTTTTATTAGGAACCGAATTGGGGAAACATATTCGCAATTATAAATTTTTTGATTACGAAACCAACGAAGCATTGCATTTATCTGATGCTGAGAGAAAATTAATTCTAGATAGTTTTTCTAAAATCGAATTTGAACTAAAACAAACCATTGATAAACATAGTAGAAAATTAATTGCTGCGAATATTGAACTTTTCTTGGACTATTGTCAGCGTTTTTACGATCGTCAATTTATTACAAGAGACAATATTCATAAAGGAATATTAGAAAAATTTGAACACTTGTTGAATACCTATTTTGAATCAAGCAATCCACAAACAGATGGAATACCATCTGTCGCTTTTTTTGCTAAATCATTAAATCTTTCCCCCAATTATTTTGGCGATTTAATCAAAAAAGAAACAGGACAAACAGCAAAAGATTACATACAGAATAAGACAATTGAGTTGGCTAAAAAGATACTTTTTGAAACAGACAAAACAATCAATGAAATTGCTTTTGAACTTGGTTTTAAATATCCTCAGCACTTTACTAGATTATTCAAACAGCAGGTAGGACAAACGCCAAAGGAGTATAGGAATTTAAACTAAATTTTCTAAGCCTGTTGCCACCTACCCTTTTTCTTGGGAAATTTCCCTAGAATTCGCTCAAATGGAGATAGATTTTAGCCTTATTTTGGACTTTTTACCTTGATTCAGAGCTATTTATTAATAGAAAAAGGAAAGTTATTGTAAAGATGTATTTTTTGTGTTGTTCTTATAGAACTAGAATTTAGGATCATGGAATTATTAAACTAAGTATAGCAGGTTTAGATAAGCAAATTAATTACTTCTAAAAATGATAATTTATATAGATAACATTATTCTTATTTGAATAAGTAACAAATATTCATGTTGATATAGGGATATAAAAAAAGTCAGCGTTTTACTGCTGACTTTTTTGTCGGGAAGACAGGATTCGAACCTGCGACCCCTTGGTCCCAAACCAAGTGCGCTACCGGCCTGC
>VFQS010002643.1_pt1 | contig 14440 bp, 11 predicted proteins | sample 3512361 | NCBI WGS metagenome assembly VFQS01 (sample SAMN10412375, study PRJNA504923) | tailings metagenome | isolation source: Relicate 1 Philex TSF3 active mining | place: Philippines
TGCCGGGAGCATTCATATTTGTTGGTGCCTGCCCACCTGAGGTTGACCACACCAAAGCTCCGACTAATCACTCGGCAAAGGCAAAGTTCGATGACTCAGTGCTGCCGCTTTGTTCCGCTCTACTCGCATCATTGGCCTTCAAACACCTGGGCTGAGGTTACAAACTATTACCTCTCAGGTTGCGCTACTGGTCACCTTGGTAAATAGTTCTTACAACCAGACAACAGAGGAAAATGATGACTGATGCATCCAGTTGGGGCTTTGAGACCTTGCAGATACACGCAGGCGCTGATAGCGACCCTGCCACCAATGCCAGGGCTGTTCCTATCTACAAGACCACGGCTTACACATTCAATTCGGCTGAGCATGCCCGAAAGCTTTTTGGGCTAGCTGAATTCGGAAACATATACTCCCGCATAATGAACCCAACTCAAGACGTTGCAGAAAAACGAATTGCTGCCCTTGAAGGTGGCACTGCCGCTTTGCTGTTAGCCAGCGGTCAGGCAGCTGAAACGTTTGCGGTATTAAATATCGCCCAGGCAGGCGATCACATTGTCTCTTCTTCAACCCTCTACGGCGGCACCTACAACTTGTTCAAGTACACACTCGCAAAATTAGGTATCGAGGTCACTTTCGTTGTCGATCAGGACGACGAGCAAGAGTGGCAAAGGGCTGTCAGGCCAAACACGAAGCTCTTTTTCGCAGAGACAATAGGAAATCCAAAGACTTCAATCCTCGACATCAAGAAAGTTGCGGAAATTGCGCACAGCAATGGTGTCCCTCTGATTGTTGACAACACGGTCGCCACTCCATATCTCATTAGGCCCCTTGAGCACGGCGCCGACATAGTCATACACTCAGCCACCAAGTTTCTGGCTGGCCACGGCACCGTAGTTGTCGGCGCCATTGTTGATGGCGGGAAGTTCCAATGGTCAAAGTCCGACAAGTTTCCGGGCCTAACCACGCCCGACCCTAGCTATCACGGAGTCGTCTACACGCAAGCGCTAGGAGACGGAATTGCCTACATCATCAAGGCCCGGGTGCAATTGCTGCGAGATATTGGGGCTGCGGTCTCTCCCGATACCGCGTTCTCACTAATTCAAGGTATTGAGACACTCAGCTTGAGGATGGAAAGACATGTTGAAAATGCCATTCGAATTGCCAAGTGGCTTGAAGATCATCCACAGGTTACAAAAGTGAACTATGCCGGTCTTGAAAGTTCGCCATACTTTGCGGCACATAAACGATATGCTCCCAAGGGTGCTGGGGCCATCATTTCCTTTGAAATCAAAGGCGGGGTATCGGAAGGCATAAAGTTTGTGGACAACCTTGAGTTACACAGCCACGTTGCCAACATCGGTGACGTCAGGTCGCTGGTCATTCACCCAGCATCCACTACTCACTCGCAACTGAGCGAACAGGACTTGCCATCGACGGGCGTTACCCCAGGGTTGATTCGGCTATCGGTAGGACTGGAGAGCTACGATGACCTTATCGCCGACTTGCAGAAGGGGTTTACGGCAGCAAAATAGATGGACTTTCAGATATCGGAAGACTCGGCTCCCTCGGAATTTATCTCCGAAGCGCAACGGCGCCAATTAGTCGGACGGCCCCCAGCTTCGGGAGCCTGGATGGTTGGAGATCCAATCGGAGAAAGAAAATTCTCCGACCCTTTCAATCTGAGGGTTGAGGCAGGGGCTGATCTTTCCGGAATCAAGCTCGCCTATGAGACCTGGGGTGAGCTAAACCGAGCTAGGGAAAACGTCGTATTGGTTCTGCACGCGCTTACCGGCGACAGTCACACGGTAGGGGCAGCCAAGGAAGGCCACCCGACCGCCGGTTGGTGGAATGGCGTAATTGGTCCAAATCTTGCAATCGACACCAATAAATACTTTGTCATTACTCCAAATGTCCTAGGCGGTTGCCAAGGATCAACTGGACCCAGCTCGCTCAGTCCTAGCGGCAAGGAGTATGGGCCCTCATTCCCGCAACTAACTGTTAGAGATCAGGCAAGAGCATTCGCAACACTGATGGATCAGCTCGGGATCGAATCGTTCAGTGTTGTGGGTGGCTCGATGGCAGGGATGCATGCTCTGGAGTTAGCAATTGAGTATCCCCAGCGTGTAACCAGACTGGGAGTATTGGCAGCTCCCCCATATTCAACCGCTGACCAAATAGCGCTCAACACAGTGCAATTAGAAGCAATTCGGTCAGATGAGAACTTTCAAGGCGGTCTCTACTACGACGCCAAGCCAGGTTTTGGTCCTCACCGCGGACTATCTCTTGCTCGGCGAATGGCTCTGCTGAACTATCGATCTCCCCAGGAGCTGAATGAGAGATTTGGTCGCAGTTGGCAATCGCAGGTTAGTCCGCTAGTAGAGCACGGAAAATACGCGGTGGAAAGCTACCTAGATTTTCATGGGAACAAATTTGTCAGGCGCTTTGACGCCAACAGCTACATCACGCTGGTAAGCGCCATGAATTCTCATGATGTTGGCAGAGATCGCGAATCAGTTGAGAAAGCGCTTTCATACATTTCCTGCCCGACCCTGGTGATTGGAATCCAAAATGATCGTCTATTCCCACTGAGTGGACAGCAACTGATTGCAGATTGTGTATCGGGAGAGCTAGTTGGTGGAAAACTGCATGTGATTGAAAGTGAATTTGGTCACGATGGGTTTTTGATTGAAACCGAGGCGGTTGGCGAAAGGCTGAGGCAACTACTCCCTTAGAGTTGAGCGTGTGAATCTGCTTCGTTCAAAAATAGCTGTCTGTTTCTTTTTTCTATCTGGTGGTAGCGCTCTAGCCCTTTGGGCAGTCCACATTCCACTAATTGAAAAATCCGTTGGCATCAACTACTCAATTCTCGGTGCCCTGCTGATGTTCAGTGGACTGGGCGGATTTTTAGCGATGCAACTATTCGGCTATTTGGTGGATCACATCGGTTCGAAAACCGCAACCAGGATTGGCGGTGTGGCCGTTGGGCTCTCACTTCTTGGGCCAGCCTTTGCAAGTGATGTTGTAACTCTGGGACTGGCTATCTTGCTGCTTGGCTTTGGAATAGCAGGAGTGGATGTCGCAATGAATGCAGCGGCACTTCATGTTGAACGAGAAAACGGAAGAGCTATCTTCACTTTCTTTCATCTTTTCTGGTCAGTCGGCGGTCTGGTTGGCGCTGCCCTAGGTTTCGCAACAATCGGTGCTGGATTTGTTCAGTCACAAACTCTCACTGTCGTAGGTATTTTGCTTTCAGTTGTCGGTTTCTTTATGGCTTCTTGGCTTTTGCCAGATAAGCCAAATGTCACAAGTAGCGACAAGGTTCAGGACAAAAAATATGGAAAACAGAACCGAAGAGTGCTCGGTTTTGTTATTCTGGCGGGACTGATGAGCGCTTCCGGAGCAATCATCGAGGGGGTTGCCCACGACTGGTCCGCTTTGTATCTAAGAGACGTCCAACAAACTGATGTGGCAACTGCAGCCTGGGGGCTGGTCGCATTCAACATTGGAATGATCACGGGAAGAATCTTCATTGACCGCATTGTCGAGAAAAAAGGTCGCGGCTTCATAATCATTTGGGGATCACTTGCCGCAGCCTTCGCCATTGGACTGCAGGCAATTGCACCAAACCTGACCTTCTCCCTGTTTTTCTGGTTCCTGCTAGGCCTAGGTATATCGGGTGTAGTGCCGCAGCTATTTGCTGCAGGCGGTGAGATTGGTGAGGTTTCACACCAGGGACGAAACATGGCTCGGGTTGTTGGAATTACCTATATCGGAGGACTTGCAGGACCATCCATCATTGGACTCCTCACACTTGCAATTCCACTGAACTATGCAATTGGATGGGGAGCAGTGCTCGGATTGTTTATTGTTTTGTCCTGGCCAAGATTGGAAAAACTTAACCGATGAGCAAGCTGTTCACGCCGATAAAGATTCGAAATCTAGAAATAAAAAACCGCCTTTGGGTTTCTCCGATGTGTATGTATTCCTGCGAGAACAAAGACGGAGTCGTAGGCGACTGGCACCTTGTCCACCTCGGATCCCGAGCAATTGGCGGAGCGGGACTGGTGATGGCTGAAGCGAGCGGCGTAAATCCAGAGGCAAGAATTTCGCCATGGTGCCCTGGCATTTGGAGTAAAGAGCAAGTAGCTGGATGGAAAAGAATCACAGACTTTGTCCGCCAAGCGGGATCAACCAGTGCAATTCAGCTCGCTCACGCTGGAAGAAAAGCTTCTGTGTATAGAAGCTGGTCTGGATCTGGATCTGTGCCAATCTCTGATGGCGGCTGGCAGTCCTACTCCTCCACCGACCAAGCGTTTCCTGGCTATGCAGCACCCAGAGTGCTTCAAACCGATGAGATTCCAAAGCTTGTTGAGGATTATCGCGTGGCAGCAGCTATCGCCATGGAGAGCGGATTTGATGCTCTAGAGATACACGCAGCGCACGGATATCTACTGCATCAGTTTCTTTCACCACTGACCAATCAGCGTGATGACAAATATGGTGGTGATCTGGAAAACAGGGCACGGCTCCTTCTCGAGATTGTTGAGAGCGTTCGCCAGGAAATCAGTGATGCTCCACTAATGATTAGGTTCAGTGCGACCGACTATGTCGAGGGTGGTTGGGATATTGAGCAAACCAATCAGGTCGCTGCCTGGGCCCATGAGCGCGGAGCAGATCTATTTGATCTTTCCTCCGGAGGCCTGGTGATGGGTGTGAAAATTCCAAGCGGACCTGGCTATCAGGTCCACTTCAGTGAGGCGACGAAGAGCGCCACTGGTGCGGATGTGTCAGCAGTTGGACAAATCACAGATGCTAGGCAAGCGGAGGAGATTGTCGCCTCGGGCAAAGTCGACGTTGTGATGATGGGAAGACAGCTACTGAGAGATCCTTACTTCCCACTCAGGGCAGCCCACGAGTTAGGTGTTGAAGTGACTTGGCCCAACCAATACACCAGGGGTATGTGGCCTAACGCCTAGTGGCGTCTTCGATCTCCCCGACCAAAACTTCGATGATGTCTTCCAGAAACAAGCAGCCAGTGATTGTTCCATCCGCCGAGAATGTCCTGGCAACGTGAGCTCCGTATTTTCTCAGCTGAGCAAGAGCGTCCTCTAGCTCGGCCGCTTCGGAAACAGAGATCAGTGTCCTCATTCTCTTGGACTGAAGTGGTTTATTGAGCCTCTCGGGGTCATCAATCAGGGCATCTTTGATGTGCCAGTACCCGACAAGATCTCCGGCGTCACTTCTCACTGGATACCTGCTAAAGCCATGCTCACTGACAGCTTCCTGGAGCATTGCTGGCGTTGCATCGGGAGGCAGTGTTACCAGTGTTTCGATTGGGTGCTTCACATCTCCAACAATTTTCTCCGTGAACTCAAAAGTGTTTGAGATGGTTGCAGAGGCATCGGCAATAGTTCCGCTGCGCTGAGACTCTTCAACAATGTCTTCCACCTGCTCAAGGGTGAATGCAGAATTTGCTTCATTACGCGGGGTAAACCCACAGAGTCTGAGGATTCCGTTAGAAATCTGATTCATAACCCACACCACTGGCTTCACAACTTGCGCCACGAAATAGAGCATCGGTCCAAGAATGAGTGCCGCGGATGTGGGAATAGAAATCGCAATGTTTTTTGGAACCATCTCCCCCAGTACCACGTGCAGATAGGTCACAAGTAAAAGTGCGATTATGAAGCTCACCACGGAGGTGGTCGAGTAATCAAGACCAATTGCACTGAGGGGATCTTCCAGCATGTACTTGATGGATGGCTCCGCCACCAGCAAAATCAAAAGCGAAGAGACAGTGATGCCGAGCTGAGCGGTCGCAAGCATAAGCGACACATTCTCCATCGCCTTCAGTGTCACCTTGGCCGCGGGGTTACCCTTGTCGGCCAGAGGTTCAATCTGAGCACGTCTGGCAGAGATGACAGCAAATTCTGATCCCACGAAAAAGGCATTCGAAACCAGCAGCACAGCCAACCAAACAAGGCCCGAAAGATCAGTCATTATCTTCCTCCGCTGGCTGATACTTGATTCGGTCAACTCGTCTACCGTCCATGCGAATGACTTTCAGCTGACCGGTAGGTAGCTCAACGACATCTCCGTCTTGTGGAATCTTTCCAAGTTCACTCATGACAAAACCGGCAATGGTGTCATAGTCCTCATCGTCAGAAATTTTGAGGCCAATCTCTCTGAGCTCACCGGGCCTAGCAAGACCACTAAAAGAAGCGGAGCCGTCTGAGTACTGAACGATGTGGGCCTTAGTTCTATCGTGCTCATCGGAAAGATCTCCAATTAGCTCCTCAACCGCATCCTCAAGTGTTGCAATACCTGCGGTCCCACCGTACTCATCCACCACCACACCAAACTGCAGTCCCCTACCTCGAAGGGTGAGAATCAGACGATCTAGCGGCATGGTCTCTGGGACTCTCACGGGTTCAACCATTATTGCTGTCACTGGAACCTGCGCCCGGCGCTCAGGTGGAATCGCAACCGCCTGCTTTACGTGTGCAACTCCAACAATGTCATCTGAGTCTTCACCAAGAATTGGAAATCTTGAGTGACCGCTTTCTCTAGCTAGAGTCACCAGGTCTTGTGCGCTCTGTTCTCCTTCGAGTGTGTGCATCTGCGGTCTTGGTGTCATGATGTCGCTGGCAAGCAGCGTGGTGAGCGTAAGGGTTTTCTCAATCAACTTGGCCGTGTCGCTCTCTAAAGTCCCAAGAGATGCCGAGCGCCTAACCAAGGAGGTTAGCTCCTCAGCACTGCGAGCAACTGATAATTCTTCTTTGGGCTCTATGCCAAATCTGCGAAGGATGAAATTTCCGTTGTTGTTTAGAAAAACAATTAGAAACCTAAAAATAAACGTGAACCCAAGTTGAAATGGCGCAACAGCCTTGAGAACTTTTTTGGGTTCGCTAAGAGCCATGTTCTTTGGAACCAGTTCTCCGAGTAAAAACGATGCGATTGTTGCAATCGTCATGGCCAGCACGGTGGCAAATATTTCTGTGCCGGAAGCACTAAACCCAAGTGTGGACAGCGAGGGATAGAGAAGCCTGGATAACGCCGGTTCCGAGACGAAACCTGTCAGCAAAACCGTGAGTGTGATGCCCAGCTGCGCCGCGGATAACTGGGTGGCTGTGGTGGCTACTGCCCGGATGGATAGATCCAGGCCTTTTTCGCCGCTCAGGCGCTTTGACTCAAGGTCAACCCGGTCAAGGTTAATAATGGCGAATTCGCTGGCCACGAACAGACCCGTGCCAATAACCAGCAAAACCCCAAATAAAAGGAGCAGGTAATCGCTCAAGCAATCACCTGCAGGCTACGTTTGTCGTGCTCCATTTCAAGACAACACTATAGCCCCCATTGAATGATTAGACTTTAGGGGTTCCGACCCTCAAGCTAAGGGAAAAAGTTGTCCTCGAACACCAACGGCAATTCACAGGCAGATTTTGGCGCTAACGAGTGGCTAGTAGCCGAAATGTATGCCCAGTGGCAAGAAAACCCAGACTCAGTCGATAAATCCTGGCTACCCATCCTCGAGCGCTACCAGCCCTCCTCCGCCAGCGCTTCCGCTGCCAGCCCAACGCCCGCTCCAGCGACGAACACCGAGTCGATTACCATGCCGGCTGCCAAGACCGTTGTCTCCGCTCCTGTTTCAGCTCCAGTGCCAGCAAATCTCCCTGCCACCGGATCACTTTCAATTGCGCATTCAGATGAGGAAGCTCAGCCAGAGGTGAACATCCTCAGAGGCATGGCAAAGACTCTGGCATCAAACATGGATGCTTCGCTCAGTGTCCCAACTGCCACTAGCGTTCGCCAGCTTCCAGCCAAGCTGCTAATTGATAATCGAATTGTGGTGAACTCACACCTCAAGCGCACTCGAGGTGGAAAAGTTTCCTTCACTCAGCTGATCGGCTATGCCGTTGTCCAGGCGCTCAAAGAATTTCCAAGTCAAAACGTTTTCTATGAAGAAGTAGATGGAAAACCAGCAGCCATTACTCCTGCTCATGTGAACCTGGGTCTAGCAATCGATATTCCCAAGCCAGATGGAACCAGGGCGCTACTGGTGCCAAATATTAAGAGAGCACAAAAACTAAACTTCGCTGAATTTGTTTCCGCCTATGACGATCTTGTCTTGAGAGCCAGAGAGAACAAGCTAACCGCTGATGATTTTGCGGGAACAACTATCTCGCTCACTAATCCCGGAGGCATTGGCACAGTTCACTCTGTTCCGAGGCTAACCAAGGGTCAAGGTTGCATCATCGGAGTTGGTGCTTTGGAGTATCCCGCTCAGTTCAAGGGCCTGTCTGAGGAGATGCTGGCTGAGCAGGGAATCGGCAAGATTCTTACCCTGACTTCTACCTATGACCACCGCGTCATCCAGGGAGCCGGTAGCGGAGAGTTCCTAAAGATTGTCGAGGAGCTGCTGCTCGGTGAGCGCGATTTCTACGTGAAGATCTTCTCGGACATGCGTATCCCCTACACGCCAGTTGTTTGGGTAAACGACTTCCACTGGGACTTAGCTGATCAGTCGGGTAAGAACACCAGAATCCAGGAATACATCAACGCTTTCCGAGTGCGCGGACATCTGATTGCAGATATCGATCCACTGGAATATGTCCAGCGCTGGCATCCCGATTTAGATATCAGAAGCTATGGGCTATCTCTCTGGGACCTTGATAGAACATTCAAAACCGGTGGATTTGGCGGAAGAGCAAAGGCCAAGTTCCGCAATATCCTCGGAATTCTTCGCGACACCTACTGCAGAACTGTCGGCATCGAATACATGCACATCCAAAACCCCGATGAGCGCAAATGGTTCCAGGATCAACTAGAGGTTCCCTATCGCAAGCCATCGCGAGAAGAGCAGCTGAGAATTCTTGCAAAGCTCAACGAAGCCGAAGCATTTGAAACTTTCCTGCAGACCAAGTTTGTCGGCCAGAAGCGTTTCTCTCTGGAAGGCAGTGAGTCACTGATTCCTGCCCTAGACCAAATCTTGCAGGCAGCAGCTGATGCCAAGCTTGAAGAGGTTGCCATCGGTATGGCACACAGAGGTCGTCTAAATGTGCTGACCAACATTGCTGGAAAAACCTACGGGCAAGTCTTTAGAGAGTTCGAAGGTTCAACTGATGTTCAAGGTGTTCAGGGATCTGGAGATGTGAAGTATCACCTTGGCACCAACGGTGTCTTCACCTCAGCACAGGGTAATCCCCTCAAGGTTTACCTAGCGGCAAACCCATCGCACCTTGAAGCAGTCAATCCTGTGCTAGAAGGAATTGTTCGAGCAAAGCAGGACAGGCTCGGAAACCCCGAGAGCTACCCGGTGATGCCAGTTTTGATTCACGGTGATGCCGCTTTTGCCGGGCAGGGAGTTGTCCCTGAAACCATGCAGTTCTCGCAGCTTGAGGGATACAAGGTCGGTGGCACCATTCACCTGATTGTTAACAACCAGGTCGGCTTCACCACCTTGCCAAAGGATGCTCGCACCTCTGTATATGCGACCGACTTTGCCAAGGGAATTCAGGCACCGATTTTCCATGTCAATGGTGATGACCCAGAGGCTGTGGTGAGGGTTGCACAGATTGCATTCGAGTACCGGCAAGCTTTCAACAAGGACGTCGTTATTGACATCCTCAGCTACCGTCGTCGCGGTCACAACGAAGGCGATGACCCTTCGATGACTCAACCGCTGATGTATAACCTGATTGAAGCAAAGCGCAGCGTTCGCACTCTCTACATGGAAAACCTCATCGGTCGAGGCGATATCACTCAGGAAGAATTCGAACAAGCCAACCTAAGTTTCCAAGCCAAACTAGAAAGCACCTTCGTTGAAGTTCACCAGGCAATGACCGAACCTGTGGGGCTCCCTGAAAGACCAGTTGGCATTGGAACCACGGCCAGCGAAAAACAAGAGATCGAGCACCAAACTGCCATCCCACGCGAGATCGTGGAGGCGATTGGAAATGCTCACGCAAATCTTCCGCAGGGATTCATGGTTCACCCAAAGCTTGCCCAACTTCTTCAAAAGAGAGTGGAGATGAGCCGCGAGGGTGGAATTGACTGGGGCTTTGGTGAGCTAATTGCGTTCGGTTCACTCCTGCTTGAGGGTATCAATGTCCGCCTGGCTGGTCAGGATGCCCGACGCGGAACCTTCGTCCAGCGCCACGCAACTTTCTTCGATCGGGAGACCGGAGCAGAGTGGATGCCACTGGCATTCATTTCCGAGCAGCAGGCCAAATTCCAGGTCTACAACTCACTCCTGAGCGAATACGCGGCCATGGGATTTGAATACGGCTACTCGGTTGAAGATCCAAAAACTCTCACACTCTGGGAAGCTCAATTCGGAGACTTTGCCAACGGCGCTCAAACCATCATTGATGAATTCATCTCTTCGGCTGAGCAGAAGTGGCAGCAGCACTCATCGCTAGTTTTGCTACTCCCCCATGGTTACGAAGGCCAGGGTCCAGACCACTCATCAGCCAGAATCGAAAGATTCCTGCAGCTGTGTGCCGAGAACAACATGACCGTTGCTCAGCCATCAACTCCTGCCAGCCACTTCCACCTGCTTCGCCGTCAGGCCTATGCAAACCCGAAGCGCCCGCTGATTGTCTTCTCTCCTAAATCGATGCTTCGTCTGAAGGCGGCTTCGAGTGAGGTTGCGGACTTTACAAGTGGCTCCTTCCAACCACTCATTGAAGACCAGCAGGGGCTCAATCCGCAGAGCGTGAAGAGAGTACTTTTCTGCTCAGGAAAGATTTACTGGGAGCTGTTGGCAGAAAGCCAAAAGCGCGGCACGCAAGACACCGCCATCATTCGTCTCGAGCAGCTGTATCCAACACCTGTTGAAGAGATGAAGACAGCAATTGCGAAGTATTCAACGAGCGATCTTCGCTGGGTGCAGGACGAACCTGCGAACCAAGGTCCTTGGACCTACATGGGACTATTCATGCCTCGCTATGGAATTAACTTCAAAGTTGTTTCTAGGCCTGCATCCGCCTCACCTGCCACCGGCTCCAGCAAACGTCACGCTGCCGAGCAGGCCGATGTTATTGCCAGGGCGTTCGCTGACTAATGCGCTCGATCAGAGTGGTCATTCTGGGCGACGAGCTTCTCACCGGAGCCGGAGATCCAAAAGGTCTGGGTTGGCTCGGTCGCGTGCAAGCGCGACTACCGCAGGGTGAGGATGTTGCCTTTTTTCCACTCGCAAAGATTTCAGAAACAACCGGTGCTCTGCTCGAGAGATGGCGAAGCGAAGCGCTGCCAAGATTCAGTAGTGAGACAGAAAACTATTTGGTAGTTGCACCAGGATCAAAAGATATTCAAGCAGGCACAACCTTCTCCCGCTCAAGGCTGAATCTTGCATCTTTATTGGATGACGCCATCAGAGAGGGAGTTCGGGTTTTTGTAGTAGGACCTGCACCGACTGGAGTCAAAGAATATGACAGTGAAGTTGGGGAACTAAATTTGGGTTTTGCGGATGTTGTTAAGCGCAGGCAGCTGAAATATGTTGACTGCTACTCACCTCTAAAAGACCATGAGGGTTTTTTGCAAGAAGTCGCCGCCCACCCAAGAAGACTGCCCGGTCAGGTTGGTTACGGACTTATTGCCTGGCTGGTTTTAAATAAGGGCTGGTTTGAGTGGCTGGGGATGACTGAAAATCAGTCGTGACCCTGAATCTCACGAAGGCGCTGCTTTACTCTCTCCGCTAGCTCTTCGGTTGGTGCCTCATCGCAAGAGCGCTGAATCACTTGGTTGAAGACAACCTCAATGTCGTAGTGCTGCTCGCATGAGTCGCAGTTAGCGATGTGGGCGGTGATGTCCATCAAATCGCTCTCCTGGAGCTCGGAGTGCAGAAACTCATGGACGTTGCGCTTTACTTCCTCGCAGTCAACCTGCTTCACTCCGGCACCTCCTCAGTCGAATAGCCTTCTTGCTTGGCGTAATCATGCAACAAAGTTCTCAGCATTTTCTTCCCGCGATGGAGCCTAGACATGACGGTTCCAACCGGAGTTTCCATAACTTCCGCTATTTCCGCATAAGGTAGGCCCTCCACGACCGCGTAATAGACCACCATTCGGAACTCATCGGGGAGCTCATTCATGGCATTTTTGATGATTTGGGCCGGCATATTGTCCAGGGCTTCGGCCTCGGCCGAGCGGGTGGTCACCGAAGTCAGGCTCTCGCCACCTCCTACCTGCCAGTCCTCAAGGTCATCCAGGGCGGTTTTGGCCTGATCTTTACTGCGCTTGTTGTAGAGGTTGATATGGGTGTTGGTCATGATCCGAAACAGCCATGCCTTGAGGTTTGTACCCTGCTCAAACTTGTCCCAGGCTGAGAACGCCTTGGCAAAGGTCTCCTGAACCAAATCCTCAGCATCGGAAGGGTTTCTGGTCCAGCGAAGAGCAGCACCAAATAGTTGCGGCATTAGCGGGAGGGCTTGCTCTTCGAAGCTTTTCAGCTTGGCCGACTTATCACTCATCAGGTGAAGTCTAGGCGTGCAGGATGTGAAAGGCGAAACGGAAAGCCTGCCAAGCCCTTCACGGGTATCTTGGTTGAGTGTCAAGTACAACGTGGCTAGCCCCAACCTCAGCCGGATTCAGCGCTGCGGTTCGCCTGCCCGGTTCTAAGTCTTTGACTAATCGCGAGCTGGTCCTTTCAGCTCTAGCCAGTTCTCCTTCGGTTTTAGTCAATCCGCTGATCTCGCGAGACAGTGAACTGATGATTCAGGCTCTAAGAAATCTAGGTGTAGAGATACGGGTACAAGAAGACTCGATAAAGATTTTTCCTCATGAGCTAGTTGGCGAAACTGCCATTGACTGTGGGCTGGCTGGAACAGTGATGCGCTTTATCCCCCCGCTGGCAGCTCTGTCCAAGGGCCGAGTTGAGTTTGATGGTGATGAGCAGGCACGGGTTAGGCCGATGGCAACAACAATTGATTCCCTTAGAAAACTTGGCGTAGTGGTCGAAGCAAAAAATCAGCAGCTGCCATTCACTGTTATTGGCAGTGGAGAGGTGATGGGCGGCGAACTCGAGATTGACGCTTCTAAATCATCACAATTTGTTTCTGGGCTTCTTCTCTCTGCTCCGCGCTTTCGCAAAGGACTGGTGCTGAGGCACGTCGGAGCACATGTTCCCTCACTTCCACATATAGATATGACACTTGATTGCCTCAAGAAAAGGAAGGTGACTGCGGCAGCAACTTCTCAAACAAGTTGGGAAGTTCAGGCTGGAGAAATTGCGGGAGCTGAAGTGGCAATTGAACCGGATTTATCTAACGCAGGACCTTTTCTGGCAGCTGCACTAGTTACCCAGTCCGAAGTTGAAATAAGTGGTTGGCCGGCTAACACAACTCAGGTTGGGGATGAGTTTAGAAATCTGCTAGCACGGATGGGAGCCGAGGTTTCTCTCTCCGGTTCGGTTTTGAAAGTCAGAGGAACTAGTCAGATAAGCGGAATTCAAGCAGACATGTCAGAAGCAGGTGAGCTGGTGCCGACCATCGCCGCGATTGCGACTTTGGCATCCACCCCCACGCAGATCACCGGTATCTCCCACCTGCGCGGACACGAGACCGATCGAATCACGGCGTTGGTGACAGAAATAAACCGAATCGGAGGCAGTGCTGAAGAGCTCGAGGATGGAATTGCCATCAGTCCAGCCAAACTCAAATCTGGCATTTGGCATACCTATGGCGATCACCGCATGGCCACAGCTGGGGCCATCATCGGTCTGAGAATCCCAGGGATTGAAATAGAAGACATAAGCGTGACGGGAAAGACCATGCCTGAGTTTCCAAGTCTTTGGCTAGACATGCTGGCGGGCAAGTGAACTGGCGAGATTTAGATGAGGACGATGTCCGAGTTCGCCCAAATCCCCGCGGTTCCAGGCCAAGAACCAAAATCAGACCAACATATGAAAATGCTCCCTGGGGCATGGTGTTGGAGGTCCACCTCGCTCGCTATCGAGTCCTAACAGACGCCGGTGTCGAAGTCACCGCAACCCTGGCAAAAGAACTTCGCGCCGATGGTTGCGTCACCTGCGACAGGGTCGCACTCGACGGCGACGTCTCTGGCGAAAAAGGTAGCCTTGCCCGAATTGTCAAAATCGCGGATCGTTCGAGCGAACTAACCAGAGTCAATGATGAAGGACTCGAACAAACAATCGTTGCTAACGCTGACTCTTTGGTGATTGTCATGTCAGCTGCTAATCCAGAGCCCAAACCCAGGCTTGTCGATAGATTCCTGGTTGCAAGTTTTAGGCAAAAACTCAAACCCTACTTAGTTATCACTAAGTGTGACCTTGCCGACCCCAAAGAATTTATCGCTCAGTTTGCCGGTGTGAATTTAGAAATCATCAAAACTTCTAAGGTAAATCCAAAACTGAGTGAGCTTAGAAAGATGATTGCTGGACGAAAGAGCGTCTTTGTTGGTCACTCAGGTGTTGGCAAGTC
>VFQS010002648.1_pt1 | contig 14427 bp, 10 predicted proteins | sample 3512361 | NCBI WGS metagenome assembly VFQS01 (sample SAMN10412375, study PRJNA504923) | tailings metagenome | isolation source: Relicate 1 Philex TSF3 active mining | place: Philippines
CTCAGCGTAGACGAGGTGTTTGATCTCACCAAAATTGACCGTTGGTTCTTGGTTCAAATTGAAGACATCGTCAAGATTGAACTTGAACTTGAAACTACCAACCTCAAAGCCATCACAGCCGATGAGTTGCGCGCTTTGAAGAAAAAAGGCTTCTCAGATCGCCGTTTGGCCAAGCTGCTCAAAACAACCGAGCACGAAGTGCGCGCTCAGCGCCACGCGATGAATGTGCGCCCCGTTTATAAACGTGTGGACACTTGCGCGGCCGAGTTCTCCACCGACACAGCTTACATGTATTCCACTTATGAAGATGAGTGCGAAGCAGAACCCACCACGAACAAAAAGATCATGGTCTTGGGTGGCGGCCCCAACCGAATTGGTCAGGGCATTGAGTTTGACTATTGCTGCGTGCATGCCGCTTTGGCCATGCGCGAAGACGGCTATGAAACCATCATGGTCAACTGCAACCCCGAAACAGTTTCAACCGACTACGACACCTCAGACCGCTTGTACTTCGAGCCGCTCACCTTGGAAGATGTGCTCGAAATCGTGGACAAAGAAAAACCAACAGGCGTCATCGTTCAATACGGTGGTCAAACGCCTTTGAAATTGGCGCTTGGTTTGGAAGCGGCTGGCGTACCCATCATTGGTACCAGCCCTGACATGATTGACGCTGCTGAAGATCGCGAGCGTTTCCAGAAGTTGTTGCACGAATTGGGCTTGCGTCAGCCGCCCAATGCCACAGCGCGCACAGAACCAGAAGCTTTGGAAAAAGCTGCTGCTTTGGGTTACCCCTTGGTGGTTCGCCCCAGCTACGTGCTCGGCGGCCGCGCCATGGAAATTGTTCACGAACAACGTGACCTCGAGCGCTACATGCGTGAAGCGGTCAAGGTCAGCAACGATTCACCCGTGCTGCTCGATCGCTTCTTGAACGACGCCATTGAGTGCGATGTGGATTGCTTGCGCGACCCCGAAGGCAAGACCTTTATGGGTGGCGTGATGGAGCACATCGAACAAGCGGGTGTGCACAGCGGCGACTCGGCTTGCTCTTTGCCGCCTTACAGCTTGAGCGCTGCCACGGTGGACGAACTCAAACGGCAATCAGCCGCCATGGCCGGTGCCTTGAATGTGGTCGGTTTGATGAACGTGCAGTTCGCCATTCAGCATGTGGATGGCAAAGATGTCATCTATGTGCTGGAAGTGAACCCCCGTGCTTCACGCACCGTGCCTTACGTCTCTAAAGCCACCGGCATTCAGTTGGCCAAAGTGGCGGCACGTTGCATGGCGGGCCAGTCGTTGGCATCACAAGGCATCACCAAAGAAGTCACGCCACCTTATTTCAGCGTCAAAGAAGCGGTGTTCCCGTTTGTGAAGTTCCCTGGCGTCGACACGATTCTGGGCCCAGAAATGAAGTCCACAGGTGAAGTGATGGGCGTGGGCAAAACATTTGGTGAAGCTTTTGTGAAGAGCCAAATGGGTGCGGGCACCAAGTTGCCTCGTGCAGGCAAAGTGTTCTTGACCGTTAAGAATGGTGACAAGCCTCGTGCTGTCAAAGTTGCGCGCGATTTGGTGGCCTTGGGTTTCCAAATTTTTGCCACCAAGGGAACCGCTGCTGCCATTGCTGCCGAGGGTGTTGCCGTTCAAGCGGTTAACAAAGTCACAGAAGGCCGCCCACACATTGTGGACATGATCAAGAACAATGAAATAGCCTTGGTCATTAACACGGTTGAAGAACGCCGCAATGCCATTGCCGATTCACGCGTGATTCGCACCTCGGCTTTGCTGGCCAGGGTCACAACCTTCACGACCATTGCAGGCGCTGAAGCTGCGGTTGAAGGCATGAAGTACATGGACAAACTGGATGTCATTTCTGTTCAAGAAATGCACGCCATGTTGACTGCTTAATAAAAAAATCGGAGACATCTCTTGGCTACTATCCCCATTACCCTTCGCGGTGCTGAAAAGCTGAAGGCCGAACTGCACCAGTTAAAAACGGTGGAGCGTCCTTCAGTAATCAACGCCATTGCCGAAGCACGCGCACAAGGCGACTTGAGTGAAAACGCAGAATACGACGCTGCCAAAGATCGTCAAGGATTTGTAGAAGGACGCATTCAAGAAATTGAAGGCAAACTTTCTGCTGCTCAAATCATCGATCCTTCAGCCGTCGATGCCGGCGGTAAAGTGGTGTTTGGCACCACTGTTGAATTGGAAGAGGAAAGCACCGGCGAAGTGGTCACATACCAAATCGTGGGTGAAGACGAAGCCGATCTGAAGTTGGGTTTGATCAACATCAGCAGCCCTATTGCGCGTGCACTCATTGGCAAAGAAGAGGGCGATGTGGCCGTGGTGCAAGCGCCTGGCGGTGAGAAGCGTTACGAAATTGTGGCGGTGTCTTACATTTAAAGACAGCCCATGCTTCCATCGAAAAAGGCGTTCAAATGAACGCCTTTTTCTATTCTTTCCAATGCTCAGCCACCCAAAGCGCGGGCTTGATGAATCTGAATTTTCGATTGCGTTTGCCTGCCAATGCATCGGGTGGATTGCACTCACCATGAAAAATGACAATGCGCGCATCGTCTGGAATTTGAGGGGCTGTCCAGTAATTGGCAGGCCAACTTGGAATGCTGTGGTACTTGAAACTAGGACACCACGCTGCAGGCCAATAAGCCAGCTTGCCTTGCTTGTGCAAGAAGTCAGACAGATAGGCCTGCTCGTTTCGAAACTGTTGGCGAATGCTGTCAAAGTTGTGGCGGAAATACTCAAGCACATCCGGGTGGGCACCCAACTCGTATCGGTAAACAGAAGAGTTGCCCGTGATGCGCCAAGGCCGCTTGTAGTCATGAATGATCATGAAATCGCCAGGCACTTCAAAGAAGCCATCCATGCTGCCCACAATGACCACGTCGACATCCAAGAACAACGCAGTGCCACGCAGGCCGTGCAAGTCTTGCGCAAAAGAGGCCAGCTTGGTCCAGCCCCGCTCTGGAATGCCGGGCGGTAAATCCAAGGGTGGAATGGGCAAGCATTGAACTTCGCTTCGGATGCCTGAACTGTCGTCGGTCAGGCACACCATGTTGAAATTGCCACTCAGATGCCTTCGCACCATGGCATACAAACGATTGACATATTCGGGGCCGTACTTGGTGCCCCATTTCATGCAAATGATGTGGCGTTGAGCGGACTGCAAAGACATGGCTTAGGCTTGGTTGCGCTTCTTGATCGATTTTTGTTTGACCTTGGCGCGCTTGACCTGACCGCCAGACGTGAGGCGCTGGTTGCCCAACACGCGCAGTGTTTTGACCTCGGGGCGTTGGCCGCCGCGGCTGCTGTATTTCAAGACCTTAAAATCGCGGGGTCCGGCCATGCGATCTTCTGAAACGGTTTTTTCCTTTTCAGGCACAGGGCGCCACAGCACCAGCAATTTGCCGATGTGCTGAATGGGTGCAGCGCTAAGGTCTTCGGCCAACTGGTTGAACATGGCTTCACGGGCGACACGGTCGTCTCCCAGAACACGAATTTTGATCAAGCCGTGCGCCTTGAGGGCCGCGTCGGTTTCTTTGACAACGGCAGGCGTGAGGCCATCGTTGCCAATCATGACAACGGGATCGAGGTGGTGCGCATCGGCTCTGTGAACCTTGCGTTGAGCGGGAGTCAATTGAATTTGAGGCATGGCGCTATTATCCCTGCTTGAACGGAAGAACATGAAAGTAAAAACCAAAAGTAAAAAGGTCAACAAGTCATGGTTGAACGACCATGTCAATGACCCCTACGTCAAATTGGCCAAAAAAGAAGGCTACCGGGCGAGGGCCGCCTACAAATTGAAGGAAATTGACGAAACCTTTGGTTTGATCAAGCCCGGCAATTTGGTGGTCGACTTGGGCTCAGCGCCCGGCGCTTGGAGCCAGTATGTGCGCCGCAGGTTATCGCCACAAGGGGCAGCCGCTGGCGATTTGAACGGCACCATCTTGGCCGTTGACCTCCTGCCCATGGAGCCTGTCGAGGGAGTGCACTTCATTCAAGGTGACTTTACGGAAGCCGATGTCTTGGCCCAATTGCAAGCCATTGTGGGTGACCGTCCTGTCGATGTGGTGGTCTCTGACATGGCACCCAACTTGTCTGGCATTGACTCGGTAGACGCTGCGCGCATCACGCACCTCATTGAGCTTGCGGTTGAGTTTGCACAAATGCACCTCAAACCGCAAGGTGCCTTGGTGGTCAAGGTGTTTCATGGCAGTGGTTACAGCCAATTGGTGAAGCTCTTTAAAGATTCTTTCAAGGTGGTCAAGCCCATCAAACCCAAGGCTTCACGCGACAAATCGTCTGAGCAGTTTCTGGTGGGCATCGAGCCCAAAAACAGGCCAGCGGCAGGTTAAATGTTGTAAGGAGGGGTCTTTCCATTCAATTTCCCTCTACTTTTAAGGCTTAGACAAGGGAAACCACGTGTTCTGCGCTTTCAAAAGCCTAGAATGAACACCAATTAGACGTTTTTTGATGGGAGCTCTTCTTGAACAACCCCTGGTTCTCCAAGATTGCCGTATGGCTGGTGATTGGCATGGTGCTTTTCACTGTATTCAAACAATTTGACAACCGCTCTGGCGTGGGGTCTGGCTACATGGGTTATTCCGACTTCCTTGAAGAAGTCAGAGGCAACCGCATCAAAACGGCCACCATCCAAGAAGGTCAGGGCGGTACCGAAATCGCCGCTGTGACCACCGACGACCGCCGCATCAAAACCACGGCCACTTATTTGGACCGCGGCTTGGTGGGCGACCTCATCGCCAATGGCGTCAAGTTCGACGTCAAGCCTCGTGAAGAAGGCTCACTCCTCATGAGCCTGCTGGTCAGCTGGGGCCCCATGCTGTTGCTCATTGGTGTGTGGGTTTATTTCATGCGTCAAATGCAGGGTGGCGGCAAAGGCGGTGCCTTTAGCTTTGGCAAAAGCAAAGCCCGCATGCTCGACGAAAACGCCAATCAAGTGACCTTCGCCGATGTGGCTGGTTGCGACGAAGCCAAAGAAGAGGTGAAAGAAGTCGTTGACTTCTTGAAGGATCCACAACGCTTCCAAAAGCTCGGCGGTCGCATTCCACGTGGCTTGTTGCTGGTGGGCCCTCCTGGTACCGGTAAAACCTTGCTGGCCAAGAGCATTGCAGGCGAAGCCAAAGTGCCTTTCTTCAGCATCTCAGGTTCAGACTTCGTCGAAATGTTTGTGGGTGTGGGTGCAGCCCGCGTTCGCGACATGTTCGAGAACGCCAAGAAAAATGCACCTTGCATTATTTTTGTGGACGAAATTGACGCCGTTGGCCGTCAGCGTGGTGCTGGCTTGGGCGGTGGCAACGACGAGCGCGAACAAACCCTCAACCAAATGCTGGTGGAGATGGACGGCTTTGAAACCAATTTGGGTGTGATCGTGGTGGCTGCCACCAACCGTCCCGACATTTTGGACGCTGCTTTGCTTCGCCCAGGTCGTTTTGACCGTCAGGTGTACGTCACTTTGCCCGACATTCGCGGCCGTGAACAAATCTTGGCTGTGCACATGCGCAAAATTCCCATTGGCCAAGACATGAACCCTGGCGTCATTGCCCGCGGTACACCTGGCATGAGTGGCGCCGATTTGGCCAACTTGTGCAACGAAGCCGCTCTGATGGCTGCACGCCGCAACGCCCGCGTTGTGGAAATGCAAGATTTCGAAAAAGCCAAAGACAAAATTCTGATGGGCCCTGAGCGCAAGAGCATGGTCATGCCCGAAGAAGAGCGTCGCAACACGGCTTATCACGAGGCGGGTCACGCCCTCATTGGCAAACTGTTGCCCAAGTGCGACCCCGTTCACAAGGTCACCATCATTCCTCGCGGCCGGGCCTTGGGTGTCACCATGAGCCTGCCCGAAAAAGACCGCTACAGCTACGACAGCGAATACATGCTGAACCAAATCAGCATGCTGTTTGGTGGCCGCATTGCCGAAGAAGTGTTCATGAAACAAATGACCACGGGCGCCAGCAACGACTTTGAACGTGCGACCCAAATTGCACGCGACATGGTCATGCGCTACGGCATGACCACAGCCTTGGGCCCCATGGTCTACGCCGAAAACGAAGGCGAAGTGTTTTTGGGTCGCTCGGTGACCAAGACCACCAACATGTCTGAGTCCACCATGCAAAAGGTCGACTCCGAAGTTCGCCGCATCATTGACGAGCAATACAATCTGGCGCGCCGCTTGATTGAAGAGAACAGCGACAAGATGCACGCCATGGCCAAGGCCTTGCTCGAGTGGGAAACCATCGATGTCACGCAACTTGACGACATCATGGCCGGTCGTGAGCCTTCAGCTCCCAAAGACTGGACGCCTCGAATTCCGCCATCAGGCAATGACGATGCGGGCGGCACCCCTGCTGTCAAAACAGATCCAGAGCCCAATGCGGCCTGATCAAATCTGATCTTCTACGGGGCTTCGGCCCCGTTGTTATTTTGAAGGGGCATTGCGCATCATGTCTTCTAAATTTTGGCAAACCAGCAGGTTCAAGATAGACCTGACTCAGCCCAAAGTGATGGCCATTGTGAATTTAACCCCCGATTCATTTTCAGATGGGGGGCAACTGGCCACTTTAGGTCAATCACTGACGCATGCCGAAAAAGCACTTCAGCAGGGTGCCGATATTTTGGACATTGGGGGTGAGTCTTCTAGGCCCGGCGCGCAAGCCGTCAGTGTGCAAGAAGAGTTAAGCCGCATCTTGCCCTTCGTCAAACATGCCCTCGCATGGAATGTTCCCATCTCCGTCGACACCGCAAAGCCTGAAGTGATGAAGGTGGTTTTAGATTTGGGGGTAGACATCGTCAATGACATTTGGGCTTTGCGTCAGCCGGGCGCCTTGTCGGTGATTGCGCAGCATGCCCAATGTGGTGTTTGCCTGATGCACATGCACCGCGAGCCGCAAACCATGCATGAGCACCCGATGCAGGGCGATGCGCTTGCGTCGGTCAAAGCATTTTTGTCCGAACGTTTGTTGGCCTTGAATGCGGCTGGGATTTCCAACGATCGTGTGGTGCTCGACCCTGGTATTGGATTTGGCAAGACCATCGATCAAAATTTGAGCTTGCTCAAACAGCAGCAAGAACTGTTGGCGCTACAGCGTCCAATCTTGGCAGGGTGGTCTCGCAAAGGTTCCTTGGGCAAATTGACCGCGGTCAAAGGACTTGTGCCAGAGCCTCAACAGCGAATTGGCGCCAGTGTGGCTGCAGCGCTCATGTCGGTTCAAAACGGCGCCTCTATCGTGCGGGTTCATGATGTGCAAGAGACGGTGCAGGCTTTGCGCTTTTGGCAAGCCGCAAAGCCCTAAAATGAGACATTGAGAGCGCAAAAGGCGCCAACCCTCCACGAAGAAAACCATGACTAGACGATATTTTGGGACAGACGGCATTCGCGGCACAGTTGGGCAGGCACCCATCACCCCAGATTTTGTCATGCGCTTGGCGCATGCTGTGGGCCGCGTTTTACGTCAATCCGAAAAGCATCCGGTGGTGTTGATTGGCAAAGACACCCGCATTTCAGGTTACATGCTCGAGAGCGCCCTCGAGTCGGGTTTCAACTCGGCCGGTGTCGATGTGGTATTGCTTGGCCCGGTGCCCACACCTGCGGTGGCTTACCTCACCCGTGCACAGCGCGCTTCTTTGGGCGTGGTGATCAGCGCCAGTCACAACCCTTACGAGGACAACGGCATCAAGTTCTTCAGTGCCAAGGGCACCAAGCTGTCTGACGAATGGGAAACGGCGGTAGAAAGCATGGTCGATGAAGCCCCGGTATGGGCCTCATCCGCTGAACTTGGCAAAGCCAAACGCCTAGACGATGCAGCGGGCCGCTACATAGAATTTTGCAAAAGCACTTTCAGCAATGACTTCACCTTAAAGGGGATGAAAATTGTGGTGGACGCAGCCCACGGCGCGGCCTATCACATTGCCCCCAAAGTCTTTCATGAACTCGGCGCCGACGTTGTGGCCATTGGTTGCTCGCCCGATGGTTTGAACATCAACAAAGGTGTGGGTGCCACTCACCCAGAGGCTTTGGTTGAAGCCGTCAAATTGCACAAGGCCGACTACGGCATTGCCCTGGACGGAGATGCCGACCGACTGCAAGTGATCGACAGCGCTGGCCGTTTGTACAACGGCGATGAATTGCTCTACTTGATGGTCAGCGATCGCATTGCGCGCGATGAAGTGGTGCCGGGGGTGGTGGGCACCCTCATGACCAACATGGCTGTTGAAGTGGCCCTGAAGCGCAAAGGCGTTGCCTTCATTCGCAGCAAAGTGGGCGATCGTTATGTTTTAGAAGCCTTGCAAGAAAACGCTTGGCTTCTGGGCGGCGAGGGCTCTGGTCACTTGCTTGCCCTCGACAAGCACACCACGGGTGACGGCCTCATCAGTGCCTTGCAAGTTTTGCAAGCCTGCGTGGCCACGGGCCAGACCATGGCCCAATTGTTGTCAGAGGTGCAGTTGTTTCCTCAAGTGCTGATCAATGTTCGAATTGCCAAAGACCAAAAGTGGCAAGACAACCCACAACTGGCCAGTGCCATTCAGGAAGTGGAATTGCAACTTGCTGAGACGGGCCGTGTGTTAATTCGCGCCAGTGGCACCGAGCCACTGGTTCGCGTCATGGTGGAAGCCCAAGACCCTGTCGTGGCCCAGACTTACGCAGAAAAAATAGCAGCCACTTTGCGTCAGTAAATCAAGCGATCAGGCTTGATTTCTTGCAAGATGGTGGTGGCTATTTCTTCAATCGACTTGGTGGTGGTCGACAGCCACCGAATACCCGATCGACGCATCATCGATTCTGCTTCAGCCACTTCATGACGACAGTTTTCCAAACTGGCGTATTTGGAGTTGGGACGGCGTTCGCTTCGAATCTCAGACAAGCGTTCGGGGTGAATCGTTAGACCAAAAATCTTCTTGCGGTGGGGCACCAAAGCCGGGGGCAGTTGCTTGCGATCAAAGTCTTCCGGAATGAGCGGGTAGTTGGCCGCTTTCAAGCCGTGTTGCATGGCCAGGTAAAGGCTGGTGGGCGTTTTGCCGCTGCGACTGACCCCCACCAAAATGACCTCGGCCGATTCCAGGTCGCGGTTGGACTGACCGTCGTCATGGGCCAAAGAAAAGTTGATGGCTTCAATCCGGTCGTGGTATTCCTTGCTTTTGCTCACATCGGAGAATCGACCCACGCGGTGGTGTGACTTCAAGCCCAGTTCTTGCTCGAGAGGGTTCACGAAGGTGCCAAACATGTCCAACAACATGCCTTTACAACCCGCACGAATAACTTCCAAAACCTCCATGTTGACCAGCGTGGTGAACACAATGGGTTTGATGTTTTCCACCTCAGCGGTGTGATTGATTTGTCTTACGGCCTGGTGCGCCTTGTCGGCGCTGTCGACAAAGGGCAGTCGTATGTGCCTTGTTTTCATCTCAAACTGGGCCAAGATGGCGTTACCAAAGGTTTCGGCCGTAATTCCGGTGCCGTCTGAGATGAAAAAAACGGTTCGATGTGGCATTGTTGAAATTCTAAGCTTGGCGAAAGGGTTTGGGTCCTAAAATCAGGTCCATTATCTACCGCCCGCTGGCACTCACGAGTCAAATCTAAAAACAAGCAAGATTCTGAGCGTTGGTTCGGGCCGCACGACCCGTTTTTTAACTTTGGAGTTTTTATGTCTAATCTTTTTGCAAAGGACGCTTTGGTCGTTCCCTTTGAACAACTTCGAATGGACGACGTCGAGTCGGTCGGCGGCAAAAACGCCAGTTTGGGCGAGATGATTTCTCAACTGCCCAACGGTGTACGCGTGCCAACAGGCTTCGCGACCACTGCTTATGCTTTTCGTGCATTTTTGAAGCACGATGGCTTGGTCGATCGCATCAATCAGAAATTAGATGCCCTGGATGTTGAGGACGTCCGTGCTTTGGCCAGCGTGGGACTGGAAATCAGAACCATGGTTGAAGCCCAGCCATTTCCAGCAGATTTGGAAAAAGCCATTCGCGCGCAATTTGAAGTTTTGAGTGCTGGCAACGCACAGGCTTCATTTGCGGTACGTTCATCCGCTACCGCTGAAGACTTGCCAGATGCATCGTTTGCGGGTCAACAAGAAACATTCCTCAACGTGGTGGGCATCGAAGATGTGCTGCACAAAATGAAAGAGGTGTTTGCGTCTCTTTACAACGACCGCGCCATCAGCTACCGAGTTCACAAAGGTTTTGCGCACGCAGACGTGGCTTTGTCGGCGGGTGTTCAGCGCATGGTTCGCTCCGATTTGGGCGCTGCCGGCGTGATGTTCACCATTGACACCGAAACGGGTTTTGAAGATGTGGTGTTCATTACCTCAAGCTATGGCTTGGGCGAGACGGTGGTGCAGGGCGCCGTCAACCCCGACGAGTTTTATGTGCACAAGCCGATGTTGGCTGCAGGTAAAAACGCCGTCATTCGACGCAACCTCGGCTCTAAGTTGCTCCAGATGGTGTTTTCAACACCCGAAGAAAAAGCGGCATCGGGCAAGTTGGTCAAAACAGTTGAAGTGGGCATGGAGTTGCGCAACCGTTATTCACTGAGTGATGCGGACATTGCGCAGTTGGCGCAATACGCCATGGTGATTGAAAAACACTACGGCCGCCCCATGGACATTGAATGGGGCAAGGATGGTACCGATGGCTTGCTGTACATCTTGCAAGCTCGGCCTGAGACAGTCAAGAGTCAGTCCAAAGGCACCGCTGAGCTGCGCTACAAACTCAAAGGCAAGGGCACCGTATTGGCCGAGGGTCGTGCCATTGGTCAAAAGATTGGCACAGGTCCCGTTCGCTTGGTGCACAGCATTGCTGAAATGGACCAAGTGCAAGCCGGTGATGTGCTGGTCACCGACATGACCGACCCCAACTGGGAGCCGGTGATGAAGCGGGCCAGTGCCATTGTGACCAACCGCGGGGGCCGCACCTGCCATGCTGCCATCATTGCGCGTGAATTGGGCATTCCGGCGGTGGTGGGATGCGGCAACGCCACATCACAATTGAAGGATGGCACCTTGGTCACCGTCAGTTGTGCAGAAGGTGACACAGGCCACATCTATGACGGTTTGTTAGAAACCGAAGTGACCGAAGTGACGCGTGGCACCATGCCAGAGATTGCCACCAAAATCATGATGAATGTGGGCAACCCACAGTTGGCCTTTGACTTTGCGCAATTGCCAAACCAAGGCGTTGGCCTGGCGCGCTTGGAGTTCATCATCAACAACAACATTGGTGTGCATCCCAAAGCCATTTTGGATTACCCCAACATTGATGCCGATCTGAAAAAAGCAGTCGAGTCTGTGGCCCGCGGTCACGCTTCGCCCAAAGCGTTTTACATCGACAAAGTGACCGAGGGTGTGGCTTGCATTGCAGCCGCTTTTTGGCCCAAGCCTGTCATTGTTCGATTGTCCGATTTCAAAAGCAACGAGTACCGCAAACTGATTGGTGGCAGTCGTTACGAGCCAGAGGAAGAAAACCCCATGTTGGGCTTCCGCGGCGCCGCGCGCTACATCAGTGAAGATTTTGGTGAAGCTTTTGCCATGGAATGCGAAGCCATCAAGCGTGTTCGCGGCGACATGGGCCTGACCAATGTGCAGGTCATGGTGCCCTTCGTGCGTACGCTGGGCCAAGCCGATCGCGTCACGCAATTGTTGGCCAAGCACGGACTCAAGCGCGGGCAGGACGATTTGAAAATCATCATGATGTGTGAAGTGCCCAGCAACGCTATCTTGGCAGACAAGTTCCTTGAGTATTTCGATGGCTTCTCGATTGGCTCCAACGATTTAACACAATTGACGTTGGGCCTCGACCGTGACTCAGGCTTAGAGTTGTTGGCGCTTGATTTCGACGAGCGTGATCTGGCCGTTCAAACTTTGATTGCGCAAGCGATCAAAGCATGTCTAAGCCAAGGCAAATATGTCGGAATCTGTGGCCAAGGCCCCAGCGACCATCCTGACTTTGCCAAGTGGTTGATGGCGCAAGGCATCAGTTCAATCTCTTTGAATCCAGACACGGTTGTAGAGACTTGGACGCAGCTCGGGAAACTCGATTGAGTTCTCCAACCCCATTTCAGCAAAAATACGCCTCTTACAAGAGGCGTTTACACCGCAATGTTTTGATCTTTGTGGTGGTGCTGTTCAGTTTGATTGCACTGATGGGGTGGGCCGAGCATGAGGGGCTGTCTCGCAATTTGATTGGCCCCATCTTTTTGTTCTCTACGGTCATGCTCTATGCGCTGATCGGTGTCGCAGGTCGCACCACCAACGCAGACGAATATTACGTTGCGGGTCGACGCATCCCTGCTTTTTACAACGGCATGGCCACTGCGGCAGATTGGATGAGCGCTGCCTCCTTCATCAGCTTGGCGGGGGCTTTGTATTTGCAAGGTTTTTCGGGCAGTGGTGGGCAAGCCGGTGGTTTGGCCTATGTGATGGGCTGGACAGGTGGTTTTTGCCTGGTTGCCTTGTTGATTGCACCGCACTTGCGGGCCATGAACTTGTACACCTTGCCCGATTTCTTCAGCCAACGCTATGGCGGTCGCTGGCCTCGCTTGTTGGCAGCTTGGTCGGCCATTCTGTGCTCGTTCACTTATGTGGTGGCGCAAATTTACGGCATTGGTTTGATTGCATCGCGACTCACGGGCGTTCAGTTTGAAATTGGCATCTTGCTGGGTCTCGGTGGCGTGCTGCTGTGTTCTTTTTTAGGTGGCATGCGTGCCATCACATGGACGCAAGTGGCGCAGTACATCATTTTGTTGTTGGCATTTTTGATCCCAGTGTCTTGGTTGGCTTACAAGCAACTGGGCACACCGTGGGCGCCCATTGCTTATAGCGCGCAGCTTTCTAAAATTTCAGTTTTAGAGCAACAACTGATGTCAGACCCAGCCGAGTTGGAGGTTCGTCAAGAGTTTCTGCGCAGGGCAGATGCCTACAAACAAAAGCTGACCAACGTTGCCGTGTCGCTGCAAGAAGAGCGTTTCAAACTCGATCAAAAAGTGAGAGATTTAAAGTCGCAAAACGCAGACTTTTCATTGATCGCCAAGGCGCGTCGTGATTTACAAGCCTTGCCCAAAAACGAGTTGGCGGCCAAAGAGGCCTGGCAGCGCGCCATGCTTGAAAACTATGAACGCGCTAAACCTCTCGGCGGTATGCCAGCGCATGGCACTGCTTTTCAAGGTGACCCCCAAGGCACAGCCGAGGCGCAAGCCTTGTTCAATCAATCAAGGCTTAATTTTGTAGCCCTTATTTTTTGCTTGATGGCGGGCACGGCGGGCTTGCCCCATTTGCTGACGCGGTTTTATACCGTGCCCAATGAATCAGAAGCACGCTTGTCGGTGGCGTGGTCTTTGCTGTTCATTGCCATCTTGTATCTGAGTGCGCCGGCCTTGGCTGTCCTCGTGAAATTTGAGGTCATGAACAATTTGGTGGGAAGTCAGTTTGCAGAGCTCCCTTCATGGCTGGCGCAATGGTCGCGCGTTGACAGCGCCTTGGTCGAGGTATCAGACATCAATTTAGACGGTATTTTGCAGTTTGGCGAATTGAAGTTGGGGGCCGACATGGTGATGCTGGCCAGCCCCGAAATGGCAGGTTTGCCTTATGTCATCTCTGGCCTCGTTGCGGCGGGCGGATTTGCAGCAGCGCTGTCGACGGCCGATGGCTTGCTGTTGACCATCAGCAACGCGTTCGTTCACGACATGCGCTTGGGCAACAAAAATGGTGTTGAAACGGCAGAGGGCAGGGTCATTCTTTCTAAATTTGCGCTGCTGGCGGTTGCGATGTGTGCCGCTCTGGTGGCGGCATGGAAGCCCGCAGAAATTTTGGCCTTGGTGTCGGCCTCGTTCTCTTTGGCAGCTTCTGCGTTTTTCCCTGGCATGGTCATGGGCATATTTTGGAAACGTGCCAGTCGTCAGGGCGTTGTTTTGGGCATGTTGGCTGGTTTGGGCGTCACTTTGGCCTATATGGTGTTCAACGCGTCTTCTGTCAGGCTGGCTTTTGGATTGGACGCTTCGGGCGGCATGATTGGCGGCATTCAACCTATTTCTGCTGGCATTTTGGGGGTTCCTGTCGGTTTTCTGGCCATTTGGCTTGGCAGTTGGGTCTGGCCCCAAAGACCCACGACCGCCGATGCGCCTGTGGTTGCGCCTGAAAACCCCTTTCCAGGCCTCTAATTCCTGGGCTATAATCGCGGGCTGACCTTGCTGCACCCCGTCTGACGCTGGGGGTAGCTTTTTTTTTTAATGCCTTCAAAGGTAAAAACCCAAAGGAGTCTCAATGCGTCATTACGAAATCATTTTGCTGATTCATCCGGATCAGAGCGAACAAGTTCCAGCCATGCTGGAGCGTTACAAAGGCATGATCGTTGCCGGCGGTGGCAAGATTCACCGCGTCGAAGACTGGGGTCGCCGCC
>VFQS010002650.1_pt1 | contig 14419 bp, 14 predicted proteins | sample 3512361 | NCBI WGS metagenome assembly VFQS01 (sample SAMN10412375, study PRJNA504923) | tailings metagenome | isolation source: Relicate 1 Philex TSF3 active mining | place: Philippines
AGCCAATCTCGCAGACGATGCGGGCTAATGAACTCACCCGCTTCAGGTAAAAAATGTCGTTTGATCAAGCGCCCAAAGAATTGTCGCCCGCCCCACAAACTAACACGATTCATTCCTGTAATAATCACGCGTCCTTCGGGTATGAGAATTCTATCCACCTCGCGTAAAATTTGGTGCGGTTCTTTGGCGAATTCCAGCACATGCGGCAAGACAATCAAGTCGATACTTTGCGAATCAAATGGTAGTTCTGCAAAATCGTGAACCAAGACCACTGCTTGACGTGCCTTAGTGTTTTGGTTTGGAAATGAACTCGCGGTTTGCCATTGATGCGGCATACGACTAGCTGCCAACGCTGGCAACTGCGGCAAACCAATTTGCAATGCATGGAATCCAAAGATATCCGCGGTTAATAGATCAAACTGGGCTTGTTCCCACGCGCAGATATAATCACCGGCTGGCTGCATCAACCAATCACCTAAGTCTATAATGGCGGACTGCGTAGAATTGGATACGTTCACTTCACTCACTTAAAAAATCAGGAAAATCCGAATATGAATAATCAGATAGATGACCAAGCGCTTAGTATATTGACTGTACCCGCTTTTGACGACAATTATCTGTGGCTAATTCATAATCAGCGCGAGGCAATTGTCGTCGATCCAGGCGATGCGACACCTATTCTTGCTGCGCTAGAAAAACACCAATTGCAATTGCGAGCCATTTTACTAACACATCACCACGCGGATCATATCGGTGGCGTAAATCAGTTAGTAGAACAGTTTCAAATTCCTGTTTACGGCCCTGCGCATGATGGAATTGATGCGGTAACAATCCCACTTGATGACAATGATGAAATTCATATTGCTGCGCTCAACTTACGTTTACAAGTGATCGCTGTACCAGGACATACATTTGGACACATCGCTTATTATTCCGCGCAACTACAAAGTCTATTTTGCGGTGATACTTTGTTCGCTGGTGGCTGCGGTAGATTATTTGAAGGAACGCCAGCTCAAATGCTGGACTCGCTCGATACACTTGCAAGTTTGCCAGATGCCACCGCGGTTTACTGCGCCCACGAATACACTCTCTCCAATCTGAAGTTTGCACTTGCTGTTGAGCCAAATAATCTAGATCTACAACAACGTATGGTGGAAGAACAAGAGAAACGCAATGCCGGCCTGCCAACTGTTCCGAGTAACATCGGGCTGGAAAAACGTACAAATCCATTTCTGAGAAGCAGAATTTCTGCGTTAATAGACACACTTAAAACAAATGACAAAATCACCGACACGCAAGATGAAGTTGCATGTTTTGCTGCGCTACGCGAGTGGAAAAATATTTATCGTTAAGTAAGACGAATCTCTTCAATCGTCGAACTTGCATATACAATCTGAACCCATGAATCTGGCACTTTTTTGTAAAGTCGTTGATAACTTTGGCGACATCGGCATATGCTGGCGGCTCGCACGCCAGCTCTGCAATGAGCACGCGATTAAGGTAACACTTTGGGTAGATGATCTACCAAGCTTCAAAAAAATCTGCCCCGAAGTTTGTATAGAAAGCGAACACCAAACCGTACAACATATTCAGATACAACATTGGCAGCGACAAGATCAGCAATTTGAAGTCGCCGACATCGCTGATATCGTGATTGAGTTTTTTGGTTGCGATATCCCTCCCAATTACATCGCAACGATGGCGAAATGTCAGCCCCAACCAATTTGGATTAACTTAGAAGGCTTGACCGCAGAAGATTGGGTTGAAGGTTGTCACACCTTACCTTCTTCGCATCCGCAATATCCATTGACGAAATATTTTTTCTTCCCAGGTTTTAATAAAAAAACTGGCGGACTCATACTAGAAAAAGATTTACTTGAACAAGCACAACAGTTCAACTTAGCAAAGCAAGAAAAAAATGCGTTTCTGCACAATTTAGGACTTGGTGACGAAGAAATAAACGCCTTCAAAATTTCCATGTTCTGCTATCCGCACGCGCCCTTAATGGATTTACTGAAAACATGGGAGCATTCAAACGAAAAGATTAGCTGCTTCATTCCTACCGGGGTAGCGCAAGAAACGATTGCTGGCTTCTTGCAATGTGAGCCGCGGTCAGGATCAAAGTATCAAAAAGGGAATTTGTCTCTGCATATCATTCCCTTTATGCCACAAGCCGAGTACGACAAATTATTGTGGAGCTGTGATTTGAATTTCGTTCGAGGTGAGGACTCATTTGTTCGAGCGCAATGGGCAGGCAAGGCCTTTATCTGGCATATTTATCCGCAGGATGAAAATCTACATCACAAAAAACTAAAAGCATTTTTAAATGTACATGATGCAGAAAGCCAAGCAAGCAAACTTTTCTCGCTCGCATGGAATGGCGTTTCGCAAGCACAAAACTGGCACGAACTCTGGTCAAACTTTAGAGCAGATCTCAACAGCATCCAACAGCTAAGCCTTGATTGGCAGCAGCGAATGCAAAATCTCGGTGACATGAGCTCAAATTTATTGAGCTTCATCAAAGCAAAACAGGAATTGGGCAAAAAAATAGGTTAAAATACGCGGTTAATTTTTAATGTATTTTCCGATTCAATCTAAGCTGAGCTTGCAGGGCAATATTTTCAATATTCCAGTAGGCAACAGATGATTTTTAAGCAACCTACTTTTTACATAAATTACTATGAAACCTGCAAAAGAAATTCGCGTTGGCAACATTATTATGGTCGACAGCAAACCAATGATCGTATTGCGCTCAGACGTTAACGGCTCTAGCCGCACTGGCTTCACTTACAAGTGGAAAATGAAAAACTTGTTGACTAACAGCCCATTGGAAAACGTATTCCGTGGCGATGACAAGTTTGATGTTGTTGTTCTCGACAAAAAACCAGTAACTTATTCTTACTTCGCAGATCCATTGTTCGTATTCATGGATGCTGAATACAATCAGTATGAGATCGAAGAAGAAAACTTGGGTGATGCATTGCATTACCTCAAAGACGGCATGGAATGCGAAGCAGTTTTCTATGATGGCAAAGCGATTTCCGTAGAATTGCCAACAACAATCGCTCGTCAAGTCATCTACTCTGAACCAGCTGTAAAAGGCAACACTTCTGGCAACGTATTGAAAGAAGCGAAAATCGAAAATGCGATTGAAGCACACTGCCATATCGTACAAGTACCATTATTCGTTAGCCAAGACGACATTATCGAAATCGATACTCGCACAAACGAATACAAGCGCGTAGTACGTAATTAAGTTCGTGTTATAGATTCACAAAAAAACGCTGTTCAATTGAGCAGCGTTTTTTTACGTCTTATTTTTTGCATTATTATTTTGCTCTGCGCTCTACACTCACTGGGCGACTTAAAATCGCCCAATAAAAAACCCGCCAATTAAAGGTGGGTTTCTATTTTTACTTAAAGCAATCACTACAACCAAACTGCAAAAGATAGCAGCAACAACAATAACATCCACAATAAAAGTGCTCGCCAAACCAAACCTACCGCACTTTGCAGTGAGCGTGGATTTGCTTCCATGCCTGGCTGACTTTCCAACTCCAAACTATCAACGTCGACCGCACTAGCGTCTGCGTTCAACACTACCAAAGCCTTGGTCTCTGGCTCACCCAAACGGACACCAATTGCACCGCCACCCGCCGACAGAATAATCCCAAGCAATTCATCACTCCAACGGCTCGCATAATTACGCCATGAATAAATCGCATCTTCAAAATTCCCTACTACAGCAAAAGCAACCGCAGTCAACCTGGCGGGCACCCAATCTATCCAATAAAACACTTTTTTCGCAAACTGACCAAACTCCTCATTTTGCATGTGTTCAGGCTCACACCACTCTCTCGACAAAAATTCCGACATTCGATACATCACCGCACAAGCAGGACCAACCGGCATCAAAAACCAAAAAAATACACCAAATACATTTCGATGCGAAGCAATCAAAGAACGCTCAACCGCACCGCGCGCCACATCAGACGCACTCATCGATGAACAATCCTTATTTATCCAATCGGACAAATATTTACGCGCAGCATCGTCATCGCCAGCATTCAACGCCACTTGTATCGAAGTAAAGTAATGGCTGTAACGACGAAACCCTAAAGTAAGGTAGACGATAAGAACATTCCAAATAAAGGCAGCAAATGGATTTAAGTGAAGACACAACCAATAAACCAAAGCCGTTGGAATTGTGAGCGCGCCAACCACAATAAACCAGCCAGTCCTTCCATGATGAGCTTTGCCTGCGTTACACCAAGCTTCGACCTTTGCGGCAAAAAACTGTACTTGCGTATATACCGGATTATCCACTCTCAGTGGCTTGAGTTGCTCAATCAAGAGCGCGAAGAGTATGGAGAGAAATGTCATAGTGAGTCTGCAAACTTCCCTTTAAGGGATGACTTAGAAAAGATCTCCAGTGTAAACTGATTTGACCCGTTTATGAAGTAGATCTCCTACTCAATCAGGTAGATCTGCACGTAAAAAATGGAATAAGTTACGCAGCATGCCAGCGGTTGCTCCCCAGATAAAATATTCTTGATATGGAATCGCGTAGAAACTACGCCGACCTCGGCCATCCGGAAAATCAAATTGACGACGTTGGTGATGTTGAGGGTTCATTAAAAAACTCAAAGGCACCTCAAAAATAGAAGCAACTTCAAATGGATCAGAACGAAACTCATAAGGCGGATGCACCAATGCAACCACCGGGGTAACAAAAAATCCTGTGCCAGTAAGGTATTCTGGCAAACGCCCTAATACTTCAATCTGAGACTCCTGCAATCCCACCTCTTCTTGCGCTTCGCGCAAGGCAGTATGCTCAACGGAAATGTCGCTTGCATCTACTCGCCCACCAGGAAAACTGATCTGCCCTCCATGATGATGTAGATGTGCCGCTCTTTGCGTCAATAACACTTGCAAACCTTGTTCACGTACAAGCAATGGCAACAACACAGATGCAGGCTTGAAATCCATTCCTCGATACAAGCTTGATTCACCTGTATTTTCAGGCGACCAAGAAAGCTCCAACTGAAAACGTTGACGTAAAAATTCCAGAGACATTTTACTGCCTGGAAGTGCCGTCTCATCTGCGTAGGAATGAATCGCTAAAGATTGAGGATCAAAGTTGAGTATCGCCATCATTACCGCGATCATGAAAAAAGTTTACAAACAAAAAAGGGATGCCATCGGCACCCCTTTTTCTAGAATCACAAAACAAACATTGTGTAGATTACACAGCTGCTGCTTTACGATTTGGCAATTTCTCTTTAATACGAGCAGATTTACCAGAACGGTCACGCAAGTAGTACAACTTAGCGCGACGTACGTCACCACGGCGTTTCACTTCGATAGAAGCGATCAATGGTGAGTACAATTGGAATGTACGCTCAACGCCTTCACCAGAAGAGATTTTACGAACGATGAAGTTCGAATTCAAACCACGGTTACGACGAGCGATAACAACGCCTTCGTACGCCTGAGCACGCTTACGTGTGCCTTCAACAACGTTAACGTTAACAACCACTGTATCGCCAGGTGCAAATTCAGGGATGTTTTTACCTAAGCGAGCAATTTCTTCTTGCTCTAATGTTTGGATCAAATCCATTTTTTTCACTCCAATTACCATCTTGCTGACGCCTATATTCGCTTACGCTATTTTGCTCAGTAGAGGATGGGATTAAACATGTGAACTGATGACTGCTTCAGCTCACGCTAAACACATGCACTCATTTTGCATGCTTGACTCGCACATAAAGTCGCGAATTTCTTACATCGGTTTGAGCGATTTTAAAAATTGCTCATCCGCTTTACTAAGCAAACCCGCCTTGCGCGCTTGCTCGATTAATTCTGGGCGCTTTTGCCAGCTCACCAATAAAGATTGCTGACGTCGCCATTTTGCGATCTCTGCGTGATTACCACCTAACAAGACAGTTGGCACGCTTTGCTCTTCAAACACTTCTGGCCTTGTGTAATGCGGGCAATCCAATAAGCCATTCACAAAACTATCTTCAACTGCCGACGCTTCATCATGCAATACACCTGGCAATTGACGAATTACCGCATCCATTAATGCCATTGCGGGCAACTCACCACCAGACAAAACAAAGTCACCTAAGCTAATTTCTTCGTCGACTTCACGATCTAACAATCGTTGATCAACCGCCTCATAACGACCACACAACAAAACCAAACCATCTTGTGCCGCCCACTCCATCACGCGTGCGTGATTGATAGGTTTACCTTGTGGTGACAAATAAAGAACTTTGGGCTTTGTCAGACCTAGATTTTGCTGCCTTGCTTTCGCGGCATGCAGCGCCATCTGCAAAGGCTTGGCCATCATCACCATGCCGGGACCACCACCATACGGCCTATCATCAACGGTTCTATGTCTGTCTGTTGTGAAATCGCGTGGATTCCAAAACTGCAATGCGCATTTATCTTGCTCAAATGCTCGACGCGTTACACCAGATTGCGTAATCGCAGCAAACATTTCTGGAAACAGCGTAATGACATCAAATTGCATTCATCACGCTCCAATAGACAAACATCGATCGATTCCAACAAGTTTTGCTTTAATAATCGATGCCCCAGTCAACGATGATTTTCTTCTCTTCGCGATCAACCTCTTTAATGAAGTGATCCACGAAAGGAATTAAACGTTCATGCTTCATCAATTCCGCTTCGGGTACATCACTGCCAGCGACGCGTAAAATTGATTGAGCACCGTTGTCCATCATAGCTCGGACAACACCAAGGTCCTCACCTTGTAAATTCTGAACAGACAAGCCAATCAAATCAACCCAATAAAACTCGTCCTGCTCTAAAGCAGGAAAAGCTTCGCGCGACACTTTGACGACACATCCTTTCAAAGCTTCCGCAGCAGTCCGATCTGGAACTTCGTCCAATCTTGCCACGACATCTTCGCCATGCACTTTCGAGCTTAAGCGTTTATATTCACTTAAGCTTGGGGAACCAGCAGTTTGCGCGCTATATTCTAACCAGAACGACGGCGCATCTAACAAAGCATCTGCAGTCGTCGAGTAAGGACGAATTTTCACCCACCCTTGAAGACCAAATGCCCCTGAGACATAGCCAACAATGACCAGATCATCAGGAGCAGATTGATTTGCAGATACTTGCACTGCCTGTCTTACTTCAATTACTGCAGACAATTAAGCTGCTTTTTTTGCTACTTGAGCAGCCAAACGTGCAACAGCTGGGGACATTTGTGCACCAACACCTTGCCAGTAAGCCAAACGATCAGCAGCAATACGAACTTCTTCTGCATTGCCAGTTGCTACTGGGTTGTAGAAACCAATACGCTCGATGAAACGACCATCACGACGATTACGTGAATCAGCTGCAACGATATTGTAGAAAGGGCGCTTTTTTGCACCACCACGAGCTAAACGAATAACGACCATAATATTTCCAAAAAATTGTCAAAGGACGGAAAAAGCCGCAAATTATAGCCCGCAAAGCAGTATCTCTGCAAGAACTATTGAATCGTGGCTTCGTAAAACCCAACATTTTACCTGATTTTTGCCTTCGCTTTCTACGCTATTCCAAAGAAATTTACTACGCCGAATGAATTCGCCTCGATTCATCATGAATGCAGATCAAAAACAACAAATCCGATAAAATGGCTATTTACTCAAAAGCATTAAAAATTCCACTATGACAATCAGCAAACACAAAAACAAAACCCTTACTGTGTTGATTTGCCTCCTCTTTGGCAGTTTGGGAGCGCATCGCTTTTACCTATATGGAAAACGCGACAATTTTGCATGGCTGCATTTCATGAGCTTGCCAATTTCTTTTTTGATTTCAAAACTCTATTTCAATTTGAATTTTTTTATCACTTTCGGACCATGGATGCTATCGTTCTTAATCAGCATCCTAATGTGCTTAGTACTTGGATTAAAATCGGATGAACATTGGGATGCGCAGTTCAACCCACACTCAGGGACAAAGAGTGCATCCTCATGGCCCTTAGCGATTCTGCTTGTATTTAGCGTAGGTCTCGGTGCAATTTCCTTACTGTTTGTAATGGCACGTGGATTTGATCTACTTTACACAGGTGGCGCTTACGGCTAACAGCAAACAATCAAAAAACAAATGGCGCCAAGTTTTTTTTACTTTGCGCCATTTTTTTTAACCCTATCGAATTAAAAATTTAAAACTGATCGTTGCTCAACGCCATCACACCAGCACTTCCATCCACAATCGACACACTTAAACCAAACGCGGTCGTCAAGATATGATCCGCAAAGAAACGTGCTGTCGCCAGTTTTGCCTGATTAAAGCTAGCATCACCATCACCCGCTTGTAATTTTGCGTGCGCAATTTGCGCGGCACGCGCTAACTGCCAACCACCTAAAACGACGCCTGCCAATTTCAAATACGAAACGCTGCCTGAGAATACCGCTTTGATGTCAGATTTAAAATTAGCAACCACGAAGTTGACGACCTCTTCCAAAGCCGTTGCACCAACTGCCAATTGCTTAGCAATCGCTTGCAAATCAGCGTTGCTGCTCGCTGCCAATTCAGCTTGAGTAGCACGAATTTGGGCAATAAAATGTTTTGCCACCGCACCCGCATCACGTGCTGTTTTGCGACCAACTAAGTCGTTCGCCTGAATTGCTGTAGTACCCTCATAGATCGTCAAAATCTGTGCATCGCGATAGTATTGGGCCGCGCCTGTTTCTTCGATAAAGCCCATACCACCATGTACTTGCACACCAGTGGATGTGACGTTCAAAGACATCTCAGTCGACCATCCTTTTACGATAGGCACTAAGTATTCGTAGGCCGCTTGATTTTGCTTGCGTACTGCCTCGTCTCTTGCATGGTGCGCTTTGTCGCTCATCGCTGCAGCGACGTACGCCAAGGCACGTGCACCTTCGATTTGCGCGCGCATCGACATCAACATGCGGCGCACATCTGGATGATTAATAATCGCCACAGGACCTGGGGATCCAGCCAAATCACGTGATTGCACACGGTCTTTAGCATAAGACACCGCCTTTTGATAGGCACGTTCTGCAACTGCAATGCCTTGCATGCCAACGCCAAAGCGCGCGGCATTCATCATGATGAACATGTATTCGAGACCGCGGTTTTCTTCGCCAACTAAAGTACCAATCGCGCCACCATTGTCACCAAATTGCAGTACGCAAGTTGGGCTGGCCTTGATACCGAGTTTATGTTCGATAGACACACAGTGTGCGTCATTGCGCGCGCCTAAGCTACCGTCCGCATTCACCAAAAATTTCGGCACGATAAACAGTGAAATACCCTTCACGCCTTCTGGCGCATCTGGCGTGCGAGCCAAGACCAAGTGCACAATATTTTCCGCCATATCGTGCTCACCATAAGTGATGAAAATCTTGGTACCGAACACTTTATAAGTGCCATCACCTTGTGGCATAGCGCGTGTACGCACCATCGCCAAATCAGAACCAGCTTGCGGCTCAGTCAAGTTCATGGTGCCCGTCCACTTACCAGATACCAAATTTTCGAGGTAAGTCGCTTTGTCGGCCTCGCTGCCAGCGGTCAACAAGGCTTCAATCGCGCCATCGCTGAGCAATGGGCACAAAGCAAACGACAAATTCGCTGCATGCAGCATTTCCATACAGGGCGTTGCCACCAATTTTGGCAAACCCTGACCGCCAAATTCAGTCGGATGTTGCATACCCTGCCAGCCACCTTCAGCAAACATCTTGAAAGCTTCTTTAAAGCCTTTGGTAGTGAAAACTTGACCGTCTTTCCAATAGCTAGGCTCTTGATCGCCAGCCCAATTCAATGGTGCAACGACTTCGCTGGTGAACTTCGCACTCTCTTCCAATACTGCTTCTACCGTTTCAGGCGTCGCATCTTCACAGCCCGGTAAGGCATTCACATCAGCAAGACCCGCCAATTCATTCATGACAAACAAAATGTCTTTTAATGGGGCAACGTAGCTCATACAATCTCCGAATAATAAAATTAATTTTCTTGCCGAGGAAGCATAAAGGGCGCAGAGACCACCCAAGTTTTCTCTGCGCCCTCTTCGGCTTACGAATTCCTTGCGTCAATGTCGCCGTGATTTTTCAACATTTTCACGCATCTTGAACCGTCATTCCCGCAAAAGCGGGAATCCAAATTTAACACACTGACTTGAGCAAACATGGATTCCTGCTTTCGCGGGAATGACGTGTCCGCATGTTTTTAAACTTATCCCAATTCCGTTACCAATTGCGGCACGATTTCGAATAAGTCACCAACAATACCGTAATCTGCCACAGAGAAAATTGGTGCCTCTGGATCTTTGTTGATTGCCACGATAGTTTTAGAATCTTTCATACCAGCCAAATGTTGGATCGCGCCGGAAATACCGACCGCGATATACAAAGTTGGCGCAACGATCTTACCTGTTTGACCCACTTGCCAATCGTTAGGAACATAGCCCGCGTCAACCGCTGCACGAGATGCACCCATTGCTGCGCCGAGTTTGTCTGCTAATGGCTCTAAAACTTTAAATGCGTCTGCAGAACCCAATCCACGACCACCAGAAACGATGACTTTTGCCGCTGTCAATTCTGGACGATCTGATTTTGCTACCTCACGAGAAACGAATGCAGACTTGCCACTATCCGCTACCGCAGCAACCGATTCCACAGCTGCAGAACCACCTGTCGCAGCGGCATCAAAACCTGTTGTACGAACTGTAATTACTTTGATGCTGTCGGTTGATTGCACGGTAGCGATCGCATTACCAGCGTAGATTGGACGTTCGAATGTATCAGCAGATTCCACTTTCGTGATTTCTGAAATTTGTGCAACGTCGAGTTTAGCTGCAACGCGAGGCAAAATGTTTTTGCCGTAAGCGGTTGCGGGTGCCAAGATATGTGTGTAGCCAGAAGCAATCGTCAAAACTTGCTCTGCGACGTTTTCTGCCAAGCCTTCAGCGAAGTAAGCAGCGTCTGCGTGTAATACTTTGCTCACGCCCGCGATTTGAGCAGCAGCTTGGGCAACCGCACCAGCATTGTGACCTGCAACCAATACGTGTACGTCACCACCGCATTTAGCAGCAGCAGTAACAGTGTTCAATGTACTTCCCTTCAAGGAAGCATTATCGTGTTCAGCGATGACGAGTGTAGTCATGATGTTTTCCACTTGTTTCCGCAAATTCACAAATGAATTTGCTTAAAAATTTGATTGAAATGAATAAGGAAAAATGTTCTCAAATAAGAAATTTAGCCGATGACTTTGGCTTCGTTTTTCAATTTACTGACTAATGTCGCGACGTCAGGAACAATAATGCCGGCTGAGCGCTTAGCTGGCTCTGCGACTTTCAAAGTCTTGATGCGAGAAGTCACGTCCACACCCAAATCGGCTGGTTTAACGTTATCCAAAGTCTTCTTTTTCGCCTTCATGATGTTCGGCAAAGTCACGTAACGTGGCTCATTCAAACGCAAATCGGTCGTGATGATGGCTGGCAAAGTCAGGCTCAAAGTTTCCAAGCCGCCGTCCACTTCACGTGTCACAGTCGCTTTACCGTCAGCAACAGTTACCTTGGAAGCGAAAGTCGCTTGTGGCCAACCCAACAATGCCGCCAACATTTGACCTGTTTGATTGCAATCATCATCAATGGCTTGCTTACCTAAGATGATCAATTGTGGCTGCTCTTTGTCCGCCAAAGCTTTCAACAATTTTGCGACTGCCAATGGCTGCAACTCTTCATCCGTTTCAACCAAAATACCGCGATCAGCACCGATCGCCATTGCTGTACGCAAGGTTTCTTGGCATTGCGCAACACCGCAAGAAACAGCGACTACTTCCGTTACTACACCAGCTTCTTTTAAACGGGTCGCTTCTTCCACAGCGATTTCATCGAATGGATTCATAGACATCTTGACGTTAGCAACATCAACGCCAGAGCCATCGGATTTGACGCGGACTTTAACGTTATAGTCAACCACGCGCTTAACTGGTACTAAGACTTTCATAGTTTTGCCTTTACTGTGCTTACTAAGATAAATAAGATAAAAAACGAAGAATAAAGCTAAAAAATTCGATTGCTTGTCTACGCACGCAGAAAATCAAAAATCAAATTTGCTGACACTAATTGACGTAAACGTAAAGCAGATGATTATAGATGTTAACAGGAAACGCGTCTGCATTTTTAGAACGTTCGTTCTTTTTTATAAAAACTGATGAATTCCTCTATGAAATCACTTCGTTTTGATAAAAAAAAACCACAAAATAATTTGTGGTTTTTGCACTTTTTCGAGATCTCTCGCTTCAAACTGTCTCAAAATTTCTCAAATAATCGATCTGAATCAAGATTACGTATCAAGCAAAGTTGAGTTGTAGCGAGCGTCTCTTGTCTATTTGCGCTTCAAAAAATATTCGAATTCATTACTTGCTTCTAAATGCGACAATAATTCATTACCGGTTTGCTTGGAAAACGCTTTGAAATCGCGTACCGAGCCTGGATCTGTCGCTATTACACGTAAAACCTCACCAGTCACCATTTCAGATAAGGCTTTTTTTGCTTTTAAGATTGGAAGCGGGCAATTGAGGCCGCGGGCGTCCAGTTCTCTATTGAATTGCATGGTTTTTCCTGAAGCTAGAAAATAAACTTAAACCGATTTATCCAGCAAGCAAAGTCAAATCTGAATGCTGAAACATTGTGCAGATGATTTTACCGTAAATTTCTAAATATTGTGCGTCGCAACAAGAAAAATCACTTTTTCTTTCAAAATTTAGCAATTCAAAAAAACGAACGTAATAAAAAGTTGCGATTTTTTTATAAAGACAAAGGGTTAAACACAGTAATAACCCTTTGTCAGTTCACATCACCACCAACAAGTAATTACAGCTTAGCAGTCAACCAAGCAGGCACCGCCGCCAAAGCCGCAGGCAAACCATCTGGATTGGTGCCACCAGCCTGAGCCATATCTGGGCGACCACCACCTTTGCCACCTACTTGCTGCGCAACGAAATTGACTAAATCACCCGCTTTCACTTTCGCAGTGCAATTAGCACTAACACCAACGGTCAAACTCACCTTACCATCGATCACCGACGCCAATACCACTACCGCTGATTTCAATTGATCTTTTAGACGTGTGACAGAATCGCGTAGCGCATTTGCATCAGCACCGTCTAGTGTTGCCACTAAGACTTTGACACCATTGATTTCTTCGGCCTGAGACAACATCGCATCAGCTTGGTTAGCCGCTAATTTTGACTTCAATGCGGCAACTTCTTTTTCCAGCGACTTCATTTGCTCTTGCCACTGATTCAAACGAGCACCGATGTCTTCTGGTTGCACTTTCATTGTTGCCGCTACTTGGCTGATACGGGCATTCATATCTTGTACCAAATTAAACGCAACCTCACCCGTCACTGCTTCAACACGACGAATACCTGCAGCAATACCGCCCTCAACTACGATCTTGAACAAACCAATATCACCGGTACGATGAACGTGCACGCCACCACACAATTCGCGTGAAGTACCAATGTCTAAGACACGCACTTCGTCGCCATATTTTTCACCAAATAAAGCCATCGCGCCGTGTTTTACCGCGTCATCAAACGACATCAATTGCGCTTGAGTCGCGACGTTCGCCAAAATTTCACGATTCACGATCACTTCAACTTGACGAATCTCGTCAGCGGTCATTGGTGCATTGTGGCTAAAATCAAATCGCGTTTTTTCTGCATCCACCAAAGAACCTTTTTGCGCTACGTGTGAACCTAATACTTCACGCAAGGCTTTGTGCATTAAATGCGTAGCGGAGTGATTACGAATCGTATGCGCACGCAAAGCTTTATCGACTTGCGCACTCACTGCATCACCGACTGTTAAGCTACCAGCACTTAAAGTACCATGATGACCAAATACATCAGCTTGAACTTTCTGCGTATCAGCGACTTCGAAGCAAACACCATTTGCCGCTTGCAAAATACCCGCATCGCCGCATTGACCACCTGATTCCGCATAGAATGGCGTGACATCCAATACAACAATAGCAGCTTGGCCGGCTTCAATTTTTTGTACCGCAGCACCATCGACGTACAGCGCAATCACTTTACTGTCATAGCTCAATTGTTCGTAACCGACAAACTTGGATTTTTCACCGTTGTACTCGATCGCCGTGCTCATCTTGAATTTACCAGCAGCACGTGCCATCTGCTTTTGGTTTTCCATCGCGGCATCGAAACCAGCTTCATCCAATACCACGCCACGTTCGCGGCAAATATCGGCCGTCAAATCTAATGGGAAGCCATAAGTGTCATACAGGGTAAACGCGGTATTGCCGTCGAGATTTTTGCTGTCTTTAGCAAGCGCCGCTTCCAAAATCTTCATGCCATGCTCAAGTGTTTCGCCGAAACGTTCTTCTTCTTGTTT
>VFQS010002652.1_pt1 | contig 14414 bp, 11 predicted proteins | sample 3512361 | NCBI WGS metagenome assembly VFQS01 (sample SAMN10412375, study PRJNA504923) | tailings metagenome | isolation source: Relicate 1 Philex TSF3 active mining | place: Philippines
TGACGGCGTTCGTTCCGGAATGGTCATGAGATTTGTGAGGAGTCAACAGTGATGTCTGAGCACCGGATTCGGCTGGCCGGACCGTGGCAGTTTCGGTTGTCCGGGCAATCCGGGTCCGGGCGGTCTGAACGACTGCCGCTGTCAGGAGCGGGGGTGACCGGAGCCGCGAAAGTTCAGCTGACGCGAGGATTTCATGCTCCGCCACGGCTTTCGAGTGATTCGCGGCTGCGACTGGCGTATGTGGGGAGCGGGCAGTTTGTGGTGCAGTTGAACGGCGAGGTACTCGGTTGTTCGTCAGAGCTGGCGGGCGAACCGTCGGCGGCAGCGTGTCTGCCGGAGCGATGCTGTCGGATTCCGACAGAACTGCTGAAATCGTTTAATGAAGTCCAGTTTGAGGTGGTGGGGGAACAGGCTGAGGAATGGAGTCTGGAGGGGGTGTGGCTGTTGATTTCCGAGCCTTGCGGGCAACCAGTCGATGGTGGTGAATCGTGAAAACCTGGCCGGAGAAGTGACTTGCTGCGGATTCAGTGATAGAATCCTGAGAGGACAGGTGCAGCTTCGGGATCGGCGACGTGATGACAGGCAGGACTTCCATGTACACACTGAAAATGGCCCGGCGAATGCTTCTTGAGACGGATAAGCGTCTGCTGTGGAAGCTGGTCTGGAATCTGGGTGTGCGTGGTTCACTGTCGGTGCTGCGGCATCGTTCACGGATGAAAAAGGGTGTGTTCTTTCCGCCATTTTTGTATGTGTCGATCATCAACAGCTGCAATCTGCGATGTCAGGGCTGCTGGGTGGACGTGGCCCATAAGCAGTCAACGATCGACTTGCCGGCGATGAATCGGCTGATCAGTGAGGCGAAGGCGCAGGGGAATTCCTTTTTTGGTCTGGTGGGTGGTGAGCCCTTCATGCATCCGGAGATTCTGGAGATCATTGAGGCGCATCCGGACTGTTATTTTCAGGTGTTTACGAATGGTCACTTCATCACGGAGGAAGTGGCAGCGCGGCTGCATCGTGCCGGCAATGTGACGCCTTTGATCAGCGTTGAGGGCAACGAGATCATCAGCGATGAGCGACGGGGTCGGAACGGTGTGTTCAGCAAAACTCTGCAGGGAATTCAGAACTGTCTGAAGCATCATGTGATGACGGGGGTCTGTACAAGTCTGGCGAAGTCCAACATCGATCATCTGCTGACCGAGGAGTGGGTTGATCGTCTGATTGAGATGGGTGTGCTTTACACATGGTTTCACGTTTATCGTCCCATGGGGCCGGATGCCAGTACGGAGCTGTGTCTGACGCCTGAGCAGCAGCGGCGTGCCCGTCAGTTTGTCGTGGACATGCGAGCGAAGAAGCCGATTGTGATCATTGATGCGTATTACGATGGCGAGGGTCGGGCATTGTGTCCTGCGGCCAACGGGATCAGCCATCACATTAATCCGTGGGGGGACATAGAACCGTGTCCGATTGTGCAGTTTTCGCGTGAATCGATTCATGCGACCAATGATTCTCGTTCGCTGTTCGAGAAGTTTACGGAATCGAAGTTTCTGGAGGGATTTCGCAGTCTGGCGCAGCAGACGACTCGTGGCTGCATAGTGCTGGAGCGTCCGGACCTGCTTGAGCAGCTGGTGGTGCAGCACGGGGCGAAGGATTCGACGGCTCGCGGAACGGCCCTGAGTGAACTGCGGTCGATGGTGCCGCGAACATCGCAGTATCATCCGGGCCATGAGATTCCTGAGAAGAATTTTTATTACAGGCTGGCGAAGCGATTTCTGTTCAATGATTTCGGTGTTTATGCGGGGCACGATCATCGGGCGACTGCGGCACCATTTCTGAAGCTGGCGGAGTCCGGTGTCGGCGGTTCAGCGGAGCGATCTGCAGGGTGTTGCTCTGAGCAGTTTGTGGAGCTGAAGGCAGAGTGAGGGAATTGGCCGGCGGAATGCGGCTGATGGCAGGGATGGCGGGATTGAATGGAGTGTGCAGGGATGCGACGGACAGGCTCGGTTGTCGCGGCAATATGGCTGCTGCTGGCAGTGTGCCGCAGCAGTATATGCGCCGGGTTTCAGTCTGAACCCGAAGTGTCTTCGCCGGCGAATGAAGCTGCGGTGCGGCTGATTTCAGAGGACATTCCCGGGGAATTTTTGTCTGCAACGGCTGCGGTGCGTTGTGCGGCGGTGCTGGAAGACGCGTGTCTGAATGATGTCGTGGCAGTTGGTCGGTACTGCTGGGCGGTGGGTGATCGTGGAGTGGTCTGTGATTCTGAGGACGGGGGCGTGACCTGGCGAACGCGTGCCCTGCCCTTTGACTGTCGACTGACCAGCGTGTGTTTCCTGACGAATCGGCGGGGCTGGATTGCGGGGATTCAGTCGGGCAGTGACGCATCCGGGCATGGTGTACTGCTGATGACTCGGGATGGTGGCGAGTCCTGGGAGTCGGTGAGTGGTGCGGCGCGATCTTTGCCTGGGATTTTGCAGGTCCGGTTTTTCGGTGGCGAGGAAGCGATCGCGGTGACTTTGCCATCGTCAGCGGAACAGGGGGCGACTCTGTTTCGCACGGTGGATGGTGGTGACGTTTGGGAGCCTCAGACTGCGAATCAGGCGGGCTCGTTGTGGCTGGCGGCGGGATTCAGCGGTGTGGATGAGGGAATCCTTGGGGGATTTCGTCAGGGGCTGGGTGTACTGACTACGAGTGAGGCTGTGGTTTTGCAGCAATCGGCCCGTGGCCTGCGGAGTCTGCGAGCGGTCTCGTCCGCGGGTGACCAGTCAGGCTGGGTGGCCGGCGATGGCGGTACGATTCTGCGAACTGAGGATGCGGGGATCACGTGGGCGGCTCCGGAGGGTGAACTTCCTGGGGATTCTGCGGACCTGTTTGACATTCGGGCGATTTGCCATCAGGGGGCTGTGGTGGTGGCGGCCGGTGATCCGGGGCAAAAGCTGCTGTATTCGGAGAACGGAGGTCGTTCGTGGCAGTTTTCTGAGCTCCCGGCAGCGGGGAGGATCTGTCGAATTCGGCGGCTTGGGAGTGCGGGTTTTCTTGCGGTCGGGAGTTTCGGTCAGATTTTGATGTCGGCTGATGGTCGAGCATGGGAGTGCGTGCGGGGTGCCGGTCGACATGCGGCGATACTGTCAGTCGGATCGGGGACGCTGGCCGGGCAGTCGTGGCTGCTGCTGGCCGGCCTGGCGGCGGACGGTGGCCTGCGGAGTGTAGTCTGGCAACCGGCGATCCTTGAGGGGCGTGAGACGGCCGAACGACTGGTACAGGAGCAGGAGTGGCTGGGGCCGGCGACAACAGCGGCTGTCGGGAGCGGGGATTATTGTGCGGACTGGCAGTTTTCTGTGAACGATCGATTTTCTGATCTGACGGCTGAGCGCCTGCTGGAGATCTGGGATCGTCAGACGGATGGCCGTGCGGAGGATTTGCTGACGCTGCGTCTGGCGAGGCAGATTCGGTGTTATCGACCGGTGATTATTGTGATTGAGTCCGCTGGCGAGGATGACTGTGTGGGCGAGGTGCTGCGGCGGCTGATACCCCGGGCGGTTGAGATGTCAGCGGATGCTGCGGAGCCGCGACTGGCGGCAATCGGCATTGAGCCGTGGCGTGTGCAGCGAGTGATTCAGCGACGGCCGATTGGACGAGTTTCATCTGTGGTGTTTTCTGCAGCGGATCTGCTTCGCAATGAAGGCACGACGGGTGGGTTACTGCAGCAGGCGGCACTGTCCATTCGCCCTGCGGTGAAATTCGGATCGGGGCTGTCTGAGAGCGTTGGTGACGAGGCTGCCTACGAAGTGATTCTGGATGCCAATGGTGAAGGTTCGGTGAAGTCGGTGTTTGCCGGGCTGGGGGAATTCCTGACACCTGCGGTGAGGCGACAGCGGACGAGTTTGGACCGGGATCGGCTGCAGCGAGCGGCGACAGCAGTGCGGCGGTGGCGACTGGAGTCGGGTGTGCTGGCTGGTGCTGCGAGCGCGGAGAATTCTGCGGAGTCATTTGTGGCGGGTCTTGAGCAGGCCGGGGTGGAGCTTCCGGAGTCGCTGGCGAAGCTGCAGCTGACTGCGGCGGCCGCGGCGGGGCTGACGCGGGGTAATTTGGAGGGGTGGCTGGCGATTCAGCAGGAATTGATTCGGCGTTTCCCGGGGACTCCGGAGGCTTTTGCTGCGGCTGAACTGCTGGTGCTGGCTTATGGATCTGCGGAGCTGCAGTTGCTGCGGCGATCCGAGCGGAGCGCGGAGAACGCAGCGGCTGGGGGCGTTCCGGAAGGCGGAGCTGAAGCGGGGGGGCTGCAGGTTCGGCCGGTGGTGCAGCCGGCGGCGGCGTCTGGATTTGGTGGTCAGCGAACAGCGCAGGCGGATGCACTGAGGGAGCTCTGGGATGCCAACGAGCGAACAGCCTGGAGACTGCTGACGCAGCGAGCGGACGGAGTTGTGGGTCGGGAGTCTTCGCCGGCGGCAGTGCTGCGGCATGCCGTGACGCTGCGTCGTCAGGAGCAGTTCGGAGCCGCAACGAGCCTGCTGGCCGGGTTGTCGGGCCGTTCGGACGTCTGGGGCACCTGGGCTCGTTCTGAGCAGTTGCTGACGCAGGGCGGGAAATCAGATCAGTTTCGCCAAATGGTGCTCACAGCTTCAAAATCCATGCCTGTGCTTGACGGGAAACTGGCTGAACCGATCTGGGAAGCGGCCGAGGAAGTGCGGCTGGTCTCGGACGACGCCGGGGAGCAGGCTGAGGACAGTCTGGTGTTGCTGGCGTGGGATGAGCAGTACCTGTATCTGACAGCCAGAATACCCCGTGCAGCTGGCGGATCGCGAGTTGAGCTGGCGGAGAATCGATACTACGACGAGCCGCATGCAGACAGGGATCGTCTGGAGATACAGCTGGATACGGATCGCGATCTGTCCACAGCGTTTCGTCTGTGTGTGGACGAGAGTGGGCGAACATCGGAGAGCTGCTGGGCACTGTCGAGCTGGAATCCGCGATGGCACGTGGCCGTTGACCAGGAGGATTCCGTGTGGCGTGTGGAGCTGGCGATTCCAGCGCGTGAGCTGGCTGCAGGGGGAATCAGGCCGGGTGCTCTGTGGGCGATTGACGTGCGTCGGCTTTTGCCGGGCAGAGTCGACCAGCGTCCGGAGGCAATGGTTTCGGATTCGCAGACGCGAACGCTGCTTGTGCGTTTTGCCCGTGATCGATGACAGCGTTGCTCAGGGTTGTTGCACAGGAACCGGCTGAACGCGAATCAGTCTTGCCGTGGGTTTTTTCAGGTCGACGATGACTGGCTGCGGGGTTTGTGCGGCCGACAGATTTCCTGCCTGATCACGAGCGGTGAGTCGAAAATAAACAGCGGGCGGCATACCTGGTCGGATCGCCATTTCGTAACTGTTGCGATTTGGCTGCCAGTCAAACACTGGAGTCCACGGCCCGGCGGCAGCAGCGGCATATTCAAGGCGTACGGAGTTTTGTGCGGGGTGGGCCTCGCGAATCCGCCATGCGAAGCGGACAGATCCCTGTCCCTCGCTGCGAACGTCAGGCTGAGCCATTTCGATGGCGGGCGCGGTTTGATCAACGGTGATGACGATTTCCGGCGGATCACCCGGCTGCGGTGGAATCTCGCTGACACCGACTCCGTTTCGAACGCGGACAGCAAAGCCGAATGTTCCTTCGGCCATGGCATCAACAGAGAAGGGGCTTTTGCGGTCGGCATCGGTTCCATACCGAAACCACTGTCGACCGTTGTCTTCTGTTACGAAGAGATCAACGGCACTGATCCCGGACGGGCCCACGTCATCCACCTGGTACTCAATATCGAAAATTCGATTGCTGACCATCAGGGATGTCCCGGCAGCCTCGCCGTAGCTGGCATCGACGGGCCGGGGAGGCGTTGATACTGGCGGGACTTCCGGGTTTCGTGCAACGATTGGACCGGGCAGAGGCTTCGATTCAGGTGCGACGGACGTCGCCGGCTGTTGCGGTACGACGGGGGCCGGCAGCGATCGCGGTGCTGTTCTGCTTGCGGGCATGGGTTCCGGCGCAGGTTCCGGCTCCGGTGCAGGCTCCGGTTCCGGTGCAGGTGCAGGTGCAGGTGCAGGTGCAGGTGCAGGTGCAGGCTCCGGTTCCGGTTCCGGTGTGGCTTCCGGTCGTTCAGCAGGCCGTTCGGGCGACTTTGCGTAGGGTGACTTGCTGTCCGGGGATTCTGCGGGCTGTTCGTAATCGCTTTCCAGCTTTCTGCGAGCCTCACCTTTATTACCGGCTGCATCGACGATGGAAGCGCGAACCTGAACTGCACCACTGTCCGGGAAGGGAACGGTTGTGGTACCCGCGACGGCGGGTTCGGTTTTGAGTCGCGTGCGAATTCCGCTGCTGACGTCGGTGACTTCGATGAGCAGTGATTCCGGCACGGCACCCGGATCGTCTGTTGACCAGTTGATGGTCAGCATGCGTTCGGATTCTTCGAGGAGTTCCAGTTTCACTACTGGTTCGGAGCGATCAACCTGAATCTCCAGTTCGGGCGGGCTGCCTTCTATGGGGGCCAGCAGAGTTCCATTCGCGTCCGTCATGCGGATGGCGAAGGAATAAATTCCGTCCCTTGGGGCAGTGAAAACGAAGGCGCCTTTGCTGGCCGGGGCGGTTTGTTCGCGTTCCCAGGTTTTGCCGCCATTCTGAGACTTGTAGAGGATGGCCTGACTGTTGGGTTCCTCGCCTGCTTCCACGTCAACTTCGAAAGGAATTTCGAAGCGGTAGGAGTTTGTGATGAGTCGCTGCACTTCATCGGCTGAGGCAGCCGTTGAAGAGGCGGTCGCTGCCAGCAGCAGAACTGCTGCCGCAGGCCGGCGGCAGAAGAAATTCTGCCACAGTGCTGATGATTTCACGACGACATCCTCCGGGCAGGGCTTCGAGTTCGGATCCGTGTGGAGACGGTTGCCGGACTCAGCGAACAGCGGAACTGGCAGGTTTTGTAATGTTCTGCCTGGACCCAGGTCAAGCGCGCGGCAATTCGGGCGCACTCCTCCACAGGAGGCATATCGGGAGGATCGAGGTGAGGACTTCAGCCGTTCGCAGGGATTACGCCGATCGGGAGAGTTTTTACCATTGGGGGGACAAAAAAACAGTCCCCCGAATTCCTGTGGGGAAATCGGGGGACCGGGGGGGGGGCTGCGATGACCGCGAGAGGGTCAGTTACAGCAGGCTTTTTTGGCCGTGTCGAGTTCGTGGGGCGTTTTCGTGGCAGCAGGCTGCCGGCTTCCAGACCTTGCACTCGACTTCCTTTTCGACCATGTGGCAAACCTGAACTTCGACTTCCTTCTTTTCGACTTTGTTTGTGCAGACAGCGACGGTGCAGGTTTCTTCAACGGGCACCATTTTGCTGACGTGCACCTTGCGAGTGCGGGTTTCCGGCTTGCAGACGGTCACGTGGCACTTTTCCACAACTTCTTCTTCAACCTGTTCCGTCACCTGCACCTTGCAGGTGCGAGTTTCCGGCTTGCAGACGGTCACTGTGTACTTGCAGGGGACTGTTTTCTGCACGTATTCGGTGTGGTGTACCTTGCGAGTGCGAGTTTCCGGCCTGCAGACGGTGACGGTGTGTTTTTCCTTGACTTCTTCTGTGATGTGCTTTGTGACGCACACTTTGCGAGTGCGAGTCTCGGGCTTGCAGACGGTGACATTCCAGGTGTACTGCTCTTCTTTGGTCTGGCACTCGTGTACGCAGTATTCCACTTCGGTTTCGACGAGCTTGGGGACCCACACGCGGCAGGTGCGGGTGGTCTTGCGGCAGGGGCCGCAGGCAACTTCCACGGTGCGTTCTTCCCAGTGTCCCTGATCCTGGCACACTTTACGCGTTTTCTTTACGGGGACCATCTGACGGATCGTGCGAGTGCCCATACGCTGTTCCTGAGTGGGAACCAGCACTGTGAAGGTTTCTTCCTTTTCTTCCACGACCGGCTTGCAGACGGTGCGGGTGATTTCGCGTTCTTCCGTGGTCGGAACCATAACGGTGTAAGTTTCTTCAACTTCCTTCGTGACGGCTTCGCAGACGGTTTTTGTGCTTTCGCGTTCTTCCTGAACGGGGATCATGACTTCGTAGGTCCGTTCCACTTCGCGAACTACCGGTTTGCAGACTTTGCGGCGAATTTCGCGTTCTTCGGTGACCGGAACCATCACGGTAAAGCTTTGCTCAACCTCTTCCGTGACGCATTTGTGGACGGTGCGAGTGACCTGACGATGTTCGACCACGGGGGTGCAAACTTCGACGATTCGCTTTTCTGTTTTCATTTCCGGCACGCAGACTTTGTGCATGACGGTTTCCCATGTTCCGTTGCAGGGAGCGGCAACGGGTGCACAGCCGGTGTTGCAGGGAGCTGAGCAACAGTGGCTGGTTTTTCTGCCGAAGCAGCCGCCGGCTTCGGCCGAGGCCGCCAGCGAGCAGGCCAGAACGAATGACAGAACAAGACGCATGCGGAAACACTCCTACAGGACCGAAGAGCAATTACTTCGGGGTGCGACGCCGGGCTGCGGGAACCATTCGCCGCAGTTTGCCCCGAGCTGTTTTTTTGAGCAGAACCAGGTTGACCGGAAAACGGTTGCAATCAGCCTTGACAAAAGTGCGGTGCCAGGTGTTATTCGCAGGTGGTCAGGTGTACCGTATTTGGTGACATTTCCCGGCACTTGTCGGGATTTGGTGTTGTTAACCAGGTCCCCTTGCTTTCCTGTACTGCGTTTCTGTTTCAGGCTGTTTCAACGTCGTATGGTGTGTATGTTATTCATTTTAACTTGTGAATGCATGGGTGTGGAAAAAAAAACGGGAATTGCGAAATCTGCCTTTTTGTACCCTGGGAGGATTGCAGAGCCAGCTGGTGCGGGTGGGAAAAGCCTGCGGTCCGAGGAACCGGTTTTTCTCCAATTCCGGATTCACCCGGGCCATATACTTTGTGAGCGGGTGAGGGCGGTTTAGACTGGGGAGCCGGATGAGTTTCTGGGGTTGGGGCTGAATCGGCAGTTCTGCGGAGAATGCGGGCGATGCGTTTTTGTCTGGTTGATCGAGTTTTGTCCGTGGTTCCGGGTGAGTCCATTCAGACGGTGAAGCAGGTGTCGCTGGCTGAGGAGTATCTGCAGGATCATTTCCCGGGATTTGCTGTATTTCCCGGAGTGCTGATGGTGGAGTGCATGGTGCAGAGCTGTGCCTGGTTGTCGCGTGTGACTGATGATTTTGCGTTCAGCACGGTACTGTTGAGGCAGGCGCGGGCCGTGCGATTCAATAATTTTCTGAAGCCAGGCGAATCACTGCTGGTGTCCGCGACTCTGAAGTCGTCCGGTGTGGGTGAGAGCGAGTTTCTGGTTTCGGGTACGGTGAATGGTCAGTCTGCTGTCAGTGGTCGTCTGCTGCTGCTGAAGCAGAATCTGGCTGAGCGGAATCCGCAGCTGGCGGACAACGACGAGCGTTTGAAAGCGGCGATGCGGGATTTGTGGGCTCAGTTGTGGGTGCCTGCATCGGCTGCGGCCAGTTGACGCAGTTACTGTGGATCAGTGTGTCAGGGGTGAATGGGTTTGGTGTAACGACGGATCCGGCAATGGTTGTCGGGGGGATGAAATTTCGGAATCGGTCTCCGGAAGGCAGAAGACAGAAGGGCGCGGGCGATGACGGTTGCTGGACGTACGGCGTTGGTTACTGGTGGCAGTCGTGGAATTGGGCGTGCGATTGTGGAATCGCTGGCTCGTGGCGGAGCCAAAGTGGCATTTGTCTACAATTCGAACTCAGCGGCGGCGGAGGCTGTCGCGGCGGCTTTGCAGGCGGAAGGCCATGAGGTATGGGCGATTCAGGCCGATGTTCGTTCAAAGCCTGCGGCTGACAAGGTTGTGGCTGACGTGGTTGAGAAGTGGGGGCGGCTGGACATTCTGGTGAACAATGCCGGGATCATTCGGGACGGGTTGCTGGCGATGATGGATGCTCAGCAGTGGCAGGACGTGATTGACACGAATCTGACCAGCGTTTTCAACTTCTGTCAGGCTGTGACTCGTCAGATGATGTCTCAGCGGTACGGCCGGATCATCAACATGTCCAGTGTGGCAGCGGATGTTTCGAATCCGGGTCAGGCAAATTACGCCGCCAGCAAGGGGGGCGTTGAGGGATTTACGCGGTGCATCGCCACTGAGCTGGCTCGTCGGGGTGTGACGGCAAATGCGGTGGCTCCGGGGTTTATTGAAACGGATATGACGGTGGCTGTGGTGAACGCTGCCGGCGATGAGATCAAGAAGAAGATTCCGGTGCGTCGTCTGGGTCGTCCGGAGGATATTGCGGGAGCGGTGATGTTTTTTGCTGCCGACGAGTCGTCGTATGTCACGGGGCAGGTGTTGAAAGTGGACGGCGGACTGACTCTGGGCGGCCTGTGAAGGGGTTTGTGGCTTTGGGAGGTCTGAAAAACTTTTTCGCTCCTTTCCGAAGTCTCGCGTTTGGGGAAGCTTCCCGATTTTGAGGAGTTTTTCTGCCAAATTGGCAGAGATTGTGATTAGTGGTTGGTTGCCGGGCAGGAATGTCTGGAAGTGGATTGGTTTTCCGGCAACAATACGGAGTTTGGGGACAAGCTGGCCAGGGGAGGCTGGTGAGTTTCCTTGGGGCCGTTGATTCGGCTTCGGCTGTTCGAAGCTGTTGCTTTGACGGCAACTGGGTGCCTGTACTGAATCACGTTGCCGATTCGGAACGGGCTGATTTGGATTGGCGACGTCGGCGGGAGGCTTAGCCTTCGGCTCAGGAGAAACTGTTCGATGCCCTCTGAAGAAGAAATCCTGGACAAAGTTCGCGGGACACTGGTGGATGCACTGGGTGTGGACGACGACGAGGTGACACCAACGGCAACTTTGATTGGGGATCTGGGAGCTGAGTCGATTGACTTTCTGGACATTGTGTTCCGTCTGGAAAAGTCATTTGACATCAAGATTCCTCGTGGCGAACTGTTCCCTGAGAATCTGGCATCAGCGGATGCTGGTTTTGTGGCAGGGGGCAAGGTGACCGCAGAGGGACTTGAGGAACTGCGGCGCAAGATGCCTCATGCGGACGTGGAATCGTTTGCGAAGGACCCTGTCCTGAGCAGGATTTCGGATCTGTTTACGGTGGGTATGATCGTGCGTTTCATTGCGGCCCGTCTGAAGTAGAGCGGACTGGAAAGTTTCGCTTTGTTTTCGGGCGTAGCGGTCGGTCCCCCGGGGCTTGTTTCGGGGGCCTCACTCTGATCGGCGGGCAGTTGCATGCGCTGGTATTGGATAGATCGATTCATCGAGTTTGAATCCGGGAAACGTGCGCGTTCTGTGAAGAACGTATCGCTTGCTGAGGAGCACCTGCACGATCACTTTCCGGGTTTCCCGGTGATGCCGGGTTCACTGATGATCGAGGGGATGGCTCAGACCGGGGGCATTTTGCTGGGGGAGCACTTCGGGTTTCGCTACAACGTGATTTTGGCGAAGGTTCCGAAGGTGGTGTTCCACAGCTGGGCTTGTCCTGGGGACCAGCTGATTTACTCCGCCGAGCTGCTGGATGCTCGCGAGGAGGGTGGCAGTGTTTCGGTTGAGGCAACGGTGGGTGACCGTTCGGTGGCTTCAGCTGAGATTGTGTTTGCCCATCTGAAGACTGATGATCCGCAGTTCAGTCGGATTGACCAGAAGAACTTTGTGTTTCGTATGAATCTGCTGGACATTCTGACGGTGGGTAAGGCGGGTTCGGGTGCAGCCGGGGAAGTTTCGGGTGCGGACGGACGGCGTGGGGAGGCTGTGGAATGAAGCGTCGCGTGGTGGTAACTGGTCTGGGGGCTGTGACGCCCCTGGGCAACGATGTTTCGACGATGTGGCAATCCCAGCTCCAGTGTCGGAATGGTGTCGGCCCGATTACGCATTTTGACGCATCAAATTTTCCGACGAAGTTTGCTGCCGAAGTGCGGGACTACGACTTTGACTCGCAGGTTGAGAATCCGGCTCGATTTGCGGATGCAGGCCGGAACATTCGATTTGCCATCGGGGCGGCTCGGCAGGCTGTGCATGATTCCGGCATTCACGACTCGCCCGGCTTCAACCCTGCGCGATTCGGCGTGTATTTGGGCGCGGGGGAGGGGCAGCAGAACTTTTTGCAGTTCATGTCGCTGGTTTCTGAGGCTTATCGTGATGGTCGGATCGACCTGCGGAATTTCACTGAGAGTTTCATCAGCCGGATGAACCCTCGGTATGAACTGGAACTGGAGCCGAACATGCCGGCGGCCCATTTGTCCAGCCTGTTCAATGCTCAGGGGCCGAATCTGAACTGTCTGACTGCGTGTGCGGACTCCAGCCAGGCGATTGGCGAGGCGACTGAAATTATTCGTCGTGGTGAGGCCGAGATGATGCTGTCGGGCGGTGCTCACAGCATGATTCACCCGTTTGGGGTGACTGGTTTCAATCTGTTGACGGCGTTGTCTGAGCGGAATGATTCTCCGCAGACTGCGTCGCGTCCATTTGACCTGAACCGCGACGGTTTTGTGCTGGGTGAGGGTGCGGGCATGCTGCTGCTGGAAGAGCTTGAGCATGCGAAGTCGCGTGGAGCGCGGATTTACGGTGAGATTCTGGGCTACGGCTCGACCGCTGACGCTTATCGAATTACCGACATTCACCCTGAGGGGCGTGGTGCTGTGGCGTGCATCAGGATGGCTTTGCAGGATGCGGAGCGAAATCCTGAAGAAATCGGCTACGTGAATGCTCATGGAACAAGCACTCGCGTCAACGATCAGGTAGAGACGATGGCTGTGAAGGGTGGTCTGGGTGAGCATGCGTGGAAGACGCCGGTATCCAGCATCAAGAGTATGATGGGGCATTTGATTGCGGCTGCGGGGGCCGTGGAAGCAATCACCTGTCTGCTGGCCATTCGAGACGGCGTGCTGCCACCGACAATCAACTACGAAACTCCGGATCCTGAGTGTGATCTGGATTACATCCCGAATCAGCCTCGTGAGACTCGCATTAAGGCCGCACTGTCGAACAGTTTCGGTTTCGGTGGTCAGAACGTGGCACTGATTCTGGGGGGCTTTGCTGGCTGATCCGGAATCTTTGGAGCGATTCCGGGCTGGTGGTGCAGGAAGGGGGGGATCGAAGGCTGCAAGGTCTTTGATTCGGATGGATTCTGTGTTGGTACCTGCGGTTGGACCGCGGAGACGTGCTTGACGGATCCTGAACATCTCGATGGATGCTCACATCGCAGCTGGAGTGTTCCCCTTGATCTGGCTATATGCTGTACTGATACTGTGTGCCCTGGCGGTACTGGAGATGCTGGCAACGAAGCGTTTGCTGGTGCCTTCCGTTGCGGGTTTTCTTGAGAAGGCTCCTGCTTTTCGGGTCACTCCTGGGAAACCTGATCGGCGTGCTCAGGCGGTCGAATTTCGCACGGCAGACGGGCTGACGCTCAGAGGCAGCGTCTGGAATGGCGATCAGGCGGAGGCGACTGGTCTGGTGATCTACCTTCCCGAGATGGAGGGCAACCACTGGATGGCTCCGCAGTATTGTGCGGCCCTGATTGAGGACGGGTATGCCGTGTTCTCCTTCGATTTTCGGGGCCAGGGCGAAAGTGAGCATCCGGCGGGCTATTCTGCCAGTCACTGGATGACGGAACTGGAGATGCGGGATGTCAGTGCGGCGATGGATTTTATCGAGTCGCATCCCCGCCTGAGTACTCTGCCGATTCTGGTGTTTGGTGTCAGTCGTGGCGGAGTGGGGGCATTGCTGACGGGAGCTCGGTATCCCAGGGTTCGCGGAGTGATCGCGGACAGCGCCTTCGGCACCCTGACGATGATTCGATTTTTTGCGGATCGATTTGCGGATCTCGTGCTGCCGCGGTGGCTGTATCGCCTGGTTCCGAACTGGCATGTTGAGCGAACGCTGCGGCAGGCAATCGCCTACAGCGAGCAACGCAAGGGCTGTCGTTTTGTGCACCTTGAGGAAGAGGTGTCCGGGCTGGAGTCTGAGAGCGTGCTGTTGATCTCAGGCAGTGCGGACACCTATGTGTCCCGAGATGTTGCTGAGCGGCTGCACCGTCTGGTAGGTCAGGGGGCGCAGCACTGGATCGTTGCCGGTGCGCGACACAATATGGCCAGAAGCGTCCGTCAGGCTGAATACGATCGTCGTATTCGTGAGCATGCCGCGATTTGTCTGCAACCGGCGGTCATATCGGTGGACACGCTGCTGCGACCTGGTGCGGCGGCTGTGTCACAAGCTGGCTGATATGCCGGCCAGCAATGCCCTCAAAACTCAGAAAGCTCTGACAGTGTGAGCCCTGCCAGAGCTTTCTGATGCGGAGGAGGATCGATCGCTGTTCAGTCGAACAGTGAGGACAGTCGGAAGGCCGGCTTTTTGGCAGGGCTGGTGGTTTTCACAGCCGGCCGAACCGTCGTGCGGGGTGCGCTCTGAGTGCTGGCAAGTTTTGT
>VFQS010002653.1_pt1 | contig 14412 bp, 12 predicted proteins | sample 3512361 | NCBI WGS metagenome assembly VFQS01 (sample SAMN10412375, study PRJNA504923) | tailings metagenome | isolation source: Relicate 1 Philex TSF3 active mining | place: Philippines
TTTCAACGGCAATTTTTTGATTGTCTCGTTCGGCGGCGATTAGTTTTTCTGCACCCAAGTCAATGTAGACAGAACGTGTTCCTATGCTGAGAACAAGGGGATCGTCTGTGATTGTCCATCCGTCTTTGATGAGGGCGTTACAAACGTTATCGTGATAGATGTCTTTAGCGGGCATAAAGGTTGCGCTGAGATTGCGTTGATGTCATTGTATCGCTTTAACAGTCTCATTAAATGGCGATCGCTCTGCAAAACTTGGTGATTGATTAAAACAGAGTTTTAGCTAATAATCGCTATTTGGGGCTTCAGGAAATAAAGGATGATCATCTATCGTATTATCATAGACATTCAAACTATCAGGTGAAATATGGACAGGGATTTAAGAAGAGAATATGAAAAAAGTAGAGAAAGAAATTTAACTGATTATTGGTTAAATATTGGACAAGAGTTTACTTATAGTATCAATCGGTTATCAAAGCTAATTGGCAATGCTCATGAGTTAAGTACAGGAAGATATAAAGAACGATTATTAATTGATCTTATTTCTAATTTCATACCTAGAAAATATAGTGTTGGAACTGGATTTATTCTATTTCCAACTATAACATTTTCAAAAACTGGAGTCATCAGCGATCATCAGATGTCTGGAGAGTTGGACATTATTATTTATGATTCAACCAATTATTCAACAATTTTTAAAGATAAAGACATCGTAGTTTTAAGACCTGAATCTGTCAGAGTTATTATCGAAGTAAAAAGTGCTTTAAACTATAAACAGAAAGATGATTTCATGAATAAGTTTATAGATCTTTATCAAAAATGGAAATCACTAGATACTTTATATCAAACAATGGGACATGAAAAATTAAGATGCCCTCAGTTATTTGTTATGAATTGGAGTATTGCAGTTGATACTAAATGCAAGCCAATAATAAAAGGAGAAAACCTTCCTAACTTAATAGTAAAAGCATACAAAGAAAATCTAGGAGAAAATATTAATACTCAATTTCCATACATTAATGCTGTATTGATTTATAACTCCTCTAAAATTGAATTCTGCTATCATGTAGATATAAGAGGGATTGAATGGGCAGCATATGCTTTCCGTTCAGGTAGGATTACTAGTAATAAAGAAAGTAGTACCATAGATGTAGATATTGATACTACTATTGCTTATTTGCTTTCCAGTATAGATTGGTATTTGGATTCACCTTCTAATATTTTAATAACTAATCCAACTATCAATAATGTATCATCACACATTATTAAAAAATGGTTTCCAGTCAATCTTAAATAGCGAATTAGTAAAAAATATTTATCATTCAAAACAATTTTGACTACACGGTAAAACTTGACTCATCAAATTTGCTGTTTTCCTCAAGTTCACTGTTCTCATCAAGTTCATTGCTTTCATCAATATAAGGTTTTTTTATACTATCGTATAGATAGTTAAGATTAATATCTTCTAGTGCATTAAAGTACAGTATTCTTCCACTTGGCAATGAATCTAGAGTTGGAGAATCATCATATCCAAATGCGGGATGTGCCTTTCTATAACTTGCTTTAGCTTCTATATCGTCACCCAACATCTTAAAGGCTTTTCCTCTCAATATCCAAATATCATTAGACCCAATAGTTTGATCCCAACTTTCTATAGCTTCTTCATATTTACCCAAACGATATAAAGAATAAGCATGGCAGTCCCACGCTAATGACTCTTCATTGTAATCAGATGTGATAGAAATCGCTAGCTTATAAAAAGAAATTGCGTCTTGATACTGTTCTAATTCACATAAAGCGTGTCCACGATTCATACAACTTTCAAAATCTTCCTCATCAACGTCTTTTAAAAAGCTGAGTAGAAAAGGATCTCCCTCAAATATTTCTTCAAAATCAAGCGCATCTTCATAATCTGGTTTTATATTTAAACTTTTCTTACAGCTTTGGATAGCTTCAAAATAATCGCCATTGTTATTAAGAGCTATTGCTCGATTATACCAAACCACATATCTTGATGAGATTCTTAATGAGCGATTATAACAATCTACAGCTTCACTATGCCTCTCTAGGTCGTCTAATATGATTCCCTTATAATTCCAATAATAATGATCTTTGCTATTAGCTTTTATAGCCTTATTGATTGATGTGAGAGCTTTCTTATATTCTCCTAATTTGTATAGTGCAATAGCCCTGTAATACCATACTTTATAATAACTAGGTTCAATTTCTAAAGCCTCATCATACGATTCAATAGCTAATTTGTACTGACCCATATCAGCTATTGCCCTGCCTCTATAGTGCCATGCTCTATGATTTTGATCGTTGATTTGTACTACTTTGTCAAAATCATAGATAGCTGCTTCATTTTTATCTAACATCCATAGTGCAAATCCCCTCTCAAACCAGATATTTTCATTATCAGACTCATCAATATAATAAAGCTCTAAAGCCCTATCGTAAGATTCAATCGCTTCCTTTTTTTTACCAATTTCCCATAATGCTCTACCTCGTTCATACCATACTTGAGCTGTAATCCAAGGCATCATCTCAAAGTCGCTATCAGAATCAGATTTTAAATAAAAATCATATGCATCAATAGCTTCCACATTTTTACCTAATTTTTTAAGGACATTTCCTTGACATTCCCATGCACATAAAACATGAAAACTATCAAGATATAACATAGGTAAAATATTAGGATCAGGATAAAGATTCAAAATAATTTGAATTGCATGGTTATATGAATCAAGTGCTTCGTTATTTCTATCTAATTCTTCAAGAGCCTGACCTCTGTAAATCCATGAAGATATTTTGTTAGGATCAATTTGAATTGCATGGTTATATGAATCAAGTGCTTCGTTATTTCTACCTAATCTTTTAAGAGCATCACCTCTACAAATCCAAGAAGATATTTTGTTAGGATCAGTTTGAATTGCATGGTTATATGAATCAAGTGCTTCTTCAAGCTTATTATTCCATGACTGAATTTCTCCTCGTTCATACCATGCTTCATATTCATTAGGATTTATTTGTATCGCTCTGTCATAAAATATAATTGCTTCCTCATCTTTTCCTGATCTTCTGAGAAACTCTCCAAATTTAAAACACACATCATAATTATTAGACTGTAATTGAAAAGCTTTTTGGTAGTAAACTAATGCTTCGTCTAAATTATTATTTTCACTTAGTTCTTCTGCTGTATCTAATAATTCCTGACACTCTTGATTATTCCTACCATCAATCAGTAAATCTAACCATTCTTGAATAGATTGAGGACGATCGCTAGGCTTAATTTCTAATCCCTTGAGAATTGCTACCTCTAGCCAATCATCCAAATCAGAATTGTATTCTGAAGGTAATTCCAATTCCATTCCAACAGCGCGATTTGGCGCAGCAATGGGATATTCCCCTGTCACCAAATAATACAAAGTTCCAGCCAAAGCATAGACATCCGTATACGCGCCGCGTTTTGCCCTTTTGTCATACTGCTCGATAGGTGCAAAATAACGCGATAAAAATTGTGTGTGACTTTGAGTTTTGTCTTGTTCAAACTCCCGCGCAATTCCAAAATCAATTAAAACTGCTTCATCACAACTAGCACGAACCATAATGTTTTGAGGTTTAACATCTCGATGCAAAAATCCATTCTGATGAACAGCAACCAGAGCATCCCCAACTTGTTTGATGTAACGTAAAACTTGATCTTGAGAGATTAAACCTTCTCGTTTTACTAAATTAGCTAACGTTTCCCCCTCAACATATTCCATCACAATTCCCCATAGATTACGCTCTTGTATAAGCTCCTCAACCCGAACGATATTAGGATGACTGCATCTAGCCAGCCTTAGCGCTTCATTGACAAAGTTCTGTTGATACTTGCTAAAATTCGAGCTTTTTTGCATATCATCGTTAAGAGTTTTGACGACAAATTTCTGCCCATCATCACGCTTAACAAGATAGGTAATACCAAACCCACCCTGATCTAGTTCTTTCTCGATGACATACTTGCCATCTTGTAACTTACGACCCTTAGCCCAAACCATATTTACACATTTAATTTATCTAGATTAATTGTTACACAACCCTAATGGTGATCATTGCCAAATTCAAGGCAAAAAACAAGCTATTCTCCTAAAATTACGCCTAAATGTAGCTATTAAACTGTGTGACAATGATTAAGTAGGAAAAGTAAAAAAGTAAAATCATGGAAAAATTTGAATGTGAAATTAGCTTAATGATCCCACCTTCTCAAGATCCAAGATTTAAATCTGATGATCCACTTCTCAGCGTTATTGGTAAGTTTGATTTTTACATCCCTCTGCAAATTGGAGACAATGTGAAAATCGAAGACTTCTGTACTAATGAATATAGTCAGAAGCATCTCTCACTAGCTGCCAAAGTCGTTGATAAGTATTCGATCTTAAAATATTCTCCAGATATTAATCAATCCTCTTTTAAGATTGGGTATGTACTTGAATGTGAAGATAGAGATTTAATGCTAGAAAGTACTGATGAAATTAATAAGATTATATAAGTGACGTTCTGGCGACAAAGCGATCGCTACATTTATCCATCCCTTTGGCTTATGCCTGACAACATCGACTACCTCCAAGGCATCATCGAACGCCTCACCTTTCACTCCGAAGAGACAGGCTATACCGTAGCGCGGCTAAAAGTACCTAAGGCTCAAGACCTAATCACCGTAGTCGGTGACTTTGCCAATATCCAAGCAGGACAAACTCTTGCCCTAGAAGGCACATGGCGATCTCATCCCAAGTTTGGCGACCAATTCCAAGTCACTCAATACCGTGAAACCAAACCCGCCACGATTACGGGAATTGAGAAATATCTTGGCAGTGGTCTGATTAAAGGCGTGGGACCAGTCACCGCTAAACGTATCGTCGCTCATTTTGGCTTAGATACCCTTGACATCATTGAAAATGAGATTGACCGCCTGATTGAAGTTCCTGGTATTGCCAAGAAACGGGTGAAGATGATCAAAACTGCTTGGGAAACGCAAAAGGCAATTAAGGAGGTGATGGTATTTCTACAAGGACATGGTGTATCCACCACCTATGCGGTCAAGATTTTTAAGCGTTATGGTAATGATTCCATTCAGACCGTTTCCGAAAATCCCTATCAACTGGCGACAGATATCTATGGCATTGGTTTCTTTACTGCTGACCAAATCGCTCGGAATATTGGTATTGAAGTTAGTTCTGAGTTCCGCAGCATTGCGGGTATCTTCCACTGTTTAGGGGAAGCTGCTGAAGATGGTCATTGCTATTTACCGCGCCCAGAACTAGAAGAGAAAGCCATCAAACTGCTTGCGCTCGAAGACTATCAACCAGATCCTGAAACTATCTCTAAAATTGTTCTAAGTCTCTCTATCAATGATCGCTTAGTCATGCAAGGCTTAGAAGGAGAGTTCATCTGCTATAAACCCACTTACTTCCATACTGAACAAAATCTTGCCGAACGGGTTTATCAATTATTGCAACACAAACATCATCCAGATCCTGAACGAGTCAAAGCTTGGATTGATCGCTACACTACCCAAAGAAGTATTCAACTCTCGCCCAAACAACGCGAAGCCGTAGAGATGGCAGCAACTTCGTCGGTGTTAATTCTCACAGGTGGGCCGGGGACAGGGAAAACTACCACCACCCGCACGATTGTCGCGCTCTGGAAAGCGATGGGTAAGGAGATTGCTCTCGCTTCACCGACTGGGCGGGCGGCTCAACGATTACAGGAAGTAACTGGCTGTGAGGCTAAGACGATTCACCGTTTTCTGGAGTTTGACCCGAAATCAATGGGCTTTAAACGTAATCAGGAATATCCTCTGACGGCTCAGGCGATCGGTATTGATGAAGCATCGATGCTGGATCTGTTTCTTGCCTTTTCTCTGGTGAAGGCGATTCCCTTGGGCGCTCAACTACTTCTTGTCGGCGATACCGATCAACTTCCCAGTGTCGGTGCGGGTAATGTTCTGAAAGATTTAATTGATTCTCAGCAAGTCCCTGTAATTACGCTCACTGAGGTATTTCGTCAGGCTCAGGCAAGTCAAATTATTCAGAATGCTCACCGTATCAATACGGGTAAGTTTCCAAACATGGAAAAAGTCTCTAATCAACCTCAATCTGATTGTCTCTGGCTAGAAATGCCCAATGCTGAAGCGGGTCAGCAGGGTATTTGTGACATTATCACAGAGTTGTTACCCAGTCTGGGCTTTGACCCTCAGCAAGATATGCAGGTTCTCTGTCCGATGACTAGAGGTGATGTTGGTACGCGCAATCTCAATGTTGTCCTTCAGCAGTTACTCAATCCACCTGATGCGATTAAGCCAGAAATTAAGTATGGGAATACCATCTTTCGTTTGGGCGATCGCATTATGCAGCAGGTGAATGACTATAACCGTGAGGTGTTCAACGGAGATATTGGCACGATAACGGGTGTCGATTTGGAGGAACGGGAAGTCACGGTTGTATTTGGCGATCGGCAAGTGGTCTATGATTATGCCGATCTCAATGAGATTGCTCTCGCTAGAGCGACTACTATTCATAAGGCGCAGGGCAGTGAGTATCCTGTGGTGATCATGCCTCTGTTTATGCAACACTTTTTGATGCTTTCTCGTAATTTATTTTATACAGGGCTGACTCGAGCGCGAAAGCTTGCCATCATCGTCGGTGAGTCGAAGGCGATTGGGTTAGCGGTTAAACAGGTTAGCGATCGGCATAGATATACTTATCTCGCGAAACGTTTAGCAAAGTTTGCCGCTCCTCAATCTTAAGTTATGACTCTAGGAAGCTTTTCAGACTTGTTGAATCACAAAATTTTGCGCTAACCGTCTTACACTATTGGTAAACCTAGCTAGAACTGATTTTATGTCATCCAATAGTTCGACTATGCTATCTACGCAAGCTACGATCTCGAATGGAGCTTTACGAAGAGTACATCACATTGCTTTGAATGTGCGGGATATGCAGGTCTCTTGTGATTTTTATGGCAGTATTTTGGGACTGCATCAACTCATTGGTGAAGAGGTTCCCAGTACTCTAATCGATTTAGTAGCAGCAGGCAAAGTAGCTAATTTTAGAACTCCCGATGGCACAGTTCTCGATTTGTTTTGGGAACCAGAACTTACTCCGCCCGATCTCGATCCGCAGAGGCAATTTACACGAGCTAATCATCTAGCCTTTGATATTGCTCCTGAATTGTTTGAGCAAGCGGTGGCAGTATTGCGATCGCATCAAGTCCAAATTGAGGGTGAGCCTGTTACCCGTCCCACTGGTAGAGGCATTTATTTTTATGATCCCGATGGATTTCTGATTGAAATACGCTGCGATCCTAGTTGAGTTTTGTGTCAATAAATTTTTGCCAAGTCTCGTTGGGTTGCCAGATTTTATGTAAATCTGTAACTGCTTGTTCATGATCGCAATTGAGATGCAAACGACGATAGAGATAGACAAAGGCAGAAACGCGCATATTCTTGGCACAATGGACAAAGATTTTTTGCTGTTGGCGTTGTTCCATTGCTTGCAGAAATTCGTCTAAATCTGCCAGCGTCGGACTTTCCCAATTCACAGGAATGGCAATATATTCCATACCCAGCGATTGAACTAGTTGTGCTTCATTGGCGATCACCGCGTCAGAGGTCGGTAAAGCCAGATTAATCACTGTCTCATAATCAGCATCAGCAATTGCTCGGAACTGCTTGGCAGTTGGTTGTCCTGCTGTCGCTAGTTTTTCTGAGATTTGCAGAAAGTTAAGGATTTCTGATAGGAGATCGCTATTTTTTGTCATAAACAACTTAGTTCCCATTTCTGTCTTGGCTGAGAAAAATAGATACAGAACCAAAAATATGATTCCTCCCAAAAGTTGTAGCCAACCATAATTCATTACATTTGCAGTCAATGCTTTTTCACCAACGATTGACAGTCTACCAGTTTCTTAGATTTGATTATTTCAAATCTAAATCAGCAACGCCTAGTTTTGTGGGTATGGCAAGGGCGATCGCTACTTTGTAACGTGCATTGGCAAGATGCAAAGCTGTCTCATGGTAACTCATCCAATTTTGGCTTGTGAGTCAATACTTTGTTGCTCTGCTTGAGTTCGATGCTGCCAAGCCTGCTCGAATTGTTGGATGTCCAATTCGCTCAAATTGGCAAATTCAATTTCTTGTCCCTTAACCTGCAAGATGATCTGGCGATCGTCCCTTAAACGCTCAACTGTCAGAGCATCTCCGCTTCGTTGAATACGGTAAGAATTCTTACCCGTTTCTCCAAAACTATCAGCCCCTAGCTCATTGAGGAGTTGATGGCAGATTGCGGCAACCATCTGAGCGCGATCAATGCCTTCATGTTCTGAAGTGATTGAGATCTTATTTTCAAGCACATTCTCAGGCTGAATTGGGCTGGGTAATTGTAAAGATCGCACTCTTTCTAGTTCCAGCGCAAGCTCGGCAAATAAACTATCTGGTAGTACTTCCGATGCTTGAGGAAGAAATTCTTGACCTGTCACCTTAGAATTAGCTCCCTGCATCTCCAGAATAATTGGCATATCCCGCACTGGATCGTAACTTACCTGTAAATACTTCTGGAGTCCGCCCCAGCTAAACTCTTTTCCTAATTCATTACCTTGAATGCTGTTATCTCCAAAACTATAGGAAATACCTTTAACCTTCCTATTGCGGGTGTATTTGACATGAGCATCCACGCCTGATTGTCGAAGCTGCTCAATAAACTGGGGCATGGTCATCCCTGCTTTTATCTGTTCAATGATTACCTGCGATATATGAGGCTTCAAGTTATAGATATTAGGTTTTACAGTCTCACTAGACGAATTTTCCAATTTTTTCAAAATACGCGGCAGCGAGTATGCTTTGCCTACACTTGAGCCAGACAGCCTAACTCCATCGTATTTGTAAGCAATACCTCTAGGCTTGCCCTCGCGATCGCGTTCAACTTTTACTCGAATTTGATCGCGATTTAGCTGCTCTATAAAGTCTGGTAGTGACTTGGCATAAGCCAAAGCAGCACTAATCTTATTAGCAAGTTGCTTCTTGACCGAAGGTTTGCCTGTTTTTCTCTCCTTTTCAATGTGGCGATAGGTTTCCTCTTGGCGATCGCTTGTCCGACTTGACGGAACTGATGCTAATCCAAAATCCTTTTCCAGTTTTCGGATCGATTCTTGGCTGCGCGTCCAATCCCAGCTATCCGAGACAACAGAGCCATCCATTTTCACTCGACTCGTAACTAAATGAACATGCTCATGATTTGCTGTATCGGTATGCTTCACAGCAACATACTGATTATTGATAAAACCCATGTCCTTAAGGTATTGGGCAATCACCTGCTGCCAAGAAGCATCGTTAAGATGTTCATCAGGACTAAGGCTTAGAGAAATATGACAAACTGCTTGATTGAGCATTGGTCTTAACTGTCGCGATAGAGAAAACTCAGTCGCAAGACTACGCGGGCTATCACCATCCATATTTGTGTCAATAATTTCTGCACCAGTTTTTTCCAGTACATAAGACAGGCATCCCCGAAAGCCTCTACCCTTAATAATTTTGCCGATCATGCTTCTTTCCTACTCCTCCTGTGGGGTTAAACCTGCATTCGTAGTAATTTGAGAGCGAACATCGGATATTAATGAAGCAAGTTGATTGAGAAAACCAGATAACTTTTGAAATTCATCAAGTTGCGACTGCATAGGACTACCCATCATCACACTTAAATTAGCATCGTGTGTCAACTGATTAATGTTAGTACCAATTTTATTCAACTCAAATTTCATTTGTCCTAACAGGTGATATGTATCCCAATCAACGCTAGTCATTGGAGCTAGTGATGATAGTGGCTCGTACTTAAAAACTGCATAGCGGACAAATTTACTCGATTTAACCTTCAGTCTCTTAGCTTTTTCATCCAATACAACTTTCTCATTTTCAGTCATGCGTACCGTGAATCTAACGGATAAAGTCATTACTGCTATTCCTAAAGTTTATTCTGTACAAGTGCTGTTGAAAAAATATTCAAAAGCAAGAAATTCGGCGAGATGGATTCGCTAATTACAATCATAGTCTACATTTTTTTATGCAAACTAGAATTTCAAAATATTCCATTTCTACAAAAATTTAATTCTTGCAAAATTAATTGCAACTCAGTTTTTTTATTTGAAGCTTTGAATTTATTAAGGGGGAATCCAAAGGGGGAATTCCCCCTTGGCAAGCGGTCATGTTGCTGTCGAACAAAAATCAAGCGATAGCGCGATTTCTTGTCCGACAAGCAACATAGCTTGCTCCAAACCCCGCACACCCCTCAAACGACGCAAACTCGTTCGCAAAAAGTTACGACTAATATACAGAATGCCTACAGGAGAGTATACAGAGAGTCTAGCTAATCTCTATCAGAAATCTACATATGGACTTATGATAGTTTGCCCATAATCTACAAGTAATCTATGAAGAGTCTACTTATATTCTACGCAGGGACTACTAATAATCTACATAAGCCTATACACAAAGACTATTAACAATCAATCAAAAATCTAACGAAAATCAACAAATAGTTATTACAAAAACTAATAAGAATCTACAGATTTCTATACAAAGTCTATAGCAATTTACAGAGAATCTATAGGGAATCTACTTGACAATCTACAAAATTCTACACAAAGTCTACAAGTAATCTATAAATAATCTATAAAGAGTCAACAAATAATTATCACAAAGTCTACTAATAGACTACATATTTTTATCCAAGGTCTGTAGAAATCTACAGAAAATCTAAGGAAAATCAATAGGGAATTTATTTGTAGTCTACAGAAGTCCTCCTAAAAGCCTATAGATAATCGATAAAGAGTCTACTATAGGTCAACAGATAGTTATCATAAAGTCTACATATTATTACCCAATGTATTTAGCAGTTCTACAGAGAATCTAGGCAAAGTCCATAGGTAAGCCATAAGTATTCTATGAATGGTTTACAGGAAATTCAACTATCTTCTCAAGGGGATAAGAGACTATAGAAAATCTATTCACAGTCTACAGATTGTTTACTCAAAGCCTAAAAAAAATAGACCTAATCAAAAATCCTTAAGATGTAATCTGAGTATAGGTTTCAGTGATTGAGATTAATATTACTAAGCAAGATTAATATAAAAAAAGACTTTTTATTATTGCGTTTGTGGCTATGATAAATTCATCAACTGATCCACATATTTATGGAGTTCCCCAAATCAACAAATTCTCTAAATGACCTTCATCGCAGCACTTGTTATCTGAGATTCCAGACTTATAGATAAACAATCAGCTAAAAAATAATGCCTGAAAACAAACCTTGCTCACCCGTTGTAGAGGTAGCCACTGAGCAGTTAACACAGCTATCTGATCGGTGGTTTGCATCTATTAAGAACAAAGATAAACTGACAAGAAAAGTAGACATCATCTCATTCCTTGAGGATGCTGTCAGAGCTTTACTTGCTTCAGGAAGTACATACAACGAAATTAGCCAAAACCTGAAAGAAGAGCTTCACGTCGATATCTCGGCTAAAACTATAAAGCAGTACATTTGGCGAATTAACGAGAAACACAAAAAGGCTGGGACTAAGGCTAAAACCCATACCGCTAGGGGGAAAAACGCTTTACAACAAACCAAATCTTCAGGATCTGAATTAACTCAACAACCAATTACAAGTTTGTCGGATAGTATGACTAATATCCCTTCTGCAACGGAAACTTTTGCCGATGTAGAAAATAGCGATCGCACCCAACCGACCTTTGTGGTAGAGCCAAATAGCAGCAAGGCAAGTAAACCCAAAAGCATCGTCCCCAAGTCTGTCCCTGTAGACGATGACGACGATGATGACTACTTAGCACAACAGAAAATCTTGAAACACTACAATCGTTACTAGGAGGTAATCTTATGGCAATTATTAACCTGATCGATGGTGAAAAAGGTGGGGTGGGCAAAAGTTGGGTTGCTCGTACCATGCTCCAATACCTTAAGGATCGTGCCATCCCGTTGGCTGGCATTGAAGCGGATCGTAGCAATCCCACTGTCCTCAATATATACAAAGACAGCAAGGCTGCTTTTTTCTCTGAAAATGAAAAAATGGCGGATGTCCCTGATTCTATTTTTGACTACGCGATCAAGAAAACTGTCGTCGTCAATTTACCCGCTCAAGCCCATCGCGCTGTATCCCAATGGATTAACACCAAAGGTTTACTAGACTTGGGCAAAGAGCATGGCGTGTCTTTCATCAAGTGGTTCGTCAGTGATGGTGAAAGTGACTCCATCGAGTTATTCATTGAGTCTCTGGAACATTACCAAGGCTACATCACCCATGTGTTTATTAAAAACTGGGGTCGTTGCGATGAATGGGGCTATTTCCACGAGCATGAAGCAATCCAGAAGGCGATCGCCGAATATGGTGTAGCTGTGATTGATTTTCCGAAGTTGGGAGATGGCAGGCGCATTGAAATCAATGCTAAACGCCTAACTTTTGATGAGGCTTCTAACTACTCCGAATTTGGCATCATTGGTAGGAATCAAATCAAAACCTTCCTCAGAGATGCTTACAAAGCCTTTGAGTCCACCAATCTCTTGCCTCAAAACGTCCAGAAAAAAGAATCCAAATCCTAGTATGAATAGCGATCCTCAACCCAAAACCTATCTGGATATTGCCATCCATGACTACGATCCCACTGTTAAAGCCAAGATTTACGAGATTGTGGCTAAGTCTGGCATTCCCCAGAACGATCCTTACATTGCGATTTTTCTGTCCAATGCTCAGGTTGCAGCTACGGTGTCCACTGCACCCAACCTGCTCCAAAGTGCCTTAGCCAAGGGCTTTGATGTTGGTATCCAGAAGTTTCGGGACTTTCTGGCAACAATACGCGAGACTGCGGTGAAGGAGCAGGAGGTGGCGATTAGTCAGGCGATCGCGAATATCATCAAAAACAAACAGCATCAGGAATCCCAAGGTTATTGGCGGGCGATTAGCTTGCCCTTCATTGGTTTCTGTGCGGGGATGTTGATGATTGGTTTGGCAGCGGGTCTGGTTTCAGGCTTGGCGATCGCTAAAGTACTGTCTCCTCAGCCTAATCTAAATCCCCAGACAGCAAAGGATTTGGACTGGTTAGCTAGTGATGATGGCAAACTAGCAAAGAATCTCGTGGAATGGAATCGGGACATTTTGAAGACCTGTCTGCAAGACCAGCAAAACCTTAAGGATGCTTTGATTATTCTCAATGGTAAGTACGTTACTAGAGGTTTATGCGCTCTCTGGGTTTTGCCTGAAAGCCAGAGAGTATATGAAGATCGGCGTTGATTTTGTCACGCCGATCATTAATCAAAAAAACACTATAGCCAATGAATTGGTTGTAGTGTTTTTTTAAATCAACTAAAAGTCCTCTCTAAAAATAAGTGTATTCTCAATAATGCAAGGTTAAAACCTTGATTTATCGTTGCTACTGTCAATAGTATAGAGACACCCTAAATGTTAGTCCCTCTCTGGGTATGGTGCTGAAATCCAGAGGGTATATGAAGATCAGCGTTGATTTTGGTTACGCATATCATTAATCGAAAAAACACTATGTTCAATAATCTGATTAATATGTTTTTGTAAACAAGTAACATTTACAGCAAAAGCTATTCATAATGCAGATTACTTAACCTTTGTATTTGAAATTAGCAGATCTAATGCTTTTCCCGTTGCTTGCATATTTTCGGCTGGGATGATGGCTTGCTGCTTATTTTTTTTGGGTTTCGGCTGCCTTGGTTTCATCTGGTTGCGATCGCTGTTCTCAATCCTGCCTCGCTTCCTGATTTCATATCCATGTCTAATTAACACGGCTCTAACCGTGGAATCGCTCAGTCCAAAGACTGCGCCCACTTCGTCTAGGCTCATTGGTTTGCTATACAACTCCCAATATTTCTGGGCGATCGTTTGTTCTTCTTTGAATGCGGCGGCTTTTTCTCTGCGGGCTACTTCGGAAATATCGATCCCTGCTTGGACAATTACCCGTTCGATAGTTTTGCCTGACAGGTCAAATAGCTTACCTACTTCCTCAAAGTCTAACCCGCCTTCATTTACCAGTTGCCAATATTCTTTGGCACGGTTGTAGTTTTTGAGGCGCTTGAGCTTTTGGTTATCTTCACGTCTCTGCCTGATTCGCATCAAGATCTGACGACGCTCTTTTTGTTTGGGAGTCAGTTTTGGTGTGGGTAAGCCTGCGATGCCTCCCAGCTTGTGTTTTAGCTTAAAGGTGGGACGATTTTTGGAGTCTACGCTTTGCCTAATTGGGTAGCCATTGCGCTTGAGTTCCCGCAGGATAATTGGATGGGATACTCCAAATAGTTCTGCGGTTTCTCTTAGGGTTAAGTGGTGATCGTTATAGGCTTTGTGATA
>VFQS010002654.1_pt1 | contig 14410 bp, 9 predicted proteins | sample 3512361 | NCBI WGS metagenome assembly VFQS01 (sample SAMN10412375, study PRJNA504923) | tailings metagenome | isolation source: Relicate 1 Philex TSF3 active mining | place: Philippines
CCCAGGAGCCATCGAAGGGATGCTCCGAGATCGGCATCAGCTCGATGTGGGTGAAGCCGCGGGCCTTCACGTAGGGGATCACCCGATCGGCCAGCTCGGGATAGGTGAGCAGGCGGGCGCCGGGCTTGAGGTCGGCGGCCGGCACCGGGCGCCGGGCCGTGCCATCGGCCTCGACGTAGGGCTGGTCGGCGCTGGCGTGCATCCAGCTGCCGAGGTGCATCTCGTAGACGCTGATCGGCCGGTCGAGCGGGTTGCTGGAATCGCGCTCGTTCAGCCACTGGCCGTCGTTCCAGTGGTAGCGGCCCAGTTCGGCCACCACCGAGGCGTTGTCGGGGCGCACCTCGTGGCGGAACCCGTAGGGATCGGCCTTCTGGTAGCAGTGGCCCGCCTGGGTGCGGATCTCGTACTTGTAGGGCTCACCCGGCTGCAGCCCGGGCACGAACAGCTCCCAGCAGCCGCCCAGGCGGCTCTGCATCGGGTGGTGGCGGCCATCCCAGCCGTTGAAGTTGCCCAGGATCGCCACGCTGCGGGCGTTCGGGGCCCACAGGCAGAACTGCACACCGCTGATGCCGCCCCGCTCCATCCGGTGGGCCCCCATGCGGCGCCAGATGTGGTGATGGTTGCCCTCGGCGAAGAGGTGCCGGTCGAGCTCGCCCATCCACTCATCGCGGAAGGCCCAGGGGTCGTGCTGGGTGTGCTCGATGCCGGCCCGGCGCACGTGCACGCGGTAGTGGCTGCCGGGATCGTGGTCGAGCTCCGCCTCGAAGATCCAGGGGTGGTGAGGCGTCTCCATCTGCTGGCCGTGGCCAGGGGGGAGATCGCCGCGGAGCAGCTCCACCCGCTCCGCCTCGGGCATCCACACCCGCACGAGCCAGCGGCCGTCATCGAGCGGCTGGGGGCCCAGCACCGCGAAGGGATGGTCGTGACGGCATTCAGCCAGCCGCTGGGCATCAGCGACCATCCATTCGAGGCAGGGCACGGACATGGCGGCTTGGCGACGGCTTGAGCCGGGAGCTTACGGCGGTTTCCGCTCTGAACTCAGGGCTTGACCGCCGGGGCCGCCGGTTCCACGGGGAAGTCCACACCGATGATCTGGTTGCTGTTGTCGAGAATCACGTAGAGGCTGTCGGTGAGGCGGGTGAATTCGGTGTTCACCAGCACCAGCTTCATGTCTCCCGTGCTCTCCGAAGGCAGGATGCGGCGAACGCGCACGAAGTTCCCCGTGAGGCGCTGCAGGTCCTGCCATTTGCGCTGCACCTCCGCCGGCGGGATCTCCTCCTGCATCGCCGGCGCCAGGTAGCTGCTGGCCAGCACGAAGCGGCCGGAGGTCATCGCCTCCACGAACCGCCGCACCACCTGCTCGGCCGGTTGATCGGCGGCATTGATGTGATAGCCCGCGAGGCGACCCTGGCCATCGAGCTGGATCAGGATCTGGCGGGTGCCCCGGGCGGTGGTGAGGTTGGCCTCCACCGTGGCGCCGGAGACCCCCGGCAGCACGCTGGTGATCGTCCAGCTCAGCAGCGGCGGCTGCCGCTTCATGTGGCTCTCCACCATCGAGGGGCTGCTCACCCGCTGCAGCTGGGGGGCGAACAGGGCAAAGCGGGCCTTGGCGTCGCGCTTTTGGAGCGCCGTGAAGATCCTCTCCGCCGCCGCCCGCGCCTCGGCCTCGGTGAGGCTGTTGGGGTTGTCGTCGACGGCGGCGGCGGCTGCCGGCGCGGCGGCGGGGCTGGCCAGGCCGGCCGGCAGGGGGGCGGCCAGCAGGCCGAGCGCCGTGGCCCCCGCCAGCAGCGGCAGGGCCCAGCCCGGGGTGGCGGAGAAGGCGGCACGGCGCGACGGTGCTTGGCGCGGCATGGATCGGGCTGGTGGCAGGCCGGCTCAGTTTGCCCCAATCAGCGGATCCAGCCACAGGTGGCTCCCCACCGGATCCAGCGTGATCGTGATCGGCCGATGCCCGGGGCCGCTGCCGCCCGCCGGAGGGCTGCCGTCGCCGGGATTCACCGCCACCTGGGGCCAGGCGGCGCCCGCCAGGGAGAGGCGGAGGTGCTCGCCCGGCTCCAGCCGCGCCGCCAGGGGCTGCAGCTCCAGCCGCCGCAGGGCGGGGCGGCCGGCGTCGGCGCCGAGCCAGCGGCCCGTGCCGCTGCTGAGCTGGCGCACCCTGGTGCCATCGGCGCTCACCAGCGAGAGGGCGGCGCAGAGATCGAACCCCTCCTGGTCGCACCAGGCCCGCAGCCGCAGCCGCGGTGTGCCGCGCAGCTCCAGCGGCTGCGGGCAGGGGTCGCCGCTGAAGCAGGCCACGTCGGCGCGGCGGTCGAGGTCGCCCCGCTCCACCGGCCCCGGCTCCAGGCCCAGGTGGCCGCCGCGGCCCGGCACCGGCCGCCAGGGGTCGTGCACGAACACCACCGCTGCCGCCTCCCCGCTGGCCCCGGCCGCGGCGGGTGGGCCGGGCAGCAGCCTCCCCTCATCGGCGCGCACCGCCGCCAGCCCCCCGCTGGCCAGCCGCCAGCCCGCGCCCGCTGCGGCCTGCTCCAGCCAGGTGGGCTGCACCGCCCGCCAGCCGCCGGCCCTGCCGCCGCTGCCCTCCCACTCCACCGCCAGCTCGGGCTCCCGCCAGGGCTCGTCCATCAGCTGGTGCCGGAAGAAGGCCAGCTGCAGGGCGTCGACGCCGCCGTTCCAGTCGAGATGGGTCCAGGCGCCGAGGCGCAGCAGCGGCCGGCCACCGGCGGCTCGGGCCGTCCGCCAGAGGTCGAGCACGCCCCGCAGCTGGGGGTCGTGCCAGCCGCCGATCAGCAGCATCGGCCGGCGCAGCAGCGCCGCCGCCGGCCGGTGGCGCCGCCACGGCCCGGGCTGGGCCGGGTTGAGCCGCAGCCAGCCCGCTCCCATGCCCTCCGGGTCGAGCCGCTCCAGCAGCGCCGGGCCCTCCTCCAGCCACCTGCCGCTGCCCAGGCTGCCGCGGATCTCGCGCCAGCCGGCGTCGTCGCCGCGGCGGCGGCAGCCCTCCGCCGCCAGCTGCAGGGCCCAGCCCACCCCCAGGGCCCAGCTGTGGGCGCCCCCACCGCCATCGCAGGCCCAGTGCAGCCGCTCATCCAGGCCGGCCATCGCCGGAGCCAGGCAGTCCGGCAGGGGATCCAGCAAGGGATCGAGCGGGGGGTCCGGCTGGGCGCCGTCCGCTGGGCCGGCCCCGCGATCACCTGCGCCATCGCCTGCGGGCGCGTTCTCGGCCATGGCCTCGCCGGCTCCGATCAGCACCTGGCTGACGCCCTGGTAGGAGAAGCCGTAGGTGCCCAGCCGCCCATTCGATCCCGGCAGGCGCCGGGCCCAGCGCACCGCATCGGCGCCATCGCTGGCCTCCTGGGCGAAGCCGCCGAAGTGCCCCTCCGAGTCGCCGCGGCCGCGCACGTCCTGCACCACCACCAGGAAGCCGTGGCTCGCGTACCAGGCGGGGTGGGCGTAGGTGACGGTGGAGGCGATCGCCCGGCCGTAGGGTTGGCGCATCAGCAGCACCGGCCAGGGGCCCTCGCCGGCTGGGCTCCAGAGCCGGGCCAGCAGCCGGGTGCCGTCGCGGCACCGCATCCAGACGTCCTGGCCGGCGCTCACCGCCGCCTCAACGCACGTCGGGGCAGTGCATGCCGATCACGTAGGTGGCGACCACCTCGGCATCCACGGGGTTGAGCTTCTGGCTCTGGGCCACCATGGCGATCCCCGCCGGGGAGGTGGCCGAGGTGCCGGCCGCGTTGAGCGCCCGGAAGCGCTGGCACAGGCTGCGGGCCAGCTCCGGGTTGCGCTTCACCGATTCGAGCAGGGCCGAGGCCGCCCGGGCCGGCGCCAGGCCCGAGGTGCCGGGGCCCAGCAGGGCGACGGAGAGGGCTGCCGCGGCCAGCAGCCGGAGCGGCAGGGCTTCAAGGGGCTGCGACTTGGACAAGGAAGGTCCGCTGGTCTGCGTGGATGCATCCATTCCATGAACGCCGGCACCTCTGCCGCTGCCCTGGGGGGTCAGTTCCCGGAGCGACCGGGGCGCCGCCGGGCCGGCAGGGCGCCTCAACCCTTGAACACGCGGGTGCTGACGCTGCCATCGGCCAGGTTGCGCACCGATTCCGCCAGCACCACCGGGCGGGCCGTGCCGGCCTCCACCGGGTCGATCCGGCGCAGGCGCACCGTCACCAGGCCGCCATCGCTGGTGCGGCCGCTGCCGCGCAGGTTGCGGGCCACCTGCTCGGCCGTGGGCCCCCACGATTCCGCCGCCAGCCCATCCGGGGCGGCGGCGATCACCAGGGCGCCGCCGTTGTCGAACACCACCGGCGCCACCACCGCTCCGGCCACGCTCACCCGCGGGCTGTAGCTCACCGAGAAGGCCAGGCAGGAGAGCGAGAGCAGGGCCGTGAAGCTGGTGATTCCCACCAGGCGGAAGCGGATCCCCCAGCGGGCCAGAAAGCCGGCCCCCGTGAGCAGGGCCAGCAGGCCGCTGGCGGCCCCGAGCCACTCACCGGCCACGAACAGGATCGGATCGGCGGACATCGGTGCAGGGGCATGGGACAGGCCCCTTATATTGCGGCGGCCGACGGCGGTGATCGTTCCGGACCGATGAACTGGGTGCCGGGATGAACGTTGGTCAGGAGCCGAACTCCAGCGGGGATGCAGGCGAGGGCAGGCCCCTCCGGCGCCGCTGGCCCCTTGCCCTGGGTGGTGGCCTGATCGCCGTGGGCGGTGGTGCGCTCTGGCTGGGTTCCGACCAGATCGCCGCCCGCATCTACGCCCACTGGCGGCCCCGGATCGAGCAGCAGGTGGGGCGGGTGATGGGCCGTCGCCTGGAGCTGGGCCCCTACCGCGGCCTCAGCCCCGATGGGCTGGTGGTGGGGCCGAGCCGCTTCCTGCCGGGCCCGGCCGATGGCTCCACGGTGTCGGCCAGCGAGGTGCGGGTGGCCTTCGACCCGCTGCAGAGCTGGTTGCGCCGCACCGCCCTGCTCGATCTCAGCTTCCGCGGCGCCCAGGCCGACCTGCGCCCCAATGCCCGTGGCCAGGTGTGGGTGCTCGGCTCCCTGCCGCCCGGCCGCGAGCCGCCCCGGCTCGATCTGCGTTTCCGCCTGCTCGATCCGGCCCGGGTCCGCCTCTGGGGCGTGGCCCGCGACCGCCAGCCGCTGCAGGGGCGGCTGAGCGGGGAGGTGGGCCTGCGCACCCACCGCCGCCAGCTCGACCTCACGGCCCTGCTGCGCCTCGACGACCAGCCGGGTTCGCTGCGGCTGGAGGGCGCCGGCAACTGGCAGCAGCGCCGCTGGGTGGTGGATCTGCGGCCGGCGGGCCTCGGCGTGGGCCCCCTGCAGCGGATGCTGCCGCTGCCGCCGGGCCGCCTCGCCGGCACGGCCGAAGGCCAGGTGCGCCTGCGGCTGGAGCAGGGCCGCCCCTCCTGCGACGGCGACCTGCAGCTGCGCCAGGTGCGCTGGCAGCCGCGCGGCGTCAGCGATGCGGTGGCCATCCCGCGGTTGCCGCTCAGCTGCGAGGGCCGCGACCTCGTGGCCGGCTCCAGCCCCTGGCGCTTCGGCGGCTGGGGCGGCAGCGCCAGGGCCCGCCTCGTGGCGGGCCGGGGGGTGGATGCGGTGCTCGAGGCCATCCCGCCCGGCCGCGATCCGCGCCTGCGGCTGCCGATCCAGGCCTGGCTGCAGGGCCGGCTCCAGGCGGGCGGGCTGCAGGCAAGCCGGCTGCACCTGCGCCGCGGCCGCGGCCACCTTGAGGCGAGCGGCCGCATCGCCTCCCGCCTGGCCCTGCGGGGCACCTGGCGGCTTGATCCCAGCGAGCTGCCCGGCGCCGAGCGGCTCCCCACCTGGCTCGCCAGCCGCTGGCTGGCCGGCGACCTTCGCCTCGATGGCCCCCTGCGCCAGCCGGCCCTGGCGCTGCGCACCGGCCAGGCCGACCATCCCCTGCTCGGCCCCTGGCAGGCGGCCCTGCGCTGGCAGGGCGGCCGCCTCGATCTCGACGACTTCCGCGGCGAGCACCTGCGCGCCAGCGGCAGCCTGCCGCTGCGGCTGGGCCGTGGCCTGGAGGCCGGCGCGCTGCAGCTGCGCCTGGCCCTCGCCGGCCTGCCCCTGGCCCGGCTCGGCCCCGCCCTGGGCACCTCCCTGCAGGGCCGCCTCAGCGCCAGCGGCGAGGTCCGCGGCCCCCTCAGCCGGCTGGAGGCCGACCTGGGCCTGCGGCTGCAGCAGCCGGTGGCCGGCCCCCTGCAGCTGGCCGAGGTGTGGCAGGGCACATTCCGGGCCCGCGGCGGTGAGGGCGGCAGCCTCGATCTGCGGGCGGAGGCACCGGCTGAACCGGGGCGGCTGCGGGCCCGGCTCGATCGGCGCTGGCTGCCGGCCACGGCCCTGCTGGAGCGCGCCGGTGGGCGGCTCTGGCTCTCCGGCAGCCCCGCCGCCTACCGCTGGCAGGCCCGCGCCCTGCCCCTGGCCGGTCTGGCCCTGGCCAGCGGGCCGCGCCGCCGCTTCCAGACCCTGCAGGGTGATCTCAGCGGCAGCGGCACGCTGCAGCTGCAGCCCCTGGCCTTCAGCGGCCGGGTGGCGATCGCCGATCCGCTGTTTCTCGGGGTGGGCGGCCGCCGCCTGGAGGCCGATGGGCGCTACGCCAACCGCCGCTTCGACCTGCGCGGCCGGCTCGAGCCCCTGGCCGGCGGCCTGGTGGATCTGCGCCTCAACGGCGGCCAGGGTCCGCTGCTGGCCCGGCTGAGCGGCCGTGGCCTGAGCGATGTGCTGCTCCAGGAGCTGCGCCGGGCCTGGCCCCTCTGGCGCGGCGGGCCGCCGGCCCCCCGCGGCCAGGCCCGCGACCTCGGCAGCCTGGCGATCGACACCCTCGGCGCCAGCGTCGATGAGCAGCTGCGGGCCCTGGCCGAAGCCGTGGACGGCATCGCCGCCCGCAACCAGGCCCTCGCCGCCGCCGACCGGGCCGAGCGCCTGGCCCGCCTGCGCGGCCGCTTCGATGCCGATGCCGAACTGCGCGGCCCCGACCTGGCCCGGGCCCGCCTCGATCTCACCGCCAGCGGCCATGTCTGGCTCAGCCAGGTCGACCGCGACCGCGCCCTGGCGGCCGAGCCCTTCCGCTTCCAGCTGCAGGGCCCCCTCAGCGGCGGCCAGGGCAGCTTCAGCGTGGCGGGTCTGCCGATGGCCCTGCTCTCCCTGCTGGCCCCCCTGCCGCCCGGCCTGGGCGGCGCCCTCTCCGGCAGCGGCCGCTACCGGCTCGGCGGTGCCGCTCCGGCCCTCAGCCTCGACCTCAGCCTGCAGGACGGGCGCCTGCGGGAGCGGGCCCTGCTGCTCGATCGCGGCCGGCTGGAGCTGCGCAACGGCAGCCTCGCGCTCGACCTGGCCCTGCGGGCCCTCGGCGCCACCGACCCGATCACCCTGGCGGGCACCATCCCGCTGGAGAGCCGCCGCCAGGGCCTTGAGCTGCGCCTGGTGAGCCGGGGTGATGCCCTGCACTTTCTCACCGAGCTGGTGGGCGATGCCCTGGTGTGGCGCCGCGGCAGCACCGACCTGCGCCTGCTCGTGCGCGGCAGCCTCGCCGATCCGATCGCCAACGGCTTCCTCAGCGTGCGCGGTGGGCGGGCCCGCTTCATCGGCCAGGAGGTGCGCGACATCCAGGCCACCGTGCTCTTCGACTTCCAGCAGCTGCTGCTGCAGGAGCTCACCGCCCGGGTGGGCCGCAGCGGCCGCATCGGCGGCAGCGGCCGGCTCGCCCTGGTGCGCCCGCAGCAGGAGGCCTCCGATCTGGCCATCCGCCTGCAGCAGGTGCCCTTCACCGTGCCGCGGGTCACCGCCGTGGCCGATGGGCGCCTCAGCTTCAGCGGCAGCCTGCTGGCCCCCCAGCTCGGCGGCGACCTGGCCATCGCCCGCGGCACGGTGAACGTGCAGCCCGGCCAGCTGGCCCGCGGCGGCGAGGCGCCGAAAGCGGATCAGCCGGTGCAGCCCACCGCCATGAAGGAGCTGCTGGAGAGCCGCTGGGATTTCCGCCAGCCGTTGCTGCTGCTCGGCCCGGAGGTGGGCACCTCCAGCAGCGACCAGCTGGCCCAGACCGTGCCGAATGTGCCCTGGCTTGCCTTCTCGGACCTCAAGGTGCGCTTCGGCCCCGACCTGCGCGTGGTGGTGCCCAACGTGGCCCAGTTCAGCACCGGCGGCCAGCTGCGCCTCAGCGGCCGCCTCGATCCCAGCCTGCGGGCCTCGGGGGTGGTGCGGCTGCTGGGGGGGCGGCTCAACCTTTTCACCACCAGCTTCAGCCTCGATCCCGACGCGCCGAACGTGGCGGTGTTCACCCCGTCGCTGGGGCTGGTGCCCTACCTCGACATCGCCCTGCGCACCCGCATCGCCGACAGCCTCAACGTGCTGCGGCCCAGCGGCGTGGATGGCGCCGGCTCCGCCAGCCTGGCGGAGCTCGAATCCCTGGGGGGGCTCTCCTCGCTCAACCAGCTGAAGCTGATCCTGGTCACCGTGGCGGTGAGCGGCCCCGCCGACCGGATCGCCGAGTCGATCCAGCTGCGCAGCACCCCGCCCCTGCCCCAGGAGCGGCTGGTGGCCCTGATCGGCGGCAACTCCCTGGCGGGCCTCAGCGGCGGTGGCGCCGGCACCGCCCTGGCCACGGTGCTCGGCCAGTCGCTGCTCTCGCCGCTGCTGGGCAGCCTCAGCGACCTCTTCGGCCAGCGGGTGAGCCTGGCCCTCTACCCGGCCTACGTGTCGCAGGCCCTGAGCTCAACCCGGGAGGTGCGCTCCGGCCGGGTGCCACCCCAGCTGGTGCTCGCCGCCGAGGCCGGCTACGACCTCAGCGACCGGGTGAGCGCCACGGTGCTCGTCGCCCCCAACCGCTCCGATGCGCCGCCCCAGCTCACGCTCAACGTGAAGGCCACCGAAACCCTCAACCTGCAGGGCTCGATCGACACCCAGGGGGTGTGGCAGACCCTGCTGCAGGTGTTCTTCCGCTTCTGAAGGCGCCCTGGCCCCTGCGTAGCCTGCCTGCAGTCGCCCCTACCGGCCGTGGCCAGCCAGCTGATCGGGGTCGACGTGGGCGGCACCGCGATCAAGCTCGCCCGCTACGACCGCGGCGGCACCCTCCTGGCGGAGGCCGAGGTGGCCACCCCCCAGCCGGCGGTGCCCGGGGCGGTGACGATGGCGATCGTGGAGGCGGTGCAGGCCCTCGATCCCGAGCGGCTGGCCCCGCTGGTGGGCGTGGGCCTGCCCGGGCCCATGGATGCGGCGGCGCGGATCTCCCGCGTGGCGATCAATCTGGCCGGCTGGGAGAACGTGCCCCTGGCCGATTGGCTGGAGCCCCAGCTGGAGCGGCGCGTCACCCTGGCCAACGATGCCAACTGCGCCCTGGTGGGCGAGGCCTGGCACGGTGCCGCCCGCGGCCACCGCGACGTGGTGCTGCTCACCCTGGGCACCGGCGTGGGCGGGGCGGTGCTGCTGGGCGGTGAGCTGTTCACCGGCCGGGGCGGCGCCGCCGGTGAGCTGGGCCTGATCGGCCTTGATCCCGATGGGCCGCCCTGCAACAGCGGCAACCGCGGCTCCCTGGAGCAGCACTGCAGCATCGCCGGCCTGGCCCGGATCGATCCGCGCGATCCGCGTGAGCTCACCCGCCTGGCGGCCGCCGGCGACCCCGGCGCCCTGGCGGTGTGGGCGGCCTACGGCCGCCTGCTCGGCATCGGCCTGAGCAGCCTGCTCTACGTGCTCACCCCCGAGCTGGTGCTGCTCGGCGGCGGCCTCAGCGCCGCCACCGACCACCTGCTGCCGGCCCTCTGGGCCGAGGTGCGCGAGCGGGTGCGGCCCGAGAACCGGGAAGACCTGGTGATCCGCCGCGCCGCCCTGGGCAACGGGGCCGGCAGCCTGGGGGCCGCCCGGCTCGCCCTGGAGCGGCTTGGGATGATGGAGCCCTGATCGCCCCCGCCCCATCCCCATGACCCAGGCCCCCAGCCAGACCGTGCCCGAGCCCGGCGCCGATCTGCTCGCCCGGGCCGCCGCCGTGCGGCGGGCCGCCATGGCCCTGGGCCAGTGCTCCGATGCCGAGCGCCGCGCCGCGGTGCTGGCGATGGCGGAGGCCCTCGAGGCCGGCGCCGAGGCCATCGTGGCCGCCAACCAGGCCGATCTGGAGGCCGCGGCCGCGGCCGGCCTGGCCCCCGCCCTGGTGGCCCGGCTGAAGCTGGATGGGGCCAAGCTGGCCGCCGCGATCGAGGGCGTGCGCCAGGTGGCCGCCCTCGACGACCCCCTCGGCCGCCGCCAGCTGCACACCGAGCTCGATCAGGGCCTGGAGCTCGAGCGGGTCACCGTGCCCCTCGGGGTGCTGGGGGTGATCTTCGAGGCCCGCCCCGATGCGGTGATGCAGATCGCCTCCCTGGCGATCCGCTCCGGCAACGGTGCCCTGCTCAAGGGCGGCAGCGAGGCGGCCCGCAGCTGCGCCGCCATCCACGCCGCCCTGCAGCGCGGCCTGGCCGCCAGCGCCGTGGACCCCGCCGCCCTCGAGCTGCTCACCTCCCGCCAGGAGAGCCTGGCCCTGCTGCGCCTCGATGGCCTGGTGGACCTGATCATTCCGCGCGGCTCCAACGCCCTGGTGCGCTTCATCCAGGACAACACCCGCATCCCGGTGCTCGGCCATGCCGACGGCATCTGCCACCTCTACGTGGATCAGGCGGTGGATCAGGCCCAGGCCCTCGCCCTGGCGATCGACAGCAAGACCCAGTACCCCGCTGCCTGCAACGCGATCGAAACCCTGCTGGTGCATGCCGCCGTGGCCCCGGCCTTCCTGGCGGCGGCGGTGCCGGCCTTCGCCGCGGCCGGCGTGGAGCTGCGCGGCGATCCGGCTGCCTGCGCCCTGGGGGTGCCCCACCCCGCCAGCGCCGACGACTGGGACACCGAATACTCCGACCTGATCCTGAGCGTGCGGGTGGTGGAGAGCCTGGAGCAGGCCCTCGAGCACATCGCCCGCCACGGCTCGCGCCACACCGAGGCGATCTGCACCACCGATGCATCCACCGCCGATCGCTTCCTGGCGGCGGTCGACAGTGCCGGGGTGTACCTCAACTGCTCCACCCGCTTCGCCGATGGCTTCCGCTACGGCTTCGGCGCCGAGGTGGGCATCAGCACCCAGACCCTGCCGCCCCGCGGCCCCGTGGGCCTGGAGGGCCTGGTCACCTACCGCTACCGGCTGCGGGGCCACGGCCACATCGCCGCCGACTACGCCAGCGGCCGCCGCGGCTTCAGCCACCGGCCCCTGCCCCTGTGAGCCCTGCCCCGTGAGTCCTGCCCCTGTGAGCCCTGCGGCGGCGGGGCCGCCCCTGGTGCTGGTGCACGGCCTCTGGGACAGCCCGCGCCTGTTCGACCGGCTTGAGGCGGCCCTGGCCGGGCGGCGCGGGCCGCTGCTGCTGCCCCACCTGCCCCACGGCCTCGGCGTGCTGCCGATCGATCAGCTGGCCAGGCGCCTCGGTGAGCGGATCGAGCAGGCCTTCGGCCCCCACGAACCGGTGGATCTGCTCGGTTTCTCGATGGGCGGCGTGATCGCCCGCACCTGGATCCAGCTGCAGGGCGGCCACCGGCGGGCGCGACGCCTGATCAGCGTGGGCAGCCCCCAGCAGGGCACCTGGGTGGCCCAGCCCTGGCCGGGCCTGCTGCTGGCCTCCATCGCCGACATGAAGCCGGGCAGTCCGTTGTTGCGCCGGCTCAACGCCGATCTGAGCACCCTCGAGCCGGTGGAGTGCCTCAGCTACTACTGCCCCACCGATCAGATGGTTGTGCCGGGCTGGCGGGCGGTGCTGCCCCTGGGTGAGCAGCGCCGCCTGCCGGTGTGGACCCACGCCCAGCTGATCCGCCACCCCCGGGCCGTGGCGGCCCTGGCCCGGGAGCTGCTGCGCCCCTGAGCTCAGGCCGGCACCAGGCCCGAGTGCCGGATCAGGGCCTCGCTCGAGGGCTCGCGACCGCGGAAGGCCTCGAACACCTCGCGCGGGTGGCGGCTGCCGCCGAGGCTCAGCACCGTGTCGCGGAAGCGGCGGCCGGTGGCCCGGATCGCCTCCTCGTTCTCCAGGCCCACCTCCTCGAAGGCGCTGAAGGCATCGGCGCTGAGCACCTCGGCCCACTTGTAGGAGTAGTAGCCCGCCGCGTAGCCGCCGGCGAAGATGTGGCCGAAGGAGCAGAGGAAGGCGTCCTCGGGGATGGGCGCCAGCACCGTGGTGTCCTCGGCGATCTGGCGGCGCAGGTCCTCCGGGCTGAGGCCGCACTCGGGTGTCCACTGGCTGTGCAGGCGCAGGTCGGTGAGGGCGAAGTGCACCTGGCGCAGGGTGGCGGCGCCGGCCATGAAGGTGCGCGCCGCCAGCAGCCGGGCGTACTGCTCCTCGGGCAGCGGCTCGCCGCTCTGCCAGTGGCGGGCCATGCCCATCAGGGTGGCGCGGTCGTAGCACCAGTTCTCCATGAACTGGCTCGGCAGCTCCACCGCATCCCACTCCACGTTGTTGATGCCGGAGGCCTGGGGCCGCTCCACCGTGGTGAGCATGTGCTGCAGCCCGTGGCCGAACTCGTGGAAGAGGGTCTCCACCTCCTGGAAGGTCATCAGGCTGGGCGTGTCGCCCACCGGCGGGCTCTGGTTGCAGATCAGGTAGGCCACCGGCAGCACCAGGGAGCCGTCGGGGCGCCGCGAGCGCACCAGGCACTCATCCATCCAGGCGCCGCCCCGCTTGCTGCCGGGCCGGCTGTAGGGGTCGAGGTAGAAGCCGGCCAGGGGGGCGCCGCTGGTGCCGTCCTCCACCCGGAAGAAGCGCACATCCGGATGCCACACCGGCGCCTCGCCATCGGCGGCCACGATGCGGATGCCGAAGAGGCGGTTGCACAACCCAAAAAGGCCCTCCAGCACCTGGGGCAGCGGGAACCAGGGCCGCAGCGCCTCGCTGTCGAGCTCGAAGGCCTCCAGCCGGCGCACCTCGGCCCAGTGGCTCACATCCCAGGGCTGGAGATCGGCGGCCTCGGCCGCCCCGTGGCGGGCCGCGGTGGCGCGCAGCTCCTCGATCTCGGCCCGCGCGCCCGGCAGGGCGGCGGCGCGCAGCTCCTCGAGCAGCCGCTCCACCTCCTGCTCCGACTGGGCCATCTTGGCGGCCAGGCTCACCTCCGCCCAGCTGGCGTAGCCGAGCCGCTCGGCCTGCAGGCGGCGCAGCTCCAGGATCCGCCGCAGCACCGGCTCATTGCTGGCCTCACCGCCCGAGGCCCGGCCCACGTGGGCCTTGTACACCTGCTCGCGCAGGTCGCGGCGGCGGCTGTACTGCAGGAACGGCACGTAGCGCGGCATGTCGAGCCCCATCAGCCAGGGGCCGCCCTCGGCCGTGGCCTCCTCCATGCCCGCCTGGCGGGCGGCCTGGGCCAGTTGCTCCAGCAGGCTGGCCGGCAGGCCCTCCACCTCCTCCTGGGTGCGCAGGGTGAGGCTCCAGCCGTTGGTGGCGTCGAGCAGCTGGTTGCCGAACTGGGTGGAGAGGGCCGCCAGCTCCTGGCTGGTGGCGTTGAAGGCCTCCTGGGCCTCGCCCTCGAGGCCCACGCCGCGCAGCTCCATGTCGCGCAGTTCGGCCGCCAGGATGCGCTGCTGGGCGCCATCGAGCCCGCCCTGCCGTTCCAGCTGGCGCAGGGCCCGGTGGATCACCCGGCTCTGGCCGGCCCGGTTGCCGAAGCGCACCACCGCCGCCTGCTGGGAGGCGTGGGCCTCGCGCAGCTCCGGCGAATTGCACACGCCGTTGAGGTGGCTCACCACGCCCCAGCTCCAGCGCAGCCGTTCGCCGAGCCGTTGCAGTGGGTCCATCACCTCCTGCCAGGTGAGGGCGTCGCCGCCTGCTTCGGTCGCCGCCCCACGGGCCTCGAGCCCGGCCTCCAGCCGATCGAGCTCCGCCTCCAGATCGGCCAGAAGCTCGGGGATGTGGCGCGTCACCTGGTCGGGGCTGATCGCCTCGAACTGGGGCAGACCCTCACCGACCAGCAGGGCGGGAGGGGTGGCGAGGGAGCTGGTCATCGGCCGCGGCGTGGATGACCCCATTCCAGCCCAGGGGCGCCGCCGCCGTGGTTCAGCCGAGGGCGGTCAACCGTCCCAGGGCGATCTGGCCGTGGTTGGCCAGTTCGAGGGCCAGGGCGTTGGTGCTCGCTTCGTAGAAGTCGATCGCCACCCGGGGCCAGAAGCCGATCACCAGGGTGGGCACCAGCAGGGTGAGGCCGATCAGCAGCTCGCGCGGCTTCATGTCGCCCACCACGGCCAGGGCCGGGATGCGGGGGCCGAAGAACACGCGCCGGCAGAGGGAGAGCAGATACACCGGCGTGAGCACCAGGCCGATGGCCGCCAGCACGATCGTGATCACCCGGAAGCCGATGGTGAAGCCGTCGTTGGCGGTGATGCCGAGGAACACCGTGATCTCGCTCACGAAGCCGCTCATGCC
>VFQS010002655.1_pt1 | contig 14409 bp, 12 predicted proteins | sample 3512361 | NCBI WGS metagenome assembly VFQS01 (sample SAMN10412375, study PRJNA504923) | tailings metagenome | isolation source: Relicate 1 Philex TSF3 active mining | place: Philippines
CCCCAAAACCCCAAAACCCCATATAATAAGAGACAGATTGCTAATATCAAATCCTAACGTGATTTTGAGATTTATAATATATTAAAGTTAATAATAGATAGAAATGTAGTCGGTACTCAATAGAAGTGAAACCGCAATTTCAAGCAAGCCTCCACCATGGAGAAAGGAAAGAGATAAGATTAGCATATAAAAAGCTGGTGTAATCACAGCATTCGTGATTATTTCATAAGTTGAAGCTGCTTACACGCAAGCCATATGTAGTGCTGGATTCTACATGGATGGATCAGATTGCGCAATATGTCCTTCAGGTAAGAATCTTAGAAAATTAGTCGAAAATCATCTCAACTTAATGTTAATTTATAGGGTATTCTTGTCTGAACGGCCAAGATAAGGTTCTTTGTGCTGCTGGAACATACTCATTTAGAGGATCTTCAACTTGTTCGCCTTGCCCTTCAGGTATTCTCACTCATGTGATCCCATTAATTCAAATTTCAATAGGCTACTCGTGTACAGGAGTGACAAACCCAAATCCGAAAGGTCTACCAGAGAAGTGCCCAGCTGGGACCTACTCGAATTCTCTAGGAACACTCTGTGTTGACTGTTAAGCTGGCAGTTATTGTCCTAATGGAGCTGTGCAGCTCGAATGTCCCGACGGACACACATCAAGCACCAAAGCATCGTAAGTTTTTATCCATTAATTTCTTTTCAGCGTTTGTGATCCCTGTCCACCAGGCTTTGCCTGCCCTAATGGTTTAGTTACGTCCAAAACTGCGTGTGCAAGTGGCACATATTCTCTTGGCTCTGCAAAGACGTGCACCGCCTGTCAACCAGGCTATTACTGTCCATCAACATCAAACGCCAACATTAGATGTTAGCCAGGTACCTACAATGATTTGCCGAGTTAAACGTAAGCTTGCCTCTTTTCAAGTAATACTTTCTAGAACTTGCAAATAATGTCCCGCAGGTAAATATTGCCCAGACCCAGTGATGACGGCGCCACTCTCATGCCCCTCCGGATAGTATAGTGTGGCTGGATCCTTACAATGTACAACTTGCCCAGCAGGCTTTTCATGTAGTTCATCTTCTACACAGCCTACAATATGCCCTCAAGGCTCCTTCTCAATGGCTGGATCCACAAGTTGCACTCAGTGCACAGCTGGTCAAGAGTGTTCGCAAGCTAATACTGCCGGTGTGGTATGTCCATCAGGGTAATATTCGGTTTCTGGGTCTGCATTTTGCCTGGATTGCCCAGCAGGTAAATAATGCACGACTGGAACGCCTGTATCATGTACTACTGGAAAATATAGCACTCTAGGGTCTAGTTTAGGATGTCAGTCTTGTCCTTATGGATACAAATGCCCACAAATTGACTAAGCACCAATATTGTGTCCTCTTGGCTATTATTCTCTTGCAGGGGCTACAACTTGCACCTTATGCGAAGCAGGTTTCAAATGTATAAGGCCAGATCAAAGAGCTCCTTGTTTTTCTGGTTAATTCTGTCCGCCAGGAACCTTTGAGGCTCTCACTTGCCCAGTAGGCTTTACTTGTTCAAGTGTTTCTACAACCCCAACCCCTTGTTCAGATGGTTTATACAGAGATTTAGTATCAGGTACCTGCATTAGTTGTCCCACAGGCTACACTTGTGAGGATCGAACGACCGCCACCCAGGTCCAGCCCGGCTACTACTCTCCAGCAGGAGTGAGCAAAGCTTATGTGTGCCCAGCTGGCTTCAGCTGCACCGACCTCACAACACTTCAGGCATGCGCAAAGGGCTAGTACTCAGATGATGGCGACCTCCAGTGTAATGACTGCGCTATTGGAATGGCATGCCCCGACACGAAATCCTCTCAGGCCAAGATCAACTGCACGGCTCTTGAAGGATTCTACAATGATGCCGCTAAGCAAGACAAATGTAAGATCTGTCCAGCTGGATCAAAGTGTCCAAGGAACGAAGCACTCCCGATATAATGTGCTGATGGCTAATATTCTGCCATGGGATCTTCTGTGTGCACTGATTGTCCTCCGGGTTATCAATGTCCCTCAAAAACTCTAGTAAAGGCAGAGAAGTGCAAGCTTGGAACATATTCGCCTGGAAAACAAAGCCAGTGCACTGTATGCCCAGCTGGCTATGGATGTGACTCAGTGTCTAAGTTTCCATGTGACTCTGGAAAAATTTCGTTTTTGGGTGATGGAGTTTGTAGATATTACACTGCAGCAGAGCTGTCCCCAACTATTGATTCACTGAATACAATCGTCACATTTTTGCAGTGTAGCCCAGGAACTTACAAACTTGCAGGGATGTTAGTGTGTGCAACTTGCCCCAAAGGGCATTACTGTCCAAGTACTACTAATGCGCCAATTGTGTGCGACATGGGATAATATCAAGACTAAGAAGGTCAAACTAGTTGCAACATGTGCAACTTAGGCCAATACTCTTTCTTTGGAGAATCCTAGTGCCATTAATGTCCTGCTGGCCATTTTTGTCCCACTACTTCTTCTGCTCCTTAATAATGTCAAGTTGGAACATATTCAGCTGCGGGATCATCTTCATGTTAACCTTGTGAAGATGGTTTCATCTGCGAATTCAAAGAGCAATCGCCAAAACCATAGTATCAGCTCTGTCCAGCCGGTTTCTATTGTTTCTATGATCCTGGCAATGATTTTAGATTCGAGCAAAAGCCTTGTCCACCTGGCTTCTATTAGCCATTAAGAGGATAATCAAGTGATACTTCTTGTATGCAGTGCCCAGAAGGCTTTTATTGTCCTAAAGGATCAGAAACACCCATTGCTTGTACCCCTGGTTCATATTGCCCCCAGGGAACAAGTAATAACTAGCAATAGTAATGCATAGAGGGCTACTATCTTGATACTTTTAATGCTGGCGCAGATGTAGCTCAATTTTGTAAGTTATGCCCAGAAGGAACTTACTGTCCAAGAGGAACAGTTGTTCCTTTGAAATGTCCTATCGGCTACTATTGTCCTGCAGGGTCTACTACAACCACATTTAACTCAAGAAAGTGCCCTGATGGTACATATAGCGGTCCTTTTTCTCTAAAAAGTGTAGATCAGTGCAGGCCATGCCCAGCTGGATTCGTATGCATGCAGGCATCCAGTACTATTAATGGAATAGTTAAGAGCACTATTACTGATGTCCTTGAGAATGCAAATGCAATGCCGATCCCTTGTCTTCCAGGTACCTATAAAAGCAACACCGGATCAGGACAGTGTTCAAAATGCAGAGCAACTAAACCATGCCCATATTATGGGTTGACAACAGATGAGATTGGTATATATTGTGAACCAGGATACTTTTGTCCTCAAGGAACAAGGTTCCCTAACGAGTTTCCTTGCCCCGCTGGAACCTATTCTGACAGCACTTTGATCACTGATGTCTCCTAATGTTTACCTTGTCCCTAGAAGTACGCCTGCTACCTTGGTACAAACACCCTGACAAAACCTAAAGTGCCTTGTGCCCCAGGTTTCTACTGCCCCTAAGGAACGCAATACCCCACCTAATTCCCTTGCCCAATAGGAACCTATTCAACTTTCACCGACAACTACCAAGCAAGCCAGTGCACTGACTGCCCACCTGGCCAGTATTGTGCGGCTTTGGGGATTACGTAGCCAACTGGATATTGTGCCAAAGGATTCTATTGCCCTGCTAAAAGCACGAGTGATAGATAGGTTGCATGCCCAGCTGGCACCTTCCTCAATTACACTGGGGCTATGGGTAAATCTGAGTGCAGAGTATGTCCTCTTGGATCCTACTGCATAGGTGCCTCAGTCAATCCCATTCCATGCCCAGCTGGCTCTTATGGAGACTGGGCTGGAATATAAAGTGCAGATACTTGCAAAATTTGTCCAGCTGGTTGGCAATGTCCCACTTTAGGCATGATAAAACCGATCGTTTGTGGAACTGGATCATTCTCAGGAGCTGGATCAACAAGTTGCACTATTTGCCCATTCAACAACTATTGTAGCAATATGACAACTACCCCCGATTAGGTCAAGTTATGTCCTAATGGATATATCTGCCCTGAAGGTTTGGGTGTAAAGCCATACAATCCTAATCACGCTTGCCCTGCTGGTTATTATTGTTAAAACTCGATCAAGTATGAGTGTCCTACGGGGACATATAACGCTGTTTTGGCTGCTGAGGACATCACTTGGTGCAAGCCGGTACCTGAGGGATACTTTACAAATGTGACAGCATCAACAAGCTTTGAAAATAATCTTTGCAAAAGAGGATACTACTGTCCTTAAGGATCAACTAAAGGTGAAGCTTTTCTTTGTCCAGCTGGCACATACCGCAGCATTCCAGGAGCTGGAAAGCTTGCTGATTGTGCAGTTTGTCCCACAGGTCACTATTGCCCTGATTAAACAATGGACCCTTTCACTTGCCCAGTGGGCTATTATTGTACAATCGGCTTAGAATTCGCTATTCCTTGCCCCGTTGGAACTTTTGGAGCAAGCTAAGGTCTAAGAGAGCTCAGTGAATGCACAGCTTGCTTTGCAGGGAGATACTGTTCTCAGAAAGGTCTCCACCAGCCAGATGGTCTCTGTGATCCAGGATATTATTGCATTCAAGGAGCTTTCACAGCTACACCTACTGATGGTGTAACTGGAAAAGAATGCCCAGTTGGCGGCTATTGCGGCCTCGGCTCTTAATTTGTAAAGATATGCCCATCAGGAACATACAATCCGAATACATAGAAGTCAGTCAAAACCGATTGTATTCCATGCACTCGAGGAAAATATTGCGCTGGAGTAACTGAAACTGCACCTACAGGACTCACAGGCGACTGCAAAGAAGGGTACTATTGTACTGGTGGTTCAAAAACTAAAACTCAATTCGCCTCTCCTGCTGGCTCTTTTTCCTTAGCAGGAGCATGGGAACCAACACTTTGTCCCCCTCGCACTTACAATCCTTTGGTTGCATAGAAAGCTTGTTTGACATGTCCAGCAGGATATTATTGCCCGTAATCAGGCATGTCAACTTTGATAGACTGCCCAGCAGGTTACTACTGCCCTGCAAATTAAACAACTCCCACTGCATGCATCGCTGGCACATACAATGATCAAACTAACATGAAAAATTCTTCTGACTGTAAAGCTTGCCCAGGTGGAAAATACTGTGCTACACCTGGTCTTACCACTCCAACAGGTCTTTGCGCTGCTGGATTCTTCTGTACAAAGAATGCCGTATCCCCTACTCCAGCTCTCTTGGCTGGATCATATGGACCATGCCCCAGAGGATCTTACTGCTTGGCTGGATCTGCAGTAGGAACGCTTTGTCCTCCAGGTACTTACCGAAGCCTTACAGGAGGTACCACGGCAACTGGGGTGACTGGATGCTAGAATTGTAATGCTGGCAGATTTTGTAGCGTGCCCGGATAAATTGCAGCAACTGGAAATGGTACTTGTGCACCAGGCTACAGTTGTCCTGCAGGATCAAAGGTTGACAGACCCGCCGCTAGGAGGTGTCCAGCCGGTTCTAGTTGCCCAGCTGGAGCATAAAATCCAACTGTATGCAGTGCAGGCACTTATTAAAACTAAATTGGTCAAGAAATCTGCATCACTTGTCCACCTGGCTATTTCTGTTTATCTAACACAACAGATTTTTCGTTGAACGTATGCCCTATCGGTTCTTACTGTCCAGCAGGTACTACCACAGCTGCAGGAACTCCATGCCCAGCAGGTTTTTACACCTCAAAAACCAAATCAACAGCGATTAGTGATTGTATCCCTTGTGATCCTGGGAAAATTTGTAATGATGCTGCCGGTCAGACATCCACTCTCGCAGATTGTCCAGCAGGATAATTCTGCTATCTTGGTGCACCTAGAATTGTGACTGAAATAGGAAATGCAACTCCTACGAACATGAATTGCTAAGCTGGTTTTTATTGTCCCTTGGGATCAAGCTTCTAAATTCCTTGCCCTGGTGGAAAATACTGTGGTTCAATAAATCTAACGGCTCCAACTGGAGATTGTGCGCCTGGATTTTATTGCACATCAAAGGCTTCAACCGCTTCACCTACTGATGGAATAACAGGAAAGTTTTGTCCTACTGGTACATATTGCCCAGCAGGCTCTGCCTAGCCGATTCTCTGTCCATCCGGTACTTTCAATCCTTCAACAGGCAAAACATAATTGACGGATTGCCAAAACTGCACACCAGGCTCCTACTGCATGACGGCAGGACTATCAGCCCCGACAGCGATCTGCCCAAAGGGATTTTTCTGCCCTGGAGGCAACAAGTAACCCTATGAAAACATTTGTCCTATCGGCTTTTACTGTCCAGCTGGCGCCGTAAATAAAATCCCTTGCAATGGGCCCAACGAATATCAGGACAAGCTTGGCTAGTCTGAATGCATCACTCCTTGCCCAAAAGGATATCAATGCACAGATAGTGAGAGGACATAATGCGAACCACAGAACAGTGAACTATCTTTCTACTGTGATGGTACACAGAAAACACCAAAGTTCTGTGATGTTGGTACTTATAACACCATTGATGGATCAGACAGCAAGTCTGATTGTAAAGACTGCCCACCAGGATACTACTGCCCTAATCAGGCTGGATAAGCAAAAATAATTTAGTGTCCAGCTGGCTCCTACTGCCTTGAAAAGCAAGGAACTTACTTGCCCTGCCCAATCGGCTATTATTGTCCTCTTGGTACTAATGTTCCAATTCCTTGCAAACCAGGTTTCTTCTGCAACTCAATTTCGATTTCCGATCCTCAAACTTTAGTCTGCCAGCAGGGATACTATTGCACATATGAGACCTACATTGTTGCAGCAAATGACCTAATTTCAACTGCCTTTTTCTGCAATACAGCGGATAAGACAAAATAGAGAAATTGTACAAGAGGGGCTGTCAATGCTACACAGTCTTTGTGCCCAAAGGGTTCCTATTGCCCCGCCGGATCTGAAACCCCAACCGAGTGTCCAATCGGCACGTTTAGCAATCAAACTGGACTCACTTCGATAACTCAGTGTCAAAAATGTTCTTCTGGTAAATTCTGCTAGCACAGAGGGCAGACAACAGAAGGTGCTAATTGCTCTGCTGGCTACTATTGTCCCGAGGGTGCATAACTTTCCACAAGTACTCCTGTCGATTACATTTGCGGTTTTGGTAACTATTGTCCTGAAGGAGTGAATGCTCAGATACCATGCCCTGTTGGAAAGTATCAAAATAAGAGGAAGAGTGACTCTTGCCTGGTATGTCCTGAAGGATATTACTGCCAAAATCTTGGAACAGTTAATCCTTCAATTTGTCCAATGGGCAAGTATTGTCCCTCTGGATCAAGCGGTGGGATCGATTGCCCTTAAGGTACTTTTTCAAGTCTTGTTGGTCTGAAATTAGAATCATAATGCTAAAAGTGCTTGAGCGGATATTACTGTCCTCTAACAGGTCAAACTTCTGCGTCAAATTTATGCTCCGCCGGATACTATTGCGATAACACTTTGCTTCCTGGAACCAAAGGATTTATTACAGGTACACCAGATGACATCGGGTAATGTCCTCCAGGTAGCTATTGTTAGGCGGGATCCGTTCAACCTTTCCCATGTCCACCGGGAACTTACAGCACCGAATCAAAGCTAATATCAGTTCAATAGTGCTCTTCATGTCCTCCTGGTAAGATATGTCCGAAGTTTGGTACTAGCAGTACCACGGAAATGTTAGATTGCCCAGCTGGATATTACTGCAAGACAGGAGGTGCAACCGCCCCTAACTCTATTGAAGGAGGTTAGATCAAGATATGCGAGGCTGGATTCTACTGTCCAGCCGGATCAATAGACTAAGTGCCATGCCCCAAAGGCTCTTACAATCCTGATTCTGGACAGACAATCTGTAGACCCTGCCCTGAAGGCTTCCAATGCGAGAACACTGGAATGAAAGCACCCAATAACTGTTAGCCTGGTTCTTTCTGTCCACAAGGCAGTCAGGTTAATGGAGTTTTTAGCATGACCAGGACTCCCTGCCCCAGTGGAACCTACAATGACAAGACAAACTTAAAGGCAGCAAGTGAATGTGCTGTTTGTCCGGTCGGCAGATATTGCCTAGCGGGGTCTATTACTACAGGCACTAATTGCCCAGCAGGATATTTCTGTCCTGAAGGCTCTGATTCTGACACTTCTACAGTCGACATAGGAAGTCCTTACATAAGCAACATCGGAGAAACCATTTTGTGTCCCAAAGGTCATCAATGCCCATAAGCAACAACCTATCCTGTCCCATGTGATGCTGGCAGTTACCAAGACTCTGTGAAATAATAGTCTTGCATTGCATGCCCCGCTACAACTTACACCTAGTTTGTGGGACAATCCTAATGCACCTCTAAATGCGATAATGGTTTCTATTGCATTAAGGGTGCAAAGATAAGTCGACCATATGATGGAATCACAGGGCAAATCTGTGAAATCGGTTCAATGTGCTACAATGGCGGCATCTATTAATGTGCTCCAGGAACATACCAGAACATTAAGATGCAAAGCAGCTGTGACATATGCCCCACTGGTTACTATTGTCCAAACTCTGGTACATAAACACCTTTGCCATGCCCAGAGAAAAGGTATTGTCCTGAGGGAACTTCCGTCCCAAAGACATGTCCAGATGGCACTTACGCTGCGGATGGAAAATATTTAGAGTCTATGGAGCAACATTGCATACCCTGCAAGCCAGGAAGATACTGCAAAGGCGGTGAATTCCTAGATTCCAACAGATGCTATGCAGGATATTTCTGCAGGGCTGGTGCCGCTGTACCTGATGATAAGAATATGCTTTGCCCTCCTGGGTTCTATTGTGAAGAAGGAATTACAAAGCCGACTAAATGTAGCAATGGAACATTTTCAACTGCAGGCGCAAGGAGTGACAAGGATTGCACAAACTGCGACATCGGCTATTATTGTCCCGAAGGTACAACAAAGAAGATCCCTTGTCCTGAAGGTTCATACTGTCCTCTGGGTGCATAGTCTCCAATTTAGTGTCCAATCGGCACTTTCGGTCCAAACATACTTCAAAAAACACTTTAAGATTGCAAGACTTGCCCAGGTGGATCATTATGCAATGTTACCGGAGTAATCGATCCATCAAATTACCTCTGTCCTGTTGGTCACTACTGCGAGAGAGGTACTCAATAACCAACTAAGTGTCCACCAGGAAAGTATCGTGCAGTTCTAGGAGGATAGTCTATCGAATCTTGCTTTGATTGCGATGCTGGTTATTATTGTCCAAACTCTGGAACTATTGTTCCTCTCGCTTGTAGGAATGGAACTTATTGTCCTAGAGGAAGGGTTAATGAGACATGGTGCGCTCCAGGTTTCTATTGTCCTGCTAAGACTCATGTTCAAATAATTTGTCCAAGAGGATTCTTTTGCCCAGGAAAGAGTGAATTTATGTTCAAATGCGAGAACGGCACTTATTGTCCTCAAGGATCAGCTTTCCCTATTCAATGTCCAGCAGGTAGCTTTGGTTCAGGATATGCTGACAATGGTGATCTTAAATCCTCTTGCGTTACTTGTGGAAGAGGAATGTATTCGAATCCACTAGCGGGAAGCGGCATTTGCTTCGATTGCACCCCAGGTTATGTTTGCCTCGGTAATACTTCAACTTCCACACCTCTGATTAGAAACTAGGACAACGGCTATCTTTGCCCACCAGGTTACTATTGTCCAAAAGGTTCTTACGAAGAGCTCCCCTGTCCAGTCGGCACCTTTAACAAGCACAAGGGAAAGGCAGATATCTCAGACTGCATTCCCTGTGTCGGTGGCTACTTCAACGATTTGATAGGCCAAGCTGGCTGCAAGAAGTGCGGGCCGACCTCATTCTCTTTAGACGGCGCGGTAACATGTGCTTGCAACGGTGTGAACAGACGTTTCGTCAAATCAATCGGTAGCTGTCTCTGCGAAAACGGATACAAAAACAAGGACGGCATGAAAGATTAGGATTCATCAAGTGACTGCGAGACAATCGTGAAGCTTCCATGCAAAGAGGGACAGAAGATAGATCTTGCGGGGAACTGCGTTGATAATGACAATTAAGTGTGCCAAAAGCAATGCAGCGGATCAGGTGTAAGTATTTCTCATTAGTAAACTGTTTAGGGTACACTTGTTGAAGGCACTGGAGTATGTAGTTGTGCTAAACTTGTCCAGGTTGATTAGGTTTGCGATGCAAAGTGCCGCAAAAGCCAGACCCAGACCACTTTAGATAAGAATGGATAAATGACAATCTCTGATCCTGATACAGGTCTCACAAAAACAATCGATCCATCAACGTAAGTCTCATGATCCTCATAACGGTAAATTTAGTATTCCTGGATTCATAGGAGACTTCAAATGTCAAACTGTCAATGGTAGCTGTCAAATTTACTCAGTTGGTAAATCTGATAGCGGTGATTTTACATATGACTATAAACCAAATCAAAACATTCTTGCAGCGTCTGGTCTTCCAAAGTAAAATTCGACCGCAAAAGGCCCAAGAATTTTGAGAGAGTTGCAAACTTCTTCAATTAGTGGCCAATAAACTTAAATCACAAACCCGGTGATGTGTCTAAAGCTAGGCTCCGCTGTCTTGTTTTCTGTGAATTCAAATTCTAAGCAGTATCCGTTATATATGAAGGACTCCATTTTAAATACAAATCCTAACTTCGACTATGGCTAGTTCCTTGAACTTCAAAACACCATAGAGAAAGGCTCAAAACTTGTTAACGCATTCAGTTTTGTGTTCAGTTAGCCAGGTGTCTATGTATTCCAAGATTCTATATAACAAGAAAAGATCACAATCATTGGTGTCGTGAACTAGAATCAAGAGTGCTCTACTAAGGATACTAACATCCAAAGTGCCACAGTCTAGGCCCTAGCAAGCATTGGTATTGTTTCTTAGTCAAAGAACGTCGTGCCTAACTGGGCATTTATTATCGGTACATTTGCCTTTATCATAATGATGTCATTCGGTTTCGTGACTTTGGTGATCGTTCTTCACAACCGTAACGAGGCCCAAGTAGCCAACTCTAAGAACCACTACATCTACTATGACAGAGTCTCAAACCTAGAAAATGAGGAACGTAATAGGTCACTTATTTGGCGCTTCTTCCGCTGTCTTTGTTGCCGAAAGAATGACTCATAAGGAGGTAACGATATGAACAAGATTGTCCCAGGAGGCGACCTTGAGATAACATATGATGATCTTCAGAAATTACTGGACGAGTTCAAGGGACAAATGGAGGTACTCAAAGCTAAGCTGAAAGAGGATAGCCAATAGTAATAATCTCAAGAAGATTAGGCTAAGGATGATGCACCCATAGACGTAGATGAAGAGGCCGAGCTAGTCAGAGAGCTGCACGACCTGAGAGAGTTCGTCACGAACAACAAGGAGTGCATTGAGGAGTTCTTTAATATCAAGCGAAAAGGCAAAGGAAAGGAAGATGATGCCGATGGAGTCCATGAGATGCAGGACCGTGAAAGGGACGGTGATGAGCAGCCTGGGAAGAAGAAGTCAGAGGTGAGAGAACTGATTGACAAGCAGAGGTAGGCAGAAGCCGAGGCACAAAACAAGATAAGCGGCTAGCTAAGGCAGCAGGGGGATGCAATTGTTGCTAAGATAAGTGATGAGACCGATGCAGAGAGGGACAGGATGCTTGAGGCGTACAAGAGGAAGCTGAATGAGAACCCGTAGCTGTCGGAGAGTGAGAGGGCAAACTTGCTGGATGAAATGAATGATAGACTTTCAAAGTTGAATGGACTGCTGGATTCGGAGCAATCATCATCGGACAAGAGGCTGGCAGATGCACTGGCAAGACGTAGAAAGAAGAAGGAAGAACTGTAATAAAAGTTCGAAGAGGTGAATTAACAAGCTGAGCATAAGACAAATGAGTTAGGCGATCGCTTGGTCAAGATAGCACAGATGGAAAGCTAGGAGAATCAAGAGATTGAAAACGAAATCCGCAAGATGCGTGCGCAAGAACTGGCAAACATTGAGTCAGAGCTCTTGAAGCATAAGAATGAGAAGGTCTCAGAGATGGAGGACCGACTAAAGCGGCTGAGAGACAGTGGGGGCAAGATGTCGGGCAAGGATCAGCTCGAGCTGGGCGATCTTTTGAATGAATACGGCAAGCTCGTGAAAGATGTGGACGCGGAGTTAATCAAGGAGCGAGAGAAGCAGGCAGCTGAGCTTGAGACGAAGCTTGCCGCGCATCGCAAGAAAAGGCAATTGGAGGCTGAGAAACGTCGCAGGGAGAGAGAGGAACAAGAAAATGAGAGGATTAGTCAGCAGTAGAGTCAAATGCAGACAAAAATTGAGAGTATCAAGACACTGATCAAGCCTGTGTAGAATCAAGACACCAGATTAGATGCACTGCTCAATTCTCCGGAGGCAGCTGAGGCTCTAATTGGGAAAGAGATCAAGAAGCCCAAGGGTGAGTTCGAGAGTCCAGCAGAATCTGGAAAGGGGTTGGGAGATACGGACCAGAGCATACTGGCTAACAAGAAAAAGTTGGAGCTTATCAACGATGAAGAAGATGCCAAAATCAACGAAATGGTGGATCAAGCCAAGAAAGCCAGTGAAAAAGCAAATAAAGATTACGAGCAAAGAAAGGCTGCAATTTAAGCTTAGTTGAAAAATGGAAATATCTCGCAAGAGGAACGTCAGCGTCTCTTGAACTAATTCAATGATCTCAAAAAACTTATTGAGGAATAGTAAAAGAGAGAGGCTGAGGACTAAGACTCTCGTCTGGAAGAGGCTCTTCGTCGTCGTAGACAGAGAAAGTAAGCTATTGTTAAGGAGATTGGAGATAGACAATAAGAGTTGGTTCAAAATATCGCTGAAAAAACTTCAGACGAACTTATCAAGGGTAATTTTGAAAAGGATCCTCTGACTAATATCACAAAAATTGACAAAGATCAAATTAAGATAGCTTTCAACAAATTGAATGAGAAGTTCGAAGGAGACGAAATGGTTCAAGTCATAGAAAACTACCTCGACTCCAAGAATATGTCTGAGCTTCAAAAGCTCATGCTAGCACTCTTTGAGGAGCGAGCAAAAGACCTAAGGCGCTATGTTTTCGAGCTTATGACTCAGAAACAGACTGAACTAGAACTCATCAGAGAGGAATTCCGTCCACGCTACGACCTTCTCAAGGAAAAGCGAGCGAGAGGCTTACTGACCTCAGACGACGACTATCGTTCCCTAGTCGAAAAAATCAACAAGGAAGAGGGTGATCGTCGCATCGATGTGGAGATCTCTATAGGCGAGATGGAGCAAAAGATGGAGGAAGACCTTCAGCTGATTGCGATTCAAGCAAAGCAAAGAGCAGAGGAGGCTCTCAAGGAACGACAGACCAAAGAGCGACAAATGATGATTGACATGCTGATGGCGCAAACCAACCCTGACAACGAGATCGTGTAGCAATATCTCAAGAGAGAGTAGAATCAGCTTGAGAAGCAGTTGGCCAAATTCAAGGCGGACAAGGCAAAAGAGAAGGAGGCACTCCTGAGGGACATTGAGGCACAGCGGTTGAGAAGGGAACAAGAGCTCAGGGAGAAGGAGTAGTCTCTCTTGAACTGGGAGGATCGCATGAGAGAAGAGGAGGCTAAGCAGATGGACATATTCAATCGACAGAAAGATGCGATTATTAAGAAGAAGATGGCCGAATAGAGCACTCAGATATTGCTTGCGGCAAACAAGGGCCAGATTGATAACATGAAACTTGAGCATGAGAAGGCATTGAAGGCTCTCGATACAGCCATTGAACAAGAGCAGAAGAGACAAATGGTGATGATGAGAGAGAAGATGAAGAGTAGGGTCATGGAAAGTGAGCAGGAGAGAGTGCGCAGGGAGGTCAAGATGGCACTCATAATCAAGGCTAAATAAGAAAGGTAGTAGATCAGCATGAATTAAAGCCACATGAGTTCTAGTTCTGGCGGTGGTGCCTTCGGAACCGTCAAGAAAACTAAGGATGATGAATGGAAAATCTGCCTTGAAAAGGCTTCCATTATGAAGTTTGGACCCATTGATAAGAAACGTTATTGCGCAGATAAATGCGAAATTATTGTGAATCGTTTCGAATATGCACGTATGATGGAACTTAACCGCAAGTATCGCGGAATAAAGGATGAAATCTTTGATCAGGTTGCTGCAGCTTAAAAGGTTGAGCAAAGCTTGTTTAAAATAAATGCTGGAGCATCCACTCTTGATAATCATCAAGACAGTCTTGAAGATTCGGTCTCAATGATTTCCGTTGCTAATCTAACTTTCAAAGACTTGATAGATCACGTTAACGTCATTGAAACCAATTACAATCAGCTGACACAAATCATCAACTAGTGATTATTCAAATTTACATTCAAAAACCATAATTATGTTATTATCTCCTAAAGTATTGAGAGTTTAGGGGTTTTGGGGTTTTGGGG